>Ga0208704_100015_pt1 | contig 80913 bp, 68 predicted proteins | sample DeeseametaMP0144_FD_184221 | JGI IMG/M metagenome (GOLD analysis project Ga0208704, IMG submission 184221) | Marine microbial communities from the Deep Atlantic Ocean - MP0144 (SPAdes) | ecosystem: Environmental > Aquatic > Marine > Oceanic | place: West of Cape Verde, Atlantic Ocean | collected...
GCAGACCGTTACGCATTGCATGTGGCTTATGTTCACAAACCGCTCGAATCATTTTACGGAATTCGACCAACAGTTCTCTTGGTAAACGCAGATCAAGGCCAACACTATTTCGCTGCGGGGTTGGCAAAAGACGTCTACAAATACAATGACTTTTCAGTACGCGTTGCCTTTCACGCGGGCATTGTTGATGAATCTGAAAATTTAGGCGACACCATTGAATTCTATTCATCACTTTCCGGACTCTACAATTTTTCTGAATCATTTTCGCTAGAAGCTGAAATTGGCCATATTTCTAACGGTGGGCTAGGGGACACGAACCCTGGTTCAGAATCGTTCGTATTGAGCGCTCACTACCATTTCTAATCTCGCCTAAACAAGCAATGCCTACTTCTTTTGTTGAACAGCCCGCTTAAAACGCGGGTTGTTCAATGTTGGGCAAAAACTCTTTTAACTTAACTTTCTGTCGGGCAAGGTGCGCCGCCGTTAATCCAAACCGACATTGCCTTAGCAAACTGAGCATGTGTCCCAGGAGCAGGTGTTCTGCCTGGGCCGGGGTTCCATGCCCATCTCACTAATGGATCATCACTGACATGATGCTCAAATTCTTTTTTAAACGTTTTCATGTCATCTCTTCCCCCACGTTGAGCAAGAAAAGAGTTCAAACGCGGGTTTAACCAATTGTTGCATAATTTTGAGGGTGTCATGTCGCTGCCAATAATCATGGTAGGAGGCGGCATGTGCCACACGAAACCTGGCATAAGGTCGTTTGCTGCACCAGGCGGCCTGCCGGGTTCACGCGCATTTTCATCTTGGTGACATCCGCGGCAGTTTACGGGGTGCGTTTCGCCAACCTGAACAAACTTTCCATCTTGCACCGCCATTTTCAAGTTATTCACAGAGGTAATGTTCATAGGGTGGGGGACGCTGTTGTCGCCCACTGTCGGTCGGTGAGCGCCATCTTCAATAACACCATGACAGTTCACACACCGTGGATGTGTTGCTACATCGAACAAGTAGTTAAATGCTGTCGTTGGGTTAGGATCTTGCTGATAAGCTTCAAAAGCAGGCGTTGAGTTAGCTGCTTTTGAAACGCTAGTGGTCAAATTACTATGGTCGCTATCGTCACTTTTATTTGCAATACACCCACTCAGGACGAATGATGAGAGAGCACCAATTAATAGGACTGTTATCATTTTCATCATACTGCCCTTATGCTTTTAATGCTGCGGTAACGTGTTGAGCAAGCATGGGCAAATGACGTAGCCGTACACCAATAGCTTGGTACACGGCATTGCCGATAGCCGGCGCGACACCAATAACGCCTGGTTCACCCAGTCCTACTGGAAACTCCTCACTTTCAACAAGTTCAATATCCATCTCTGGGACATCGTTCATACGTAGAGGAAGGTAGGTATGTAAGTTTGTTTTTGAAACCTGACCGTTTTTCACTTCGTTATGTTCAAACAGTGCCAAGCTCAGTCCCCACAGCAGTGAACCTTCAAGCTGTGCCATCGCGCCATCTGGATGAATAACAATACCAGCATCAGACACAACCCATAACTTCTTAACCGTTATCTTTCCAGTGCGCTTATTAACGTGAACATGGGCTGCAGTCGCGAGCCAAGCTGGCATAGTGCGTTCTTGTCCCGCACTTACGCTATAGCCAATGCCTTCATCAGCACCAAGTTCAACACTCGCAGTCTTTTTCTTAAGAATTTCAAGCGTATTGGCAAGTCGTGTGGCACCGCCGACACTTTCAGGCGCTTTGCCCCCTTGTTTACCTTTACCGTCTAACATAGCAAGTCTGAAGTCGACGGGGTCTTTGTTCGCTTTCATTGCCACTTCGTCAATAAATGATTCTAAGCCCCATACAATCCAACCTTGGCCTACCGAACGCAGCCAACCTGGCGTAAACGTATCTTGCGCTACCTTATTGTTAACCGCGCGTGCGCGATGGTGAGACATGGTGTACCAGTGGTCGGCACCAGATGCCGAAAACATATCGACTTTCCCTTCACCGTTTACTCCTGGTGCTAGAAATCCTGGTGCCATTTTTAGTGTTGGCCAGCCTGCCGCAAGCGCATGCTCCATGCCTAAAAACTGATTATTTTCATCGAACGACGCATTAAACAGTGAAGTAGAGGCAGAGCGGGGTTGATCAAATAATGTATCATCCGGGCGCATGAATACCAGTTTGACTGGCTGGCCAGCAGCTTTAGCTGTAAGCAAAGCTGGAACAACCCAATCACCAAAAAGGCGTCGCCCAAAGCCACCGCCAAGATAATACTGGTGAAGGACCACATCACTTTCTGGGACCTCTGCGGCTTTAGCTACAGTAGGAAGTGTTAGGCTCTGCCACTGGTTACCCGTATGTATATGCCATTTACCACCTTTAAATTCAGCAATGGCGTTAAGTGGTTCTAGCTGGAAATGATTGGCAGTCGCGGTGGTGTATAAAGCCTCAATAGTTTGTGCCGCTTTCGTTTGCGCCAGCTCTATATTTCCTTCGTCTACAAAAACGGTGCCTTCCTTGCGATCACGTACAATTCTTTCGCCTTCTTTTTGTATATCAGCTTCAGAAACATTGGCAGTTTTACCGGCGTTGTAGCTAACTTTCACCAAATCAACAGCTTTTATCGCAGTAGGGTAGTCTGTAGCCAATACAGTAACCCAACCTTCGATAGTACCGCTCGGATCGGTAAGCACTTTATAACCTTTATATCCCGGTAGACTCTTAGCCTTACTGTCGTCGACATTTGTTACTGTACTACCATAACGAGTCGGAGGCAGAATGGGGCGTGCATAAAGCATGTTTTCCACTTCAACATCAATACCGTATACCGCAGTACCGTTCGTTTTAGGCGGAATGTCGAGAGCCTTGTAGTCTGCATTAACGCCAATAAGGTGGCGTTTTTTTCCCGGCTTAATCGGCAGTTCCGCAAGCTCATCTGCACTGAATGTTTTGTCTACTTTGCCATTCGCTACGATATCGCCGTAGCTAATTTTTTTGTTACCTGAGATAACAAAGCCTTTTTCTGCCTTACAACTATCGGCAGGCACGCCAAGTAGCTTCGCACCTGCATCAATTAACACCATGCGGCCAGCGGCGCCCGCCTGAGAAATGGGCTTGTAAGTATGGAAAATTGACCAAGAGCCGCCTGTTATCATGTAGCCCCATTTAGGGTCTGTATCAACGTGCACAATAGACACTTTCTCCCAGTCGCACTCAAGCTCATCAGCCAAGATTCTAGCGATTGGCGTGCCGATATGCTGACCCATTTCCGCTTTGGCTATGTTGACGGTAACGTTGCCATCTGTATCCATTTCAAACCAAATATTTGGAGAAAACTGTTTGGCTTCAATACTCTCTTTCGCCGACAGCAGGGATGGAATAGCGGCAGCACCAAATGCCATGAATAAAGACGTTTTCACTGATCCCACCATAAAAGACCGGCGAGATAAGTTGATCATGTCTTTCTTTTCTTGAGAGATATTTTTCATGCTCATGCGTTTTCCCCTTCTGATGAAGCGGTTGGATCAAAGTATTGAACAGAAGACGTTGCAGCGCGCTTAATCGCCTTTTTTATGCGCGCGTAAGCCATACAGCGGCAATAATTGGTGCTCATGTGATTAACAATATCTTGGTCGCTCGGGTTTGGATTTCTATCTAGCAATGTCGCTGCTTGCATGATTTGGCCAGACTGGCAATAGCCACACTGAGGAACCTGCTCTTCTACCCAAGCAGATTGCAGCGGATGCGCGTTGTTGAAGCTTTCAATAGTGTTTACGTTCTTATCTTTAGCTAACGAAACGGGATAGGAGCAAGAGCGAATAGCGTTACCATCAATATGTACTGTGCATGCGCCACACATCGCTACACCGCACCCAAACTTGGTACCTTTTAATCCAAATTCATCGCGTATTACCCAAACGAGAGGCGTATCTGATGCAGCATCTGTCTGCACTCTTTTTCCATTTAACGTAAATTCAATCATGGTTTGTGTCACCGTGAAGTTAATGTTTAATATGCTCTCGCCAAGGCGCTGTACTTGGTTTGAACGGTCTGTTTTGCCTGTTTTAATTGGTATTATTAAAATCTGGCCGCGTTGGCTCTCCCTTTAATAACCCCTCACTCCATAGACGCTTGAATGAACCTTTCGAATTGGAGTTAGACTAATTAACTAAAGGTATACTAGAGGCCAAACTTGCTTATGTGGTCTATTTTAGTTACCTTGTTCAAACAAACAATTAGTATACTTTTAGTAACTAGGTGGCTTTTTTAGGAAAATAGATGGAAAGTGAAATAAAAACAGACGCTAAGGGTAGAAAAACCGTTCTAAATACTTGTACAGAGCCTTGTGCTATAGAGCGTGGAATGCGCCTAATTGGTGGAAAGTGGACGGGTTCTATTATTTATCATCTCAAAGATGAGCCTGTTAGATTTAACGACCTGTGTAGAATGCTTGGCGGCGCCAGCCGGAAGATGGTCGATCAGCGCCTTAAAGAGCTGGAAAACAACGGTATGGTGATCCGCAACGTTATCGACTCTCGTCCAATTGCGGTTGCTTATAGTCTCACCGAGTTTGGGCGCTCAGCGCTAGATATTCTTGAACAGCTAAGAGTCTGGTCTGAAAACCACACGAATGATTAAATACTGCTAGCGGTGAGCATTTATCTCACCGCATTTGCTTTACAAAGTGCTAGACCGACACTAGCGGTAATCGAAGTACTTTTTCAACAAGCTCTCCGGCTTTTTCTTGGAAACCAACAAAGTGTTCAGTAGCTTCATGAGCATCAAGGGCATCCTGAGATTGCCATTTCTCCGTAATAACAAACACACCCTCTTCACATGCATGTAGGTCATACATCACTGCGCCGACTTCTTCTCGGCTTGATTTAACCAAGGGTAACAATGCGTCTAAGAGTGCATCTTGTTGGTTTGGTTGAGAATAGATTACGACTGAAAACTCGATCATTTTACTGTCCTATTGAGAAAAAACGCTAACATAGGCAACTAAAGGGCTAATGGTTAGCGTTTAAAGCTGACTAGCAACTTTTTTCAGGTGAAAAGCAATCTCCACCATCAAATGCCTTTTACCGCTATGTCGCAGTTAGACGCTATCTAAGCCTTTTTCTTAGATGCATTTTTTAGCGAATGAAAAAAGTTAATCTATAATGATTTATACTAAAGTATAAAAGGGTGCTCATTATCCTTTGAGTGCCACCTCTTGAGGCGACGGAATGCAATTACCGAACGGGGCGATGCCCTATGTTTGAAAAAACTTTTCACTTTTGTCCTGTTGGGCTCGCTCACGTAAGCATGGATGGAAGCTTTATACGTGTAAATAAGCGACTGTGTGATTTTTTAGGATATTCTGATGAAGAACTAACGACGTTAACCTTTCAAGAATTAACTGCGCCAGATTATCTCGATGAAGATCTAAGTTACTTAGAGCGCCTGATGGCAGGTGATATCGATGACTATGCGATTGAAAAGCGATATGTAAGGCGCGATGGCGAGCAAGTTTGGGCGAAGTTAACAGTGTCTTTAGTAAGAGATCAGCGCGGCAACCCAGACTATTTTATTTCTATTGTGGAAGATATCGACGAGAAAAAGCGCATACAGTCTGAACTCTTTCAAGTTGATGCCTTGTTTAGCAAAATTGTTAGCGCATTTTCTGATAGAACGTTTATATGGGTGGCGACGCCAGACTTGTCTAAACTGCAATACGTTAACGATGGCTATTCAAACATATTCGGTCGCAACGAGTACGAACTTTACTGTAACCCTATAAGCTTTATTGATCATGTACATGAAGATGATAAAGCACGGGTGTTAAAACTGTTCAGTCAACGCCCTTTGCAGAATTGGGATATTCAATATCGTATATACGACTCGAAAGGCGAAGTGAAGTACCTTCACGATCGCGGAAGCTTGATATTTGACGACCGTGAAATGCAGTCGCTTATTTTAGGTACAGCCGACGATATAACAAGAGAGAAAACGCAGCAGCAAGCTCTGATGAGCGCCGTCACTAAATTAGAGCACCTGTCGAAAACCGACTCGCTCACTGGACTTGCCAATAGGAGAGAGATATTTAGCCAGTTAAGTGACGAAATTTCTCGTATGGATCGTGGCCAACAAACGTCAACGCTTGTTTATATAGACTTAAACAAATTCAAAGAAATTAACGATAAATACGGTCACAAGGTAGGAGACAAGGCGCTTGTTGAGTTCTCTGAAAGAATGAGTGGTTTGCTGCGTGATAGTGATAGATTCGGTCGTATTGGCGGAGATGAATTTGTCATCTTGCTCTATGGCACGGGTGAAGAGGAAACGGAAGCTTTTTTTAATAGGGTTGCCCAAAGCGACTTTGAAGTTAATGTAGATGGCAACAAGGTAGTACCAATTGGCTTCAGTGTTGGCTGGGTTGAGTGGAGCGAAGGGATTGAAACCGTGCAGGAGTGGCTAGATAAGGCCGATGAGGTAATGTACGGAAAAAAGCGTTATCAGCAAGTTTTAACCGCGATTGATAAAGCGATGTAGACAGCTATTCCTGAGACTCGATATCTACATCGCTTTCGCCATTCTATTTTTGTCTTTGAGCGAACCAGCGCGCTATTTCCTGACGCTCTTCGTCTGTCATTTTTGTCTTGTTTAAAAATGGCATGTCTTTGGTCACAGTGGTTCTTCGAACCACTTGTGGCGCAAACCTTTCAATATCTTCCCATGTATCTAATACTACGCCTAAAGGCGCGACTTTAAAGATATCGTCGGTTGGCGTGCGCGAGTGGCAACCCACACAATGGGTTGTAATTAAGCTTACTACTCGCTCATTGCTTTCTTCAGAACTCGCTTGGGCGACTGCATTGTTAGCCGTTACTTTTTTACCTACTTCATCGACAAGGCTCACATCTTCAAGTCCTTCATTCGATGTATGTGATGGCGACTGTGGCCATGATACCCATAGGGCGATTGCTAGCATGGCGACTGCGCCAGACACTAAAATACCAGGTTTAGTGGTGCCCACGTGACGCAAGTTAAAGAAATGACGTATCCAAGCGGCAGCGGCCATTATCGCAATGAGTACCAGCCAATTTTGCGGGTGTTGATACGTCATGGGGTAATGATTTGAAATCATGATAAACAGCAGTGGCAGCGTAAAGTAGTTATTGTGTACCGAACGCAATTTAGCGCTCGCCCCCCAATTAGGATCAATATCTTTCTTCTCGGCTACAGCTGCTACCATTTTGCGCTGGTTCGGCATGATGTTGAAAAAGACATTTCCTGCCATGATAGTGCCAATAAGCGCACCAACGTGAATATAGGCACCGCGACCGCTAAACCATTGGGTAGACAGGTAGCTGACAATACAAACAAGCGCGACTAATCCAATACCGAAGGCAAGTGGATATTTTGCCAATGGGCTGCGACAAGCAAATTCATATAAGGCTAGTCCGCCAAAGATTAACCCTAAACCTAAAGATATTGCCGTGGTCGGTGACATGGCATTTACCGATGGGTCGATAAGATAAGCACTAGCACCAAAGTAATAAACAATAATGAGTAGTGCGAAGCCCGACAACCACGTGGTATAGGCTTCCCACTTAAACCAGTGTAGCGTTTCTGGCATTTTCTCTGGGCCATAGGCGTATTTTGCAACCTCATAAAAGCCGCCACCGTGAATAGCCCATAAGTCGCCTTTGATACCTTTGTCCTGTTTCCATTTAGGTGGCGTGCGTAGATTGTTATCCAACCAAATGAAGTAAAACGACGCGCCAATCCACGCTACACCCGCTACAACGTGGAACCAACGTACAAATAAACTTATCCAATCTAGCCACGGCATTATTGTTCTCCTTATTTAGGGCCAAAAGGCCCTACAGCAGCCTGTTATTAATGATGTTCTTTTTTATAGCGGCAGGTGCCGCTTATCCACGTTTGGTCGATAGCGCGGTCATCACCTAAAATACTCAAGGCAAAAAACACATCGTCAAAGTCCGCGTCTTCTTTTATTCTCAATTGTGTCAATTCGTCAAACCTAGGCTCAACAACGATAAAGTCAGCAGTGGTGCCTGGGTTTAAGTTGCCTATTTCATGATCAAGCGCATGAGCTACGGCCGCGCCTTGGGTCATAAGATAAAAGCCTTCTAACGGGCTGATGGGCTCGCTGCGCAATTGACTTACCTTGTATGCATCGCCGTAGGTTTTAAACATGTTAAACGTAGTGCCTGCACCCACATCCGTGGCCATGGCCACATGGACCTTGTTAGCACGCGCTGCGGTCATATCAAAAAGGCCACTTCCTAAAAACAGGTTAGATGTCGGACAGAAGGCCACCGTAGCGCCGCTTTCGCCTAAGCGTGCCCATTCGTTAGGCGTAAGGTGAATGCCATGGCCAAACACCGCACGTTCACGCACAAGGCTGTAGGTGTCATATACATCTAAATATCCGTCCGCTTTAGGGAATAAGCTCTTCACCCATGCAATCTCGTCTAAGTTCTCAGACAAGTGTGTTTGAATGAAAACGTCGGTATACTGCTTGGCAAGTTCCCCTAATGCAGCAAGCTGAGCTTCAGTACTGGTTGGCGCAAAACGGGGCGTTAGCGCATAGCGGTTGCGGCCCTTGTTATGCCAAGCTTCGATTAATTCTGCACTGTCAGCTTGTGCTGTGTCGGCGCAGTCATTAAGCGCACTAGGGCAATTCCTGTCCATACATACTTTACCGGCCACAATTGCCATATCAATTTCGCTTGCTGCACTAAATAATGCGTGGCTACTGCTTTTATGAACCGTAGTAAAAACAAAACCTGTGGTAGTACCGTTCTTTAGCAATTGGCGCAAAAATACGTTAGCAATGGTTTTAGCGTGTTCACTGTCAGCAAACTGCATTTCTGTGGGAAACGTATAGTTTTCAAGCCAGCTCAACAGCTGTTCGCCATAATGAGCTATGCTCTGTGTTTGCGGATAATGCAGGTGGCTGTCTATTAAACCTGGCAAAATCCACTTGCCTGAAAAATCTGTCACAGTGGCAGCCGGGTAGCGCTTTGCTATCTCTTCAAATGTGCCAATGTCTTTTATTTCTTTATTGTCTACTAACAAACCACCGTCTTTGAATATAGCGATGTCATTATCGAACTGTGTAGTTTGGTTAGGAAAGTGCGCAATGCTTGCACGAAAAAGCTGCATGTTTGTTAGCTGCCCCTGTAGCTGCTGAAACCGAATGGAGAGATAAGAAGTGGCACATGATAATGGCCGCCATTCTCATCAAGTTCAAATGTAATATCAATGTGTGGGTAGAAACTTTTGCCATGCGTTTCTACAAGGTAAGGCTTGCAGTGAAAGCGCAGGGTATAAACACCTGCGGCAAAACCGTCTTCAACGCCCCAGTTGTTAAAACGCCCGTCATTATCCGTTTCACCCGAAAGGGTGCTACCGTCAGGTAGTGTAAGTGTAAGGGCAATGCCTTGTGCTGTCTTACCTAATGTAGTGTCGAGTACGTGGCTAGAAAGCGTATTCATACTGTTTTCCTTAAAAACTATTCAATGCGTATTGACTATATTTTTGAAAATACGGGGGTTAATCCAGCGCTTTGTTAATACGCAATAGGGTTATCTTTATTTGCTCTGCAGCAGCATTGGTAATCTCTTGCTGTGTGGTATTGGGTAGCCTAGCTTGTAATGCTTCTAACATAGTCTGCGCAGAAAGACCGGTGGCACAAATAATAAAGATAAACCCGTGCTTGTCTAAATAGGCGTGATTGGCTTCTTTTAACTGGTGTAAAACGGCCTCGGACGCGCTGGCTGTACCCGACTGCTCGCCCGCAGCAATGGCTTTGGTATTTGCAAACTTTTTGCGCAACGAATCAACGTCGCCAATCATGGGGTGTGCCGTAAAAGCTTCAAGGTAGTCGTCATCACTGCATTTGGCCCACGCGCTCTTCGCTTGATTAACAAGTGCGTCCTTGTCGCTGTAGGGGCGTGCTTTTACCATTTGATAAATCCAGGTTTTCGCCGCGCAGCATTGCTCAAACCAAGAAGACGCCTCTTCAGCGCTTAGCGTATTTAATTCTTTAAGTGTCACTGGTGGTGTCCTTTTCTTTGTGAAAAGCTGTAGCGGGTTTCTCACTGTATTTGTTACTGTTGCCTGCCGTTACTTCTTTTACATGAAGACGCTCGATAATTTGCGCAGATATAGAAACGGCAACTTCAATTGGTTGCTTGCCAGGGATATCTCGGTTACCTATTGGCGTAAATAGCCTTGCCAGCGCGTTGTCGTCAAACCCACGCTGAGTCAGCTTGGTAATAAAGCGCTTTGCTTTGGTGTCTGAACCAATTAACCCAACAAAGGGGAGGGAAGGTTGCTTTAACGCCTGCTCTGTAATGCGATAGTCCAATTGATGATCGTGGGTGAGTATAATCAGCCAACTGTTCTCATCAAGGTGTCTAACTTCGCTCTCTGGTGCTTCTTCCACGACTTTGTGCACGTTGGCTGGCAAAGACGATGGAAACAGTTCCTCGCGACTGTCTATCCACGAAATGCGTACAGGCAATTGAGCCAAAATAGGCACCAGTGCTTTTGCAACATGGCCTGCACCAAAAATGGCGATGTGCTGCTGATGAACGTTACACACGTCAAATAGCACCTTTACCGCGCCGCCGCAGCACTGTCCTAAAGAACTGCTTAACGGATAGCTGTGAAGTTCAGTGCATGCTTCGCCTTTTGCAAGGTACTCTCGTGCACGGGCAATAGCATCAAACTCGAGATGCCCGCCACCGATGGTATCTATACTATGCGATGCGGTAACCACCATTTTGCTGCCCGGCTCTCTAGGTGTAGAGCCAGCGGCTCCTACTACTGTAACCAGCACATAGCCTTCGTTGCGCTCTTGGCATTCGGCTATTCCCTCGTGCCAGTGCGTTGCGCGAAATGACTTTGCTGCCGTATGTGTCATACAACACCGCCTTTATTATCCAACTGCTGAATAGCAGTTACAGCGTTCAGAACACGTTCTGGTGTGGCTGGTGTATCTAGCTGCGGATCAACTGTGTAGCCAGATAGGCTAGATATGGCGTCTTTAAGGGCGCACCACACTGAAATAGCGAGCATAAATGGTGGCTCGCCAACCGCTTTTGAGTGGTAAATGCTGTCTTCAGCGTTCTTTCTACCAAACAGCTTCACATTAAACTCTTTTGGCGTATCGCCAATAGCTGGAATTTTATAGGTCGCCATATTTTCACTTATCAGCTTACCCGCTTTATTCCATTTAAGGTCTTCTGTGGTAAGCCACCCCATACCTTGAATAAACGCGCCTTCTATTTGGCCAATATCAATGGCAGGGTTAAGACTGTTGCCAACATCGTGGAGCACGTTAACTTTATCTACCGTATATTCACCGGTAAGTGTGTCGACAGAGACTTCGCTCATTGAGACGCCATAAGCAAAGTAGAAAAACGGACGGCCTTCACCGGTGTCGCGGTTATACTGTAATTTTGGGGTTTTGTAGAAACCGCTTGAAGACAAAGATACACGAGCAAAATACGCTTGCTGCACAAGCTCGGTAAAGGTAATTTTGTGCTCATCCAATACCACGTGCTCATTAATGAATAGCACGTCGCCAGCGCGGTCCTCTAGACCTAAGCTTTTGGCAAAGCACTCGCCCAAACGGGCTTTTAGCGTAATACATGCATTTTGTACGGCTTTTCCGTTTAAGTCAGTGCCGCTTGAAGCTGCTGTTGGTGAAGTGTTAGGTACTTTGTCAGTGCGTGTTGCAGTGACTTCAATCATATCCAAATCTAGTCCAAATTCATTGGCTGCAATTTGGCCTATTTTGGTGTGAAGCCCTTGGCCCATTTCAGTACCACCATGGTTCACCTGAATACTACCATCAGTATAAATGTGCACTAAAGCGCCAGCTTGGTTTAAATGCTTCGCGGTAAATGAAATGCCAAACTTAACAGGCGTTAGCGCTAAACCTTTCTTAATCACCGGGCTTTCGCGGTTAAACGCTGCAATAGCTTCACGGCGCTGCCAATACTGAGCGGTTTCTTCTAGCTCGGCAATCATATCGGGTAAGAGGTTGTGTTCTACCTTCATTCCATAGGGAGTCAGACTACCTGTCGTGGGGCCGTATAAATTACGTTTTCTTACCGATAGGGGGTCGCTGCCAATAGCACGGGCAATTTTATCAATCATGGCTTCAGCCATAATCATGCCTTGCGGTCCGCCAAAGCCTCGATAAGCGGTGTGCGATACCATATTGGTTTGCAATCTGTGACCAACAATATCGCTATCACCTAAGTAATAACCGTTGTCCGCATGGAACATGGCTCTATCGACAATGGCGTCAGATAAATCAGGCGAGTGCCCACAAATACCGTTGATTGTCATGCGGGTGGCTTCAATTTTACCTGTCCCGTCAAAGGCCACGTCGAACTCGTTTTCGAATGGGTGACGTTTGCCAGTAACATGCATATCAGTGAAGCGTGGTAAGCGAAGCTTAACCGCACATTGATTGCGCGATGCCAGTAAAGCCGCTATACAGGCCCATTGCGCGGCTTGCGTTTCTTTTCCGCCAAAGCCGCCGCCCATACGTCGCATGTCTACCATTACACGGTGCAATTTTACATCTAGCACTTCGGCAACGAGTTTTTGTACCTCACTGGGATGTTGACTAGACGTATAGATTTTCATGCGATCTTCTTCATCAGGGATCGCAAGGCTCACTTGTCCTTCTAAGTACATATGTTCCTGTCCACCAATACTGAGCGTGCCATGTGCTTGGTGGATCGCTTTTTCAAATGTACTTTCAACGCGGTCAGTATGTTGGCCAAACCGATGTAGGGGACGCACAAACGTTTGCTGCTGGTGCGCAGCTTCGGCACTAAGTATAGGTTTGGCTTCACTCACCTCTACTTTCCCTTTTAGCGCAGCTTGTCGGGCAAGGTTTACCGACGTGGCAAGCACTGCAAATACAGGCTGACCGAAGAATTTGATTTCGCCATTAGCAAGTAACGGATCGCCTTCGAACACAGGTCCAATATCTTTATGGCCAGGCACGTCGTCAATCGTAATCACATCTACAACGCCTTCACTTTGGCGAACAGCGTCAAGATTTATCGAGTTAATCGTACCTTTTGCGCATTGGCTTACACCAACTGCGGCATAAAGAGTGCTTTGAGGTTCAATAACATCGTCAACATAGTTGGCGCTGCCTTGTACTTGGCGTGTTGCGCTCTCGTGCTTTTTAGATACGTGAACGACACTTTGCTTGTCGTTTTGTTGCAGTGGATTAGGGGCATCAATTAACTTACGCATGCTGCACCACCCGTGTTTCAATTTGGTTTGCTGTTTGGTTTTCTAACCAGAAGCGATGCCACAGGTTAGCTAAAACAGTTTTACGGTATTGGGCTGTAGCGCGCACATCATCGATAGGTGAAAATGCATCGAATAAGACTTGTTTGCCCAACGTTAAACATTCGTTGCTAGCGAACTGCTTACCTTTCAAAACGTTTTCTAACGCATTGCAGGTTGACGGAACTGCTGCTACACCACCAAAGCCACTGCTAATGGCTTCTACCTTGCCGTTGTCGAGTGTGACATTAAATACGGCGCATACTGCAGAAATATCATCTTCAAATCGTTTCGATATCTTATATGCAGCTAATGCTTGATTGGGCTGTTTTAATGGTATTTCTATTGCACTTATCCATTCATCTTTCGCCAGCATGGTCTCGCGATAGCCTGTGAAGAATGTGCTAATTGGGATCATACGAACGCTCTCGCCGTTATCTAAATGCAGTATGGCATTCAACGCGAGTAGTAACGGTGGCATATCACCAATAGGGGAAGCGTTAGCCACGTTACCGCCAATGGTAGCCTGATTGCGGATAGGCAACGAGGCAAATCGGGTAACAAGCTCAGCCACTTGCGGAAATGCATTTAGTAATAAAGGTGCCGCATCATTTAGCGGTACAGCTGCACCAAGAATAAGAGAATGCTCGCTTTTGGTGCATTGTTTTAGTGCATCAATATGCGTCACACTAATAAGCGTGTTTACATCTTTTAGCTGTTGCGTGAACTGTAGGCTTAAATCTGTGCTGCCAGCAACTAGCTGTGCGTTAGGATGCGCTTGAATCAGGGTCTTCAGTTCTTCGCGAGACGTTGGCGTATGGATATTGCCCGTACCTGTAGGCTTCTCACCAGATAATGATAGCAAAGTAGAAAGTGTGGCATCTTGGCGTGCAGTGAACTGATCATCAGGTGTTTGCTCGCATACCGCCAATGTAGCGTCGATAATGGGGCGGTAGCCTGTACAGCGACACAAGTTGCCTGATAAGGCGTGTAGCACATCGTCGCGATTTGGTTTTGTATTGCTGTGATATAAGGCAAACATCGACATGATAAACCCAGGCGTGCAAAAGCCACACTGAGAACCGTGGTGATCAACTAACGCCTGCTGTACGGGGTGTAAGTGTTTACCATCGTTTAAATGCTCAACAAATAAAAGCTGCTTCCCATGAACAGCACTCATTAACGTTATACAGCTATTCACTGTTCGGTAATTAAGTTCTGCAGCGCTATTTGAAGATGCTGGCTCCACAAGTACAACGGTACATGCGCCACAGTCTCCTGCTGCACAGCCTTCTTTAGTACCTGTTTTTTTGCGATGCTCGCGAATAAATTGTAGAAGGGTGAGGTCGGCCCGCGCTTCATTTAATTCAACGACATCGTTATTTATTAGAAAGCGAATCATACTCACACCTTCTTGTTATATTCATTCTTGTATTCATTAATATAGCTGTATTTTTTCAATAAAAGTAGACCATTTGGTCAATTTATTGCTTATAAAAAAAGGCCGAGTTCTAAAAGGCCATGATTTTGCGCAAATTTGATTGGAAAAAAAGAAGTGATACCTTTCTATTTTTCTTTTGCTAAGCACTACGTCGATTTGTTAATAAAGAATAAGGCAAGATTCGTGCAAGGTTTTGAACTATTCGCGTAATTCGTGTTTTAGTATGGTTAACACTCCCTGCATAGGGTATGTATGATCTATAAGAGCATAGCAACTCGTCGGCAATAAATGCTAACCTATCGAAAAGGCATGCAGCATTTATACTGCCCGTGCGCTTGCAAAGTAGATTGCAAAGGAATTTTAATAATAATGATGAAGGTAAAAAGTGCTGACGCTGGCGTTGGCGCTATGAACAGAAGAAAAATACTCCAAGCCGCTGAAAAATGTTTTGCACAGTTTGGCTTCAAAGGCACAGCAGTACAAAAAATTGCTGATGAAGCAGGACTTCCTAAGACTAACGTTTTGTATTATTTCAAAACAAAACAAGAGCTCTACGTAGCGGTACTAGAAGAAACCCTCTCGCTGTGGAACTCACGTTTTGATAAAGCCACAGTAGAAGATGATCCTGCCGAGGTACTCGCCAATTATATCGCCGAGAAAATGGAAGTGTCGCGAACGCATCCAATGGCCTCTAAGATCTTTGCGATGGAAATTATCAATGGTGCACAAAACTTAAGTGGCTACTTTGATGAAGAGCATGCGCTTTGGATGAAAGGGCGACTTGCGGTTATTGATGCATGGGTAAAGGCCGGCAAACTGCCACCTGTTGAAGGGGAATACTTGCTTTACACAATATGGGCGAGTACCCAGCACTATGCTGACTTCTCTGCGCAAATAACCCGTCTACGCGGTAAAAAGATGACAAAATCAGATTTTGAAGACGCTACAAAACAAGTGGTAAAACTCGTGCTCGGTGGCTGTGGGTTATCTGTGCCAGAAAACTTCGAGGTGTAGCATGACAGAGTCTGTTTACCCTCGTGATCTGGTTGGTTACGGTCAACATGTACCTCACGCAAAGTGGCCGGGCGACGCAAAAATCGCGATTCAGTTCGTATTAAATTACGAGGAAGGTGGCGAAAATTGCGTGCTTCATGGTGACGAGGCGTCAGAAATATTCCTATCGGAAATTATCGGCGCACAAGCGTATAAAGATCGCCACCTCAGCATGGAGTCTATTTACGAATACGGCAGTCGTGCAGGGTTTTGGCGTTTACACCGTTTGCTTAATAAATACGACATTCCCGTTACTGTGTTTGGCGTCACTATGGCTATGCAACGACACCCTGACGCCGTAAAAGCCATGATGGATTCAGGTTGGGAAATTGCCAGCCACGCCATGCGCTGGGTGCATTATCAAGACATGGACGAAGAGCAAGAGCGTAAACAAATTGATGAGGCGATTATTCTTCATGAACAGTTAACGGGCAGTAAACCTGTAGGTTGGTATACAGGAAGAACGAGTCCGAATACGCTGAAGTTGATTGCAGAGCGCGACGATATCTTATATTGCGCCGATTCATATGCTGACGACTTACCTTACTACGACTGCCATTACAGCAAGCCGTTATTGATGGTGCCGTACACATTAGACACCAATGATATGCGCTTTGCCACGCCTCAGGGCTTCAACAGTGGGGAACAGTTTTTCACCTACCTAAAAGATGCGTTTGACGTGTTGTATGAAGAAGGAGAAGAAGCGCCTAAGATGCTATCTATCGGCCTTCATAATCGCATAATAGGACGGCCTGCTCGACTCGCCGCACTTAAGCGCTTTATCGAGTACGTTAAGTCTCATGATAAAGTATGGCTAGCGACACGAGAGCAAATTGCCCGTCACTGGTTGGAGCTTCATCCTAAAGATGGTGGTGACAAGCCGCGTACGTAGCGTTTACAGTACGCCTACTATATTTGAAGTACAGTAAAGTGAAGAGACGAAAGTGAAACAAATGGAGCGCTATCGCCTTCACTTAATAAAGGACAAAACCATGAAAACAAAACTAGCCATTATTGCCCTTGGGGCGCTAGCGCTGACAGCATGCTCAAAGCTGACTAAAGAAAACTACGATAAATTAGAAATGGGTATGTCTCAGGACGAAGTTGAAGCAATTCTGGGTTCAGCTGACAACTGCGGAAAAACAATGGGTACCATGGCATGTACATGGGGCAATGAAGACAGTAAGCACGTTAAAATCGTATTTATGGGTGATAAAGCCGTTACCTTCACTTACGATGGATTGAAGTAAACGTATATCTTTTTCACTTGCCTAGTTTAATAAGAAAGGTGGCGTTGAAAGCCACCTTTTTTGTATCTAAAGCGTTAACTTACAGGCACGCAATAAGCGCCGTTGAATTATTTTAAATCCAATAAGTATCGTAATAAGAAAACAATCGCCAGTGCATAAGTGAGCGGTGTTACTTCTTTAAATTTTCCCGTACCTACCTTAATGCCAACATAAGTAATAAAACCAAGGGCAATGCCTTCGCTAATGCTGAATGTGAGCGGCATGGCGATAAGTGCAACAGAAGCAGTGGCTAACGCACCTAAGTCGTCGAAATCAACCTGTCGAATCGATTCCATCATTAAAATACCTACCATCAATAGCGCTGGCGTAGTGGCCATTAGCGGGATAACTTTCATTAGCGGTGTTAAAAATAGCGAGAGTAAGAAGCAGACAGAAACCACTACTGCGGTAAGCCCGGTTCTGCCGCCCGCCGATACGCCCGTAGCGGACTCCACATAGCTAGTTACTGGAGATGTACCCACTAATGCGCCAGCAATACTCGCTGATGCATCGGCTGTCATTGCTGAGCCAATTTTCGGTAGCTTGCCTTCGGGAGTAAGTAGATTGGCTTTTCGAGATACGCCGATTAAGGTGCCAATGGTATCGAACATGTTCACAAACATAAGTGCGAAAATGAGGTCCCACGTTTCAGCAAGGTGATCAATTGGGTACCAAAAGTCCATTGCCATAAAAGTGTTTGAAATAGATTCTGGCATGCCAACTACAGCAGAAGGCGTTGCAGTTAAGGTACCGTTTTCAGTGGGGATAAAAGCACCAATTAAGGTGAGTGTTACGATAGAGATTAAGATAGCGCCTGTAACGCGTTTCACCATAAGAACAATAGTAAAAATAATGCCGATGAGAGCTAACATTACTGCTGGCTCAGAAAGGTCGCCAAGCTGTACGAAGGTTGCAGGATTATCAACAATCAGCCCAGCATTTTTAAGGCCGATAAAGGCAATGAACAAACCTATGCCACACTGCACGCCGATTTTAAGAGAAGGAGGTATAGACTCGGCTATTTTGGTTCGAACTCCGGTAAGAGAGAGGAGTAAAAAGAGAATGCCGTTCCAGAAAACAATTCCAAGCGCTGCTTCCCATGGGATTTCACGACCAAGACAAATGGTAAACGCGAAAAAGGCGTTCAAGCCCATACCTGGTGCCAACGCAATAGGGTAGTTAGTCATTAGCGCCATCATTAAAGTGCCAATACACGCCGCTATTGCTGTCACTGTAATTAGGCCCTCTACGGGCATGCCACTTAACCCAAGAATACCTGGGTTCACCACGAGTATATAAGACATGGCTGCGAACGTAGTAAGTCCTGCAATGATCTCTGTTCTTACTGTTGTTCCGTGTTCCTGCAGCTTAAATAGCCGTTCGATTACGTTGTTGGACATCAAGAGTTCTCTGTTAGTATTTCATTGTGTGTTTTGTGCGTTGAAAGCAATAAACTGACCAATTAGTCAACTTGTTGGTGTGTTTTGTGCTAACTTACTTTTCAGTACAATGACTAATTAATAGACATTGCGTGACTCAAGGTCACTAGCCAGGCAGCACAAAGCCAGCCAAACGGTTAGTAATCAACATAGATGAAGTCAAAAAAACCGCAAAGAAAACCTAAATGAGCAATAGAACTCGTTTACAGATAGCATTAAAGATAAACTATTACGCACCAATTAAATGCCATTGCATTGTTGTGGTGCAAATAAGTGAGGGGCCATGTCGCTGTCATCAATAATTAAAAACATTCCAAAGGCCGAACTGCATCTGCATATAGAAGGTAGCTTAACGCCTGAACTTATGTGGCGCCTAGCTGAAAAGCACAGTGTATCACTTCCTTATGCTAGCGTGGAAGAGATAGAAGCGGCGTATAACTTTGAAGATCTACAAAGCTTCCTTGACTTATATTATGCAGGGGCGGGCGTGCTTCGCGATGAGGATGATTTCTTTGCTTTAATGTGGGAATACTTAACGCGGTGTCATGAGGACAATATCGTCCACACAGAAATTATGTTTGATCCGCAAACCCATACAGAGCGTGACATAGGTTTCGATATTTTCATGCCAGGCTTTTTGAAGGCGATGGAAAAAGCAAAAGATGAATACGGTATCAGTAGCTATTTAATCATGTCTTTCCTTCGCCATTTGCCAGAAGATGCTGCCTTCGATACGCTTTCTGCAGCAGAGCCTTATTACGAGCACATTACAGCGGTAGGGTTAGATAGCTCCGAACTTGGTCATCCGCCGTCAAAATTCGAACGCGTATTCAAAAAAGCCAAAGCTCTGGGATTTAAAATTGTCGCCCATGCTGGAGAAGAAGGACCGGCATCTTACATTTGGGAAGCCATCGAGCTATTGGACGTCGATCGTATTGACCACGGTGTGCGCTGCCAAGAAGACGAGGCGCTTATGGATCTCTTGAAAGAAAGACAAATTCCACTTACTGTTTGTCCGTTAAGTAACCTCAAGCTGTGTGTGATAAATGATATGAAAGACCACAATATTGTCCAGCTTCTTGATGCTGGGCTTCTGGTCACGGTTAACTCTGATGATCCTACGTATTTTGGTGGCTTCCTAAATGACAATTTTGAAGCGTTGCACCAGTCTCTGGGTATTGACGAAAAAACAATTCGTACGTTGGTAGCAAATAGCTTTAAGGCAAGTTTTTTGCCGCAAGAGCAGAAAAACCAGCTTGTTGAAAAGGTTCTTTCAGCCTAGCAAGGCGAGGAGCGGAAGATAGTCGAGTTAGCTTCTGGCGATTAATGCGAGGAGCTAATGTGATTTTACGATTTCATGGCTGCAATAGTTTGCTTAATCAAACTGTCTAATTCTGCGATGTCTTGAACGATTTCGCTTAAATCGTCTTGCTTGGCTTTGTTTTCAATAGACGATGCCTTTTCCCGAATGGCATCGGCACCTACATCGCCCGACACACCTTTCATAGCATGACTGTTGAATCTAACAGCTTCAACATCTAATGCGGTCGCTGCACTTTGAAGTGCTTGTTGTTTTTGTTCTATTTGCGCAAGGAACATTTCAACAATACGGTTCAATAACCCCTCATTTCCACCCAGCCTGCTTATTGCGGCATCGCGGTTCCATAATTGTTCTCGAGTGGGCGTATCGTTTGAGTTAGATGTGTCCATATGTGCCACCGTAGTTGAAGCGTTATGCCAGTGTACAATAAATGTTCTAAACAAAAAACAGCAAGTTCAGCCGCTTAGCATACAACGGTTCATAAACCGGCAAAACCTAGACGAAAGACTAATTTTTTTTTACGTATCTCAGGCGATACTTATTCTGTCATTAGTTTCACAGTGTGGTATTTCTCATGGATAATGAGACACAGAAAGTAGTCATCATTGACGATGAACCAACAACACTCTTGTTATTAGAAAGTGCAGTAGAATCTCTAGCAAAGGTTGTTACGGTCTCGCAAAGCGCGAATGCGTTTTCGGTGATAAAAGCACAACTTCCTGATTTGGTTGTTCTAGATATAAGCATGCCTGAGCTATCTGGCTTTGAGGTCTGCAAGCAGTTAAAAGCGTGTCCAGAAACGGCTGCTATTCCAGTAATCTTTGTCACTTCCCATAGCGATCCGGAAAATGAACATGTGGCATTGTCGTTAGGTGCCATAGACTTTATATCCAAGCCCATTGATATTGGGTTGTGCCAGATGCGAGTGAGAAATCATCTCACTATTCAGGACCAAAAAACGAAGCTTGCTCGTGTTAATCACGAATTAGAAGCAGAGAAAAAGCAGCTTGCTATTACTCTCAAATCTATAGCTGACGGCGTTATTTCAATTAACGCAGCAGGGGATGTAACGTTTATTAACCCGGTAGCGCAAAGGTTAACCGGTTATAGTGAAACGGAAGCCCTTGGCAAACCTATCGATGAGGTTATGAATTTAAGAGATGCCTCGACAAATGAGTGTCTTTTAAACCCCGCTCTTTACGCACTAGAAGTGATGCGTCCGGTAGCTATGTCTTATAACGCCACGCTGGTAAGCCGACACAATCAAGTATTCAGGGTAGAAGATACAGCGTCACCGATTATTGATGAGGATGGCCATCTGTCTGGCGCGGTTATCGTTTTCCAAGATGTGTCAGAAGCCATTGAAATGGCAGTGAAAATGACACATTTAACCAATCATGATCAGCTAACGGGCCTGCCAAACCGAGTTCTGCTGCACGATAGAGTTGTTCAGGCTATCACTCGTTGTTTTACCTCTAAGCAAAGCATAGCGTTACTGTTAATCGATATCGACAATTTCAAGTATCTCAATGACAGCCTGGGGCATCAAGTCGGCGACTATATTATTGCGTCTATTGCAAAGCGCCTTGCAAAGGTTGTTGGAGAAAGCGCTACGCTCGCCCGCGTGGGTGGCGATGAGTTTGCCTGCTTACTTACTGAAATTGGTTCGGGCTACAGTGCAGACAGTATTGCTATGGCGTGTTTGCAGGCGGGCAGAGAGCCCATTGATATAGACGGTAAGGCCCATCAACTTAGCTTAAGCATTGGAATTAGCCTTTATCCCCAAGATGCTGTTAATGCGGAAGAGATGATGCGCCATGCAGACTCAGCGATGTACCGCTCTAAATCAAAAGGCAAAGACACTTTCAGTTTCTTTTCAAAAGACCTGCAGCATGCCATGCATCATCGTGTGGAGATGGAGATAAAGCTTAGAAATGCTATCGAGAACGACAGTCTCGCCATTTATCTACAGCCAAAATATAACTTTGACGATAGCACAGTATTAAGTGCGGAAAGCTTAGTCAGAATGTTCGACGAAAATGGTAAAGTTATTGGACCTGATGAGTTTATCCCACTGGCAGAAGAGACTGGACTAATACATCAGTTAGGAAAGCAAGTGTTGCAAAAAAGCTGTGATTTTGTCGCTAAATGCAACGAATTGGGGCAAGACTTCAAAGTGGCGGTAAACGTAGCTGCTAAACAGCTTTCAAACCCAGGCTTCGCAAAAGAAGTTGCTGAAATTATCAACGAAGCGGGTATCGCCGCGTCGTCTATAGAATTGGAGGTAACAGAATCAGCCCTAATGCACGACTTTGTACAAACCCGAGATATCCTGAACGACTTGGCTTCATTGGGCGTTACTATTGCGTTGGATGATTTTGGTACGGGCTATTCAAGTCTCTCTTATTTGCGTCAGTTCCCATTGAATGTGCTTAAGATAGATCGCTCTTTCGTTATTGATATGGATAAAGAACAGCAGGCACATGATATCGTAACGGCAATAGTGCATTTAGCATTAAGCTTAGAGTTAACCATTGTTGCCGAAGGTATAGAGACCCAATCTCATTTTGCCGCGCTCAAAGCACTTGGGTGTCACTTAGGGCAGGGGTATTTTATGTGTCGCCCTATGGCGATGGCGGATTTCTTCACAAAGTTCATCGATGATTGCCAAGTTGCGTAAGGTTTACTCGGCTGCGTGTAGAACGCTATCGATAGACCTTCTTTATAACCTTGTCTTTCAAACCATACCTACTTGGAAGCAAACTAGCTGACTTTTCGATACAAATTTGGATGTAAGGTGTTAGACTTGCGTAAAACGTTGTTATTACTTTGATATTGTAAAAGCAGAAACAACGGAAGCGAGAATGGTCACCTTGGTGTAGTAACAATAAAAGTACCCGATGAATCGAAATGAAATAAAACCCTACGCAGAGTGTAATGTACTTATTGTGGACGATGAGCCGATGAGTCGTATGCTGCTTGAATCCATCCTAGAGTCGGTGTTTACCTGTGCTACAGCCGAGTCGGGAGAAGAAGCCATATCTTACTGTAAAGCAAATTTGCCGGATTTAGTTCTGCTGGACATGAATATGCCAGATATTGATGGTCTAGACGTTTGCACAGCCTTAAAAGCCTCGCCTGAAACGAATCATATCCCTGTCATTTTCGTTACGTCTACAATGGATATTGAGAGTGAAAATGCGTGCTGGGAAGTAGGGGCGTCAGACTTTGTCATGAAACCGGTTAACGCTTCTACGTTGACGCATCGCATCAAAACACATCTGCAAAATAAGCTTCGCACCGAATTCCTTGAAATGATGACATTTCACGATCAGCTAACGGGTTTGTACAATCGCATGTATTTAACCAAGGAAATTCCGTTACTTATTAAGCAAGTTGCGAGAGACAAAGGTACAGTTGGAGCAATAATGATCGACATCGATTATTTTAAGCTTTTCAATGATACGTACGGGCATCTCGAAGGCGATATTTGTCTTCAAAAAGTGGCGCAAATTGTATCGGACACGGTTAAACGGCCGAAAGATGCCGTTATTCGCTTTGGCGGCGAAGAGTTTTTAGTTGTCCTCCCCTATATCGACCATCAGGGCACAAAGCTAGTGGCACATCAGCTTGTTGAGGCTGTCGCCAATGCAAGAATTCCACATGGTAAAGGGATAGAAAACCGCGTATCAATAAGTGCAGGCTTTGCAGTTTGGAAAGCTACGGATGTGGTTGAAGACGATGTGGCTGCGCTTATAGAAGACGCTGACATTTCACTGTTTGAAGCAAAAGAATTAGGGCGAAACCAAGCCAAGGGCTGAGGCCACAGCCCAATTTCCCATCATAAAAATAGAATTTCTAGCCTATTGTTTAATATCCCGTATTCAAATCCCAAGCTATCATTATAAATGCGGGGCCGCTGTGCATGAATCGAGCAAGGCGGCAAGAATCTTGTGGTCTTTACGCTTGGGTAGCGAACCATGGTTTATTTTGACGAACAATCGAGTTTGAATGTGAAACTGGAACACCAGTTGAAGGCATCGCTAACCAGTTTGGTACAGCGAGGCTGCGATTCGTTTGGCGTGTTTCAAGGTTTACTTTTACAGCTGGACGAAGAGACAGTTAATATATTGGTTAAAGCTTCGTCGGCGTATGCACCCAACTTTAAGTCGGTCCCTTCTTTCTCTACCTGTGTGCCTGTAGACAACTGTTTCCCTGTAAACAGCGCTAAGTGTTCTACTGCATTTAAACAATGGTTTTCTACTTATTTTAATGCCGAAAAATACATTCGAGGCCGTGTTCATACCCTAGATGGAAGCCAAGTCTGCTTAGTCTTTATTAATGCGTGCCCGGAACAGTCGGTAAACCTCGACAAGCTGTCGCTGTTAGACGATTGCCTGAGCGTGATGTTGGATAAGTTTCATCTCGAAAAAGCAGAGACCAATCAAAACACGTTGTACGAAAAGTTACAAAGTGTAGCGAACATAGGCACATGGGAAGTTGATTTGACCACTGATGCACTTAGCTGGTCTTCACAAACTCGGCTTATTCACGAAGTCTCAGAAGACTTTGTACCCACATTAGAAACAGCTATCAACTTCTACAAAGAGGGGTTTGATAGAGATGAGATAAACCGCATTGTCTCCCACACGGTCGCAACGGGTGAACCGTGGAGTGCAACGCTTGAACTTGTCTCCGCCAAAGGTAATTCGGTTTGGATAGAAACCCACGGCATGGCTGAGATGAAGCAAGGAAAGTGTATTCGTTTGTTTGGGACTTGCCAAAACGTAAACAAGTCGGTGCAACTTAGACTCGAATTGGATGAGAGAAGAAGAGAAGCCGAAGCTGCGTCTAAAGAACGTGGCATGTTGTTATCCCGTATAAGCCACGAATTAAAGACGCCGCTTAATGGCATTACCGGTATGCTGCAGGCGATCAAGTTCGAAAATAAAGAAAATGTGCGAATGCGTAAAGCGGATGTGGCGCTTCATAGCGCAGACCGCTTATTGTCTCTTATAAACGATGTTTTGGATTACACTTCCATCATTAATGGCGAATTCTCACTAAAATATAGCGACTTTTGTGCGCGGTCGTTAATTGAAGATATCCTGGATGTATTTAAAACAAAATGCGCAGAGAAAGGCGTAAGGCTTTACGCGGTGCTGTCTTTTGACGAAAACACTTATGTTCACGGAGATGCCGCCCGAATCAGTCAAGTCATTACAAATTTACTATCGAACGCGGTTAAATTTACGCCGAAAGGGTATATTTCGGTGCAAGTTACGTTGAAGCATCAAGGCGATGTGCCTATCTTACTTGCGTCAATTGAAGACACTGGTGTGGGCATGAGTGATGAAATATTGTCACGTATTTTTAGACCATTTCAAAACGATACCGCCAGTGCATCTGAAGAGTTAAATGGAAATGGTTTAGGGCTGTCTATCGTCAATCAACTTGTTGGCAAAATGGACGGCGAGCTTGAAGTGCGTTCAAGCGCAGGGAAAGGCTCCTGTTTCGATATAGCTATACCTGTAGAAATGGCAGTTTTAGATAAAGAAAAGCAGATTGACGTTATCCTCTCTTCAGACTTGCTTAGCGTTCCTCTTAACGTTTTGGTTGTTGATGACAACGATATAAACCGTTTCGTGCTTGCATCCATGCTAGAGAAGTTCAATTACCTTCCAGATGAAGCCGAAAATGGCGAAGTGGCCGTTCAAATGGCCCGAGCTAAAAAATACGACATTATATTTATGGATTGCGCTATGCCAGTGCTCGATGGGGTAAGTGCGACTAAGATTATTGTCCAAGAAAACTTATTGCCCAAACACGGTCGTATTGTGGCTGTAACGGCAAATACTACACCTGAAGATAAAACTAATTGTAGCAATGCGGGCATGGCCGATTTTCTTGCCAAGCCCGTGGTACAAAATGACGTTACCCTTCAGGTGCGCCATGCACTAAATGCTAAATCAGTGACAGCGTAGAGGTTAAAGTGCGTTTATTCCGCTGAAGGGGGCGTATCTTTTACGGTTTCCCAATGCGTTACAATATAGTCTGTCACCTGTGAGCCGACTTTATAGGCGGCTTCTATAGCGGCTCCCATTGCTGCATATCCATCGCCAGAACTCTCTAACTTTAGGTTCTCCGCAGCGCTCAATGATGGTGGCTGCATGGTAAAATTGCTCGCCGTTCTAAGAATAAGTAAGCGGTCTTTGTTGACTAACCCTGCATTGTCCAAGTAGCTCAAGCTTTGAAGTGTTGCTGAGTCTTCCATGCCCGAGGTAACAAAATTTCCTTTGCCCTGCGTCCAGTATGCTACCCAATCGTTTGCCCACGTATTTAGTTTTTCGCCATGCCAAAAGGTAGAAGCAGATAAATGCGCACCCATAGATACATTTGGAAGTGCTTTAGCACTAGCTGAGTTGGTGTACTTGGCTCTCAGTGCATCCATCGCTTCGTTGTTTAAAAGCTTGGTGTCTTTTGTCAACGAATAGGCCCACTTTGCTAACGGTAAGTTCAGCGCGTACACCTCGCCATTTGGGCTGTTGTTTACGTCTACAGCGTCAGCGTTTTCAAAGGGCGCATGAGTGAAGAGGGGGAAATAACCCGTACTCCACTGAGACGGAATTTCTCTAGCGTCAATTTGATGTGCTAGGTCGCCATCGACTACGTAATCGGTCCAAATTGCACTTCCAATGGTGTTATCCGCTGGGTCGACTCCCGCGATCCCTGCAACCAACCAATAGGCTTGGGATAAATCAAAGCGAGGATCAAGACCTAGTGCCATTATTGCTGCTGAAGCGCGCGCAATGCCCATTCCCGTAACCATACCGATTACACCTGTATCAGGGTTGGCGTAAATATCGTGAAAGCCATGAGGCAAAGGGTATTGGGTTGTGAGTTTCTGGCGAGCCTTCCACAATTGAAATTCACCAGGCGCGTCGCCTTCGTCGCTGCCAATTTCGAACATACTTACCACAACAACTTTCACTTTCATTGGCGGCTTAGCGTCATTGGTTTTAACACTGGCAGAATAACTACTGCTACAGAAACCCAAAAACATAGCCAATATAAGCAAAGCGTTGAAAAAGGCAGACCGTTTTTGTTTAAGCAGTGGATAATAAGAAAGATGCATTTAGTACTCCTAAAAAAGAGCCCAGCATTATCAAACTGGGCTTCTTATCGAAAAAACTTACAGGCCTGAGAGCGTGTGTCGAACGTTCAATCTACACATGAGGCACGACCACGCTCAAAGAGTATGCGAACTTAGAATGAGTAAGTAAATTTAGCATTCCAGTGACGCGGTAGTTCAGGTAGTACAATTTGACTACCAAATAGATCAGGGAAGTTAGAGCGGAAATAACGCTCGTCAGTTAAGTTTTTAACGGTTAAGTTTATCGACCAATCTTCTGCTTGATATGACAAGCCAGCATTGACTAACGTGTAGGCTGGAAGTGTTACTGCAGCTGAGTAGCCAGACGCGACCTCATCCACATCCACAATACTCACGTTGGCAGCATAACCATTTTGGAAGTCATAGGTTGCTGTCAGCGTGTAAATATTTTCAGGAATACCGGCCTTTCGTCCGTCAGAGTTTGTTTCTCCTTCACCAACAAGGTTAAGACCTACTACGTTCCCGCCAAAAATTAACGAAGGATCATCAAGAGCAACTAAATCGTCAGCACCTAAGAATCCAAATTGGTTTCCATTGGCAAGTGCAGTTAAGTTAATAACTTCTATATTTGTATAGCCAGCAGAAACAACAAGGTTCTCATTGACTACCCAACGAAGTTCAAATTCGGTGCCTTCGTTATTGGTTGTGTTGTTGGTGACCGTATTCTGAGTATTGAAGTCGGTACGCTCTTGCTCAAAGAATGAAAGGGCAAAATAGAGTGTATCGTCAACGAGAGAACCTTTAATACCGTATTCCATCAGCTCAGAGGTGTCGAATGCACCACCACCACCAGGTTGATTGAGTTGGCCAACACCAATCTCGGCGCCCTGGCCTGCAACAAGGGTAGCTTGCTCTGCTGCAGTGATATAAGGAATAAGGCCAAATTCAAACTCATATGAAATACTTGCGTTCCAAGACCATCCATCTACGGTTTCTTCAGCATAAACTGGTGTTTCATCTCCAGTAGCGCCCAAAAGTAAATCCGTACGCGATGTACTTTCAATGTCAATAGTGTCGTATCGTAAACCTAGTACTAAGTTTAAACCCCAGTCCCAAGTTAAATCGGTCATTGCAGCAATGCCTAAGTCTAAGTAATTACCTACGTCATAGTTGTCGTAGTTTTTACCCGAGCGGGTAGACAAAAGGCGGCGATCGAGCGCTGAAGACGGCATGGTTAGGTCGCGACGATTAAAGAACTCGTAAGTGAAGTCATCGCCGTGCTCAAAGTCGGTATAGCGGACAGATGGTGAAAATTGAAATTGCGCTAATAGTCCGTCGTTCTCATATTCTGTCGCAAAAATTAGTTTGTCTTCTATAACCCAGCTGTCATGGAATTGTGAGAAGCCATAAGCATTTTCGTTTATGTTGTCGTATGCATCATAGAAAAGCTGGTTGCGAATTTCCCAATTATCTGTGTAGTAAATGGTGTCGAAGTAGAGCGTTATGGCTTCGTTACCAAGTTGGTCATCAGGTGCTACCAAAGTTTGGCTACCACTTAAGGTCGTAGTACCTGGGTTTTGTAATGCCATTAGAGGATCGAAAAAGTCGCCTGTAACCGAATCTAATGGGACAGCTGGCGTGAAAATAAACGGTGAAATCAAGTCGGCGACTTCAGCATATTCTTCGTGACTGATTTGACCGTCGCCGTCCGTATCTAATGGTTGAGCTGTACCTGTAATATAGGTTCCGTCGTCAACTAACTCCTGAGTTAATCGGTTCCAGCCGGCCACTTGGTTACCATCGTAGTCGTGGTACATACCACCAAATTCAAAGCGAAGGTTATCGGTAATATCGATATTAAATGATGCTTGAAGTACGGTTTGATCAGTCTGAGTATTGTCGTAGTAACTGTCAGAGTTTTCTAGCTCACCGTATATGTAATAGCCCATTTCTTTACCGGCAACACTAGTCGGTCCGCCAACTTCTGCGGTTAAAATGCTTTTGTTCCACGACCCCGTTGTGTAAGACAACGCGCCTGTTGGTGCATCTAAATACTGCCCCGATGACGCACGGGCAGACTTGGGATTAAAGTTCAGATAACCACCAATTTTTGATGGGCCGTAAATAGGTGATGCTGGGCCACGAACGATGTCGATTCGGCTGGACGCGCCAATAGGCGTAGGGTAGTTACCTGGGTTGTCTAAGCGCTTAACACCGCGGAAGTAAGTTTCCCCGGGCGTGCCCCGCACATCCAGAGAGCCTGCAACACCGAAGAAGGACTGTGTGAATGTACCTGGTGCGAACGCGACGAGTTCATCAATGTCTGAAACGTTGAAGCGCTCCATTTGCTCTTGAGAAATCGTGGACGCTGAGCGAGGCGTTTCGAGAATAGATTTGCCAAAGCCAAAAACTGACTCAACGTCTTGGCCAGGAAGGCTCCCAAGGGATCCTGTTACCTGAATTTTTTCAACATCTTTTTCTTTAACCTCTGTCTCTTCTTGAGCAAAAGCTTGCGACGATAGCGCGACCGCGGTAGTCATTGCAAAAGCTTTTGCTAGAGGAGATAAATTGAATGTAGTGTTTTTCATGGTTTCCTCGTTATTTTTAGTTGCCCCTTTTTAGGGCTCTTTTCACGCATTTTTATATGCGTTTTGTTATTGGCAAGAGAGTTAGCAGGATGAGTGCCAACTACTTGTCCAGTTGGTCAACTTTTAACCTTCTCTTAAGTTGCTGAATTATAGGGATAAAAATATATAATATTGTTCTTATATTGTTATTTTTATGTAAATAAACTCAATCGCATAAATGCATGCACTTTTAAGGTGATTTTTAGCGAGCTTTTGCACTAAAAAGAGCAGAGGCTACGCCCGGTTGTCCGTCTATACTTAAAATGGATGTCGAGTGTGCTGAGTGCTTAACAGCCTCATGGTTTACAAAGGCTTTTTCATTGAGTACTTTCGGCGCCCTACGGCTACTTTCTGGCTTTGGGTTTTGAATAGGCTCGTAAGCAGGGTTGTCCTGTGCAACGCCAGTGCTGCTTTCAATTTTTTGTGCACTAGCGTGTGGGGAAGCAAGGGGCTTTTTTCCAGGTAAGGTTAAATCAAGGATGACGGCGGTAAGGCCGGCCGAGGTTACTGGAGAAAGTAAGATATTTTCAAGCCATGAAGGCAATTCAGAAAGGGCTTCTGGTACCATCATTACACCAATCGCCATACCTAGCGCACACGCTGTCACCAAGCTACTGCGCCTATCAAGCGCGTAGCTGGCTAAAAGCTTTAAACCGCCCACGGCCACCATGGCAAACATAACCAGAGTAGCACCGCCAAGAACTGGCTTGGGAATAGCCTGCAGCACACCACCTACAATGGGAAAGAACCCAATAACAACGAATAGCGCTGCAACAAAAAAGCCGACCTTACGGCTGGCGATGCCGGTTAATTGGATAACCCCGTTATTCTGGCCAAATGTAGTATTTGGAAAGGTGTTGAACATGCCAGCAAGTAACGAATTAACGCCGTCGCCCAAAATCCCGCCTTTCACTCTTGCAAGATAAATCGGGCCGCTCACAGGCTGCTTACAGAAAAGGCTATTTGCGGTTAAGTCGCCGGCCGTTTCTATTGCACTAAACAAATAGATGAGCGCGATAGGTAAAAAGAGAGTGATATCAAATGCAATGCCAAAGGCAAAAGGGGTGGGGATCGCTACGACGGAAAGCGAAGCAAGGCCGCTGAAATCTAATCCTTTTGTAATGCCGACATAGGTTGCGCCAATCGCCATACCTATAAAGATGGCACTCAAACGCAGCCAATGATTTGTTGAGGCGTTCAAGAAAACAATAATGAGCAACACGCCAAGGCCGACGGCTAAGTTTTCTGTGCTGGCGAAGTCAGCAGCGTGAAAGCCGCCCGCAAGGTCAGTCATGCCTACGTTTATCAAGCTTAGCCCAATAGCGGTTATCACAATTCCTGTAGTTAATGGTGTAATGATACGTTTGAGTTTATGTACAAATAGACTAAACACCACTTCGACCATGGCACCCGCCATAGTTAATCCAAACAACAAAGACAAGACATCTTCGGGTGTTCCTCCATCCGCCTTGACCTGATTTCCTGCCAGTATCAACGCGCTAATAAACGCAAAACTGGTACCTTGGATGGCTACCAATCCACTGCCTACCGGGCCTATACGCTTTGTTTGAATTGCCGTGCCTAAGCCGCTTACAAACAAGGCCATACTGATAAGATAAGGCGTGTATTCAGTAAGGCCCAGTGTTGATGTAACAATAAGAGTCGGGGTAATGACACCGACAAAGCTTGCAAGTAAATGCTGAAATGCCGCGGTAAGTGAAGGAAGAAATGCCGGACTATCATGTAAATCGTAAAGTAGTTCGCTGTGATTTGAAGACATGGTTATTTCCTTGTTATTTCCTTGTTATTTCCTTCATTGGCGCAGACCGAGGCGGCAAACTCGCAGATGAAATCACTGTAGCGTTCCACGTTGCTGTTAAGAGGATGTACTTTGCTGTTTGCAGAAGGTATTTGGTTAGCGCTTTCCGCTATCAAGGCTAAAAACTGTGTTAGATCTCGGTTTAGCTCAGTAAGTAGTTGCTCTTTTTTCTCGCCTTGTAAAAAGCTGTACTTGATACTGTTTTGACTTAATGTAACTAGCTCACTCCAGCTTAGATTGAACTGGGTAAACGCCAGGTAATATTCATCTGTGAGTGTGGCATCCCACATCCCTCGGTCGTCGGTTGAAAGTGCAGTGGGTACACCGGTTCTTAAAAGTTGAGGAAAGGGATGAGCGCTCAAATCATCGATGTATTCTAACTTTAGGTTTGAAATTAAATTGGTTTCAATCAAATAGCGGTTATGGCGCATGAGCAAATACGTTGAAGGATCTTTTAGCAGATTAATGCCATGGCCTATTCGCTCTGCGCCTAACAATAAGGTGTCGCGAATATTGGTATCTGTATGCTCAGATTCACCTGCATGAAAGGAGAGGCGAATGGCTGGATATTGAGCTCTAAGTCTCGTTATGGGCGCTAAAAAGCGCGTGGGTTGACCTCGGGGATCGTCCTCCCTGCCAACCAAATTTATCCCTACATACCATTTTCTATTGGCGTCTACGAATTTGAAGATCCAGTCTAGTTGAGCTTCAATGTTGTCAGTAAAACGAACCAAGGCATATTGAAAACGAACGGTGACACCAGTAGCTTTCGCTGGTTCGCTATCGAGCATGTCTGTAATAACTTTGAGCGCTTCAGCAGGGGGAAAGCGGCTCCCGTCTGCGCGATTCATAAACCTAACGTTCATTTGCGTTTCTAAATAGCGCACATTTTCTTGTTGATACAGCTGCATGTTTCTAAGCAGAACCTGCGCTGTAATATAGGGGTTTTGAGTAAGCTCGCTTAAACGCTGCCAGTGAAACTCAAAAAACTCCTCTCGACCTTCTTCTGGCTTATCAAGTTCAACACTATTGATAAACGCTTCTTGTTCTTTGTTACTTAGGGCATTCAGCGCTTTATATTGCTTTTGCTTACATTTCGTTAGTTTAGAGTGGGTAGTGTTAGAAATAGTATGAAACAACGGCGCCGAGTCACACTCGCTATGATTTATCTTAGTGAAGTACTGATAGCCGCCGTTTAGTGCTTGATTAGTTGCTAGCTCATACCACCATTTGCCGTACGCCGAGCCTGATAAGTGATGGTGCAAGTCACCGCCTTTTGGAAACTGTTTGAGTAGTTGATAGGTCTGTGAATCGGTCAATGACTGAGTATATTGCTTAAACCAACTGTTTGCGTCTTCTTCAGTAGGAAAGGGGCTTGCGGCGGAATAAAGACCAACAAAGGATAAAGACAAAATGAACAGGGTTCGTACAACAAATGACATGAGCAATTTTTCTTGGCAATAGTTGCTCTATGGTTGCAAGATATTGACCAGTTGGTCTGCTTGGTGATGTGTTTTTAAGTTGTTGTTTTAAAGTGTTTTTTATGTGGATTTGGGTCAGGAGCAAACAATTAGGCAATTCGTAAGCCCCATTTTGGTGCCTAAACAAAAAAATGCGCTAAATTAGCGCATTTTTTCAGAGCAGTGCGAACGGTCGTTTTATAGGACTACGCCTTCATCTAACGTCACAAAAATTGAGTGGCGCACTTCATTGTACATTGCGCGGGAACAATGGCCTTCGCCTTCTGTGTCTTCTAGCAATAGTACGTCACCTGCTCCAAACACATGTCGCTCACCGTTAGACACCGTAAATTCAGCACGCCCTTTAATTATGAAAAGGAGTTGTCGCGCCGGCGCTGGATGCCACTTAAAATCATAATCTGCAGGGGTTTCGCGAAAAATGATCTTATCGGCTCCAAATTTTTCTGAAAGCATGCCGATAGGACCGCCGTCTTTTAGCGCAATCTCCACTTCGCCAAAGTGACTTTTGCCTGCTTCATCGTTGTAAATCCTTGTTATTTTCATTATTAACCCTTCATTGAAACTTTGCTGATTTGACCACTACGTATGCTTGAGCTTGCTAATGGTTTTATAAAGTACTGACAAACTTGCGGCCACGTCATCAATGGTAATAGATTCTGCAGGGTGGTGACTTATTCCGCCCTTACAACGTGTAAACAACATGGCCACAGGGCAAATATCTGCAATGGCCATAGCGTCATGACCTGCACCCGAGGCAAGTACTCTTGGCTTAATTCCGCTTTCTTCTACGCCTCGAACTAGCGCTTCTTTTAGCTGGCTATCGCAATGCAGCGCAGGTGCGCTGTGGGTTTGCTCCCGTGTTAGCGTTATTTGTCTTGCATGCGCAATGGCATCAAACTTTTGCAATATTTCTGCCAATACAGAATCTCGCAATTCATCATCTTCGCTTCTGATATCGAGAGAAAAACGTGTGCGACCAGAAATGACGTTAACGCCGTTTGGCGCATTTTCAATTTTACCTACCGTGGCTACAACGCCCGGACGCTGCAAGCTTATGCTCTCTACAGCCAATAGCATCTCTGCACTTGCGCACAACGCATCTCGTCGCATAGACATCGGCACAGTGCCAGCGTGACCCGCCATGCCTTCTACTGAAAAATTAAAACGTTTTGCACCAGCAATAGCACTGACAACGCCAACAGGCAGATTTTCTTGCTCTAAAACAGGGCCTTGTTCAATGTGAAGTTCTATGTAACCCAAAATGTCGGTACGGGAAATAGCGGCACTGTTTACTGCATCGAAACTAAGACCGAAGTTCGCCATGGCTTGCTCTAAGTTCACGCCATTTTCATCTTTTAGATGACGCCATTGCTCTTGCCACTTACCGGTGAGCGCGCGGCTTCCTAAAAGGGTGGTGCCAAATCGCGTGCCTTCTTCATCACAAAAACCCACAATATCGATATGAAAAGGGAACTTGGTTTGCGTGCCGTCAAACATAGCGACCAGCGAAATAGCGGCGACCACGCCTAGCATGCCGTCGTACTTTCCGCCGTTAGGCACAGTGTCGAGGTGGCTACCTAGAATTAATCGCGGTGCGTTGGGCACGCTTGATGTATAGCGCCCCCATATATTGCCAACGGCGTCTTGCCAGGTGGTCATTCCGGCTTCAATCATCCACCCTGAGGCGAGTTGATTTGCAAGCTTGTGTTGTTCGGTCAAATAGCGCCTGTCTAAACAGGCTGGGTCCTGGCTTAAGGTGCCTAATGTTTCGCACCTTGCCATAACTTGCGTAGCCAATTCAGCAAATTCTGCGAATTCACCCATTGGTGACTCCCGCCGCTTTAGCCTTAGCATAAACGCTAAGCGCAGCATCTACCCCTTTACCGGCAGGTAGCGCAAACCCTTGCATACGAAGCACAGTTTCAAGGGACTGAAGGGTATGTAACACGGCATCTTCTCTGGCGTTATAGCCCATAGTGCCAATGCGCCAAATTTTTCCTTTTAGCGGACCAAAACTAGTGCCTATTTCAATGTTAAAACGCAGAAGTAAGGTTTCGCGTACCTCTTCGCCATGAACACCCTCGGGAATATGAACACCTACAACGTTGTACATTTTGTGTTCCAGGTCACCGAAGGGCTCAAGTCCCATGGCCTGAATACCGGCTAGCATCGCGTCGCCCGCTACTTTGTGACGAGCAACCACGTTCACCTGGCCTTCTTCTAAATGCAGGCGCGCGCATTCACGGGCGCAATAGAGCATACTGGCCGCTTCGGTGTGGTGATTTAGTCGCTCCTCGCCCCAATAATCCATGATCATGGGCAAGTCGAAGTAGTTAGAACGAATTTTAGGGCCACGCGCAGCTTCATGGTGAGCATCGCGAATGCCGGCTTCAACGTGGTGACGGGTACGCACGGTTTTAACAAACTTGTCGCTTAGTGTAATAGGAGCACTGCCTGATGGGCCTCCTAAGCACTTTTGCAGGCCAACTGACACCGCATCTAATTTCCAAGCATCAACGTCTAGCGGGTTCCCACCTATTGACGCTGTTGCATCGCAGTAAAACAACACATCGTTTGCTTCACAAATCGCGCCAATTTCTGCAAGCGGTTGCAGCATGGTGGTGGACGTATCCCCTTGAACAATGGCAAGCAGTTTTGGTTTTACGTCTTTTATCGCCTTTTCAATCTGTTCAGGCGTAAACACTTCGCCCCACGGCACTTCAATGGTGTGAACTTCAGCGTCGGCGCGCTCTGCAATTTCAGCAAGCAAATGCCCAAAACGCCCGAAGATAGGTACGAGGACTTTATCGCCTGGCTCAATTGCCGATACCAATACAGCTTCAATTCCAGCGCGCGACGTACCGTCAACCAAGAAGGTTTGCTGGTTTTTCGTATTGAAAACATCGCGGTAAAGTTGCATCACCTCGTTCATGTAGCCAGTCATTACAGGGTCATATTGACCTACTAACTGGGTAGACATCGCGCTTAACACACGGGGGTAACAGTTAATTGGGCCCGGGCCCATTAGCAAGCGAGGCGGCGGGGATAGTGGAGCAAACGTTCTGTTAGAAGCTTCTTTAGACATGTGGGCACTCCTAGATAAGCACTTGCGCTAGCATGCGCAAGCCAGTGATGATGAGAACAACGGCGAAGATTTTCTTAAGTAAGCCAGCGTCTAGCTTGTTGGCTATGCTTGCTCCGACAGGCGCAAATAACACGGTGAGCGGAACAATGCAGACAAACCCCAGCAAGTTTACATAGCCGTACGTAGCGAAGGGAGCGTCAACAGGAGTGGTACCAACAAATAGCAGCGTGAGTGCCGCTGGAAGCGAAATAATTAAACCGACTGCAGCAGCGGTACCCACCGCTTTGTGTGCTGGGTAGTTACAAAATGTGAGAGTCGGCACGGTTAACGTACCGCCACCAATGCCTACCATAGAACTAAATAGGCCAATGCAGGTTGCCATAATCGACTGACCCGCGCGGCCCGGTAGCCCTTTAAATAGCGCGTCTTTCTTGCCAATAAGCATATTAATGGCAGACAAGGTTGCAATAATGCCAAACAGTAAGGTAAGGAACGTCGGGTTAACAGCCGTCACCGCATAGCTTCCGGCAAGCACGCCAATTAAAATGAACACTGCCCACGCTTTTAGCAACGCAAAGTCTACATTGCCCTTACTGTGATGAGCACGAATAGAGCTTACTGAAGTAGGGACGATGGTTGCCAATGACGTGGCCGTGGCTATTACCATTGCGCTCTCAGGGGACACACCAAGGGCTTGGAACAAGAAAAACAGTACCGGCACAATAACAATGCCTCCACCTACGCCAAGCATTCCTGCTAGTATGCCTGCGAACACGCCTGTTCCCGCAAGCGATAATATAACCGTTAGGTTATCCATTAAAAACTGCATGTGATTTCTTTCTCTTTAACGTTTATTGGTTTAACTATTTGTCAGTGCTGCGTCTTAGCCACTGCGAATAAACTAGCGGTGTCCAAGGTAGGCTTTGCCGTCACTTCTTGGGTCGCTTGCGCCACTCACTGTACCTTCTGTGTCGCGAATGATTGCACCAGCATGACCCATGAGTTCGTTGCAAGGATCTACCGTCACCATATCGTGGCCCCGTGCCAGTAAGCTCTCACCTACGTACTCAACTAAGTCACGCTCTGCTTTTAAGTTGTGACTCTGATCGCCCCAGGTTCTACCAAGTAGCCAACGGCCGAGGGAAATAGCTTTGGCGATAGGTTGGCCGTGGTAGACATGACGAGCAAACAGCGCCGCTTGGGTTTGAGGCTGACCTTCACCACCCATGGTGCCGTAACTCATGCGTCGACCGTCGACAAGCTCAGCGAAAGCGGGGTTAAGTGTGTGAAATGGTTTCAAGCCTGGGGTCAAATATTGGTTACTGTTTGGATCGAGTGAAAACGAAGTGCCACGGTTGTTCCAAACAATGCCTGTTTGCGGGCTCACTACGCCCGAGCCGAACTCCCAGTAAAGTGACTGTATGTAGCTCACCATTCGGCCTTCAGAATCGCAGCAACCCATCCAAATAGTATCGCCGTGCTTGGCTTCATGGGGCCAAGGAAGTGCTTTATCTAATGAGATGTTCTTCACCATTTCATCAAGCACATCGTCACTTAACAGGCTTTGAAGACTAACAGGCGTACGAGATGGGTCGGTTACGTTCGCGTTACGTGCAATGAAGGCTTGTTTCGTGCATTCAATAAGTAAATGCACCATGTCTGCATCGGTGCTGCCCAAATGCTGAACTTTGTCGTACAAGGCTAAAATAATGAGCGACGCTACACCTTGTGTGGGCGCCGGCAAGTTATAAAGCTTGCCTTTGCTGGTGGACACTGACAATGGCTCAACAATTGTCGCTTTGTAATTGTTAAAATCTTCAAGGCGAATAGGGGAGCCGGCAGCTTCTAAGTCTTCAGCCAGCTGTGAAGCTAACTCACCGTGGTAAAAATCATCTAACCCTTTTTCTGCTAAATGCTTCAAAGTTTCAGAGAGCTTTGTTAGCTTTAAAATTTTACCTTTTTTAAGGGCTTTCCCCTTAATCAAAAACTGAGCGAAATTTTCATCCGCACTTAGCTCGTCAAAGGTTTTGTTGCTGGCATCCACCAAGCTCTGGGTAACTTCAATTCCCCAGTTAGCTTGACTGATCGCCGTATCGAACAATGTACTTAACGGTAGACCGCTTTGCCATTTGTGACTTAATTCAAGCGCGGCTTGCCAACCAGCAACTGCGCCTGCCATGGTTAATGCTGACTTTCCGCCTCGGCTAGGTATGGCATCGCTACCCTCGTAGAAAGAAGGTGTCGCGCCCTTTGCTGCTACGCCAGATGCATCAATGCCAATCGGCTTTTTACCAGGTTCACTGATTAGCCAAAATCCATCTCCGCCCATGCCATTCATGTGCGGGTATTCAACCGCGATAGATGCTGCAGCAGCTACCATAGCTTCAATAGCGGTGCCGCCTTTTTCTAATATGTTTAAGCCCACTTGCGATGCCGCAAAGTGAGGGGCAGTAAACGCTATATTTGGTTTTTCACTCATTTTTAATTCCTTCAAAAACTCGGCAACCGCGCAGTCAGTTTAAGCCCAAATCAGGCAAAATGACGGGCGCTTAGGTCTTACTTCCGCTTTCTAGTTTCAACTTGAATGCGATAGGGCGCTATTGCTTTTTTTAAGTGCAACTTAAAAAAACAGGCGCGCTTTACACGTTTAGCGAGTGGTTAGCTTTTTTGCTAACGCGAGAAGTGCAAGATCGTTGCCTTTTTTGCCCACTAGCGATAATCCGCATGGGGCGTTGTGTAGGGTAAACAATGGCAAATGAAGTTGGGGTAATCCCGCAAGCCCAGCTATCGCCGTGAGTGCGAGCAGAGCGTTTCTATCATTTGCCAGCGTTGTTTCATCGGCATCACATCGAGGTGCTACACCGGGTGTCGTGGGAATAATCAATACATCTATTTCTTCAAATAGAGCATTTAAATGATTGATTACCACAGATTGTTGCGCTTTAGCTTGTTCTACTTCTTGCGTTGTTATGGTTTTACACCAATTCAAGCGCAACATTATATCTTTGGCGATATCGGGTTGAGTGTATTCAATCCATTCGCCATGTTGCTGCCATATTTCATTGCCCTGTAAGGTACGAAAGGTAGCGGCAGTTTGTAAGGTTTTTAAATCTAGCTGTGTCTCTGACAATACAATACAGTCGTTGTTATCAGCCAGCGCTGCAAGCCATGTTTTGCACAGCGATTTGTGAGCGGCCTGCTCAAATAAATGCGCTGCTATACCAAATCGAGGCGAACCTGATATTTCACTTTGTGTTGCGCTATCTATGCAGACATTGGCAACCTTAGTCAGCGTGTTTAGGTCGCGTGTCATCCAGCCCACGGTATCAAACGACGGGGCAAGTGCCACCATATTGTCGCAGGCCACAACGCTGTGCGTGGTGCGAAGCCCCCATAACCCTTGATAGCTAGACGGTACGCGAATAGAGCCGCCGGTGTCGGTGCCAAGCCCTATGTCGGCAAGGTGCGCGCTAACGGCTACCGCTGAACCTGACGAAGAACCACCAGGTATATGAGCTGGTGCCACTGGATTTACCAGTGTTTCGTAGTGCTTATTCTGCCCGTGTAAACTGTAGGCAAGTTCATCAGTGATGGTTTTGCCTTTGAACGCGGCACCCGCTTGAAGCATCTTTGCTACGCAACGATTTGTGTTTTTCGGAATCGCGTGTGTGGCTAACCAATCAGGATTTCCTGCTGCGGTTGGTAATCCTTCAATGTGAAACAAATCTTTTACTGCCAGACCTAGTCCGCTAAGCGGCAATTTACTTTGACTTTTTGCCTGATTCAGCGCTTTTCCTGACGCCGAAAATGCGTCATCTTTAACACTACCGTCAAGACTGAATGCGATTTCTAGGTTTTTAATTGCCTGTGTGAACTTGGCATCACAGGGCTTCAGTACAAAAGGAGAGCTCACAGCGCGTTACTTATTCGTTATTGTTTCTTTATTCGTCTTTAGATTAATGAAACAACTGTTTCATTAAAAAGTCAAGAGAGACGAACGTTACTTCCTTGGGCATTTTAGTACGTACATTATTTTCTGTGAGTTACATAATTGGTAAAGCGCTGAGTAAATTGATAAAAAACTAGATAAGTTTCTAGAAACCTTGGGGGTTTTGCTTCAGGTATGCAACTTCTTCTGGTGTCGACTCGCGCCCTAAAATTCGGTTGCGGTGGGGGTAGCGGCCAAACATTTCAATAATCTGTTGATGGCGCTTTTCAAAGGAGAATTCTCTTTCAAGGCCTTCTTGTGAAAATAGTTCCAATGCGACGTCGTGGATTGCGAGTGATTCACTATGCATAAACGGCATATACAGAAACGCGCGCTGCTGCGGTGTAAGTACCTTATCGGCTTCAACACTTACCGCTTCTTGCGCAAGAACCAAAGCAATGCTGTCTGCACTGAATGCATCTTTGTCATTGCGATGAATATTTCGCGAGAATTGATCGAGAAGAATTATTTCGGCAAGACGACCGGTAGCCGTCGCTCGCCAAGGCCACAACTCGCCCTTTATGGCTGCTGCACGCAATTTTGAAAATCGCGAAGTGATCGTTTTATCTAGTGCTGCATCTTCCTTAAACCATTGCTCTGGGGAGAGTTCTCCAAACCAAAAGTCTAGCACACCGTTAGCTTCTTCCATGACTACTTGCGTTTTATCCATATCAACTCCAACCACACGCTTTTAGCAGTGAAATTAAATTAACAGGTACGTTTTTATGCATTAAAACCCAAAATAAGCGTTGTGAATTAATACTTATACCCATTTTTAAGCGCTTTAGTTCCCTTTACGCTTGCAAAATAACAATTTTCTGCTATCTGCTCTCTTTATAGTATTGCTTAAAAAGTGTTCTGTGGGAAGGGTTAACGCTTTGGACTTTCTAGCTCATCCATTTGAATGTAGATGTCAGTAATCGCGTCGACGCGGTCTGCGGCCTGGCTTCCTAATACTTCGTAGGTAAGGTTACACAGTGATGCAACCAGGCTCATTGGAGCCGCGTAACTATCAAAAGGCGAGTCACTGCCAATGTGGGTAACCAGCAGGTGGTCGACATCGTGACGATATCCTTGGCCCGTTGGATCGGTAATTAATACGGTTTTACAGTGTTTAATGCTATTTAAAACAAACTTGAATTGTCGGGTTCTACGACGAAAACCAAAAAGTACGACAAGATCATTTTCGGTTAGGTCGATAATATCTTCACTAAGTGTTTGACCGGGCTGGGGAAGCACACGGACCGACGCACGAATTTGTTTGAGCTGCTGCCTAAAATGAAGTGCAATGGGGTAGGCGTTTCTAAAACCAATCAAGGTGACCTGGCCTGCTGATGCCAGCAATTTAGCAATATCTGTCAACGCCTCTGAGGAAGTGCTTTCAAATGTATTGGCCAAATTCTTACTATCATTCTCATGCTGAAGTACGCCACTTGAAGGGCTTACAACAGGCACGCCTTGCTCACGTAGCTGAACAAGCGCCTCTTTAGCTTGCTGATGCGAGTCAAAACCCAGCTGGCGAAAGAAGCGACTGACTGTGGCCTTTGACGTCCCCGTTTTTTCTGCAATTAAAGACGTAGATTGACTTAATACTGCGATAGGATTCTGCTGAATATAATGCGCAATAGCCTTGCCCGAAGGGGACAAAGAGGCATAGTGGTTTTCAATTTGCTGTAAAACGTCGCTAGGGCTATTTTTTGTCATTGGTATCGCCTTATACATCTTATGCAATTATTTCACGACTTTTGTGCGATATACAAACACTACCTGAATTCAACGCGTTCACGTACTTCAAAATAGATTTTTCGAAGCCGATTATTGAAGTAGAACACTATAATGAGCGTTGTTGCTTATTACTAAAAAACGCTTACAAGTTTCCACTGCTCTTAAAAAATCTTATCTATATAAAGAGTTACGAATGCGCAGTAAAGAATAAGGCTAAAGTAGCACTTAATTGATCACTCATGCTTTGCAAATTGGCACTACACTTTCATAGACATAAACCGTAAAAATTCACAAAAGTGTCATCGGTTGGTAATTATCTTGTTGGTTTAGCATCGATTCTAGTTAACAAAAACGTTTGGGGAATCGATCAGCGAATCTAGCATGATCGAGAGAAAGAGGTGAGTTGTGGCAAAGCTGTGGTCAGAATTGATCTTGCTCTTTGTGGTGATTCCCTTTGCCGTTCTCTACTGGATAAAGCATTTTGCAAATTATCTCATGCCTATTTTAGGTGTTATGGGACTTTGTTGCTTAGCTATCTTGTTAGCAGATAAGCAATTTAAACGCATTAAATTGTGGCATTGGGAAGACTATCGAACGCATTTAAAAAGTACGCTAAGGTTATTTTTGCCTTGGGCGAGCTTACTGGCGCTGGTAGTTTACTTTTTTAAACCGGAATTGTTCCTACATTGGCCTATGAACCAGCCATGGATGTGGATAGCTACATTATTGATTTATCCGTTAGTGTCGGTCATCCCGCAAGAGATCATTTTTCGAACGTACTTTTTTCACCGTTACAAGCGAATACTGCCTTCGAAATATGCAAGGTGGGCCTTAAGTACTTTTTTATTTGGTTTAGCCCACTTAGTGTACGGTAACTGGATTGCTGTAGTCATTTCTTGGATTGGCGGTGGCATTTTCGGTTATAGGTATATGCAAACTAACTCGACGCCCGTGGTGGTTATAGAACACGCTATATGGGGCAGTTTTTTATTTACCATCGGGCTGGGATCTTATTTAGTTATCGCGTCGTAGTTATTTATATTAAAAACCGAAACACATGAACGCCAAGGAGTGAGGTGATGTTCAGTGCGCAACAAATATTACAACCCTCTATTTTAAATAAGCGAACGAGGCTTCCTTTCTCGCAAACCGACAGCGAACCTTTTATACAAACTTTGCTTCAACAAAGTGACGAAGGTGGCGCAATAAGCAGTTTATCAAGTGCACAGTCGCTACTCTCTCAGCTTTGGGAGAACTTTGTTTATCGTTTACCGGGGTTGGCGCTAGGTTTAGTTATCATGGCGGCGTTTATCCTTTTAGCGCCACATATTGCCAAGGTTTTAGTTAAACCGTTAACCCGTACGACCACATCTCCACTGCTGCGCTCAGTCATTCAAAGAAGCGTCAGTTTAGTCTTAATTTTACTCGGTATTTATCTATTTTTGTTCTTAGCTGGGCTCACCGGATTTGCAATCGCGGTGGTGAGTGGTACAGGTGTGGTAGGGCTTATTCTTGGTTTCGCCTTTCGCGACATCGCCGAGAACTTTATTTCAAGCCTACTGCTTACTATTCAACGCCCTTTTAGAATAGGGGATATCGTACAAATCAACGATTTCACCGGCATCATTCAGAAAGTTACGGCACGTGCGACTACACTGGTGGATTTTGACGGCAACCATATTCAAATACCTAACGCAACTATTTACAAAGGGGTAATCAAAAACCTTACGGCCAACCCGCTAATGCGTGGGCAGTTTGTTATTGGCGTGGGTTACGATGCTGATATACAACACGCACAGCAGATGGCGCAAGAAATTACGTCAGCACAAGACAACGTGTTAATCGACCCTGAACCGCAAATTCTTATCGACGAATTAGGCCCCTCGACCTACAACATCAAGGTTTATTTTTGGGTGGATGTAGAGAAAACGAGTGTACTAAAAATGGCATCGGTGCTGATGCGTAAAATCACCCAAGCCTTCTTAGAGGCGAATATCAGTATGCCTGATGATGCGAGAGAGCGCATTTTCCCTGAGGGTATGCATATTTACCAGGCTTCCGAGAAAGACGCTTCAAGCGCTCGCCCTTCTGAAAATGAAGCAAATGAGTTAAGTGAAATAACAACAGGCCAAAAGAACGTAAAAAGCTTGGATAGCGAAAAGAATAGTGGAGCCACAGAAAATAGAAACGAAAGATCAAGTGCTAAAGGGGCTGGAAATTCGCGTCCACAAGAATCGAAAATTAATGATGATGTGTCTTCCGAAGCTCATGAAATACGTGAGCAGGCTCGGAATTCGAGAGATCCGGAAGCAGGAGAAAATATTCTGTAATATTTGTTATGTGAAGGATTATTGGAATGTGTCACTTGCCCTCTTTTGGAATCTAGAAGGGAACCGAACATATTGAACGTGCTGCAGCAAAGCTGGCTAGAGGTGAGGAGATGTTCAGCAAAAGCTGGGCTGGTGGATTTGCTCGTCGCGCTATTAAACAGGCACGACGGGCGATAGATTACATCTACCAAGGAATCCTTGCCATAAGTTGACATGCGCTTTCATGACGCTGCTGTATTGATTGAATCCGTCTTGTGACTGTTGCCTGATATAGCGTTTGAATTCCTCGTGCAGCGACGGCTGCGCAAGCCAGTCTTCCCATAATGGCGCTAGTTTGTAATGGTATTGATTTACCAAACTTCCTACAGGTTGTATTTCCTCAATAAAGAAAAGATAGAATACATTACGCAATATTTTTGCTTTGTCGCTAGCGCGGCCTTCTGGGCAGCTTACAGCATCAAGCTCGGTTTCAAGCATATTCGTAAGCAATGAGAGGTTTTGCGTTAAGGTTTGTTGTGTATGCCAAAGTGTAGCGGGTAACCTGGCTGAGCGTATAATTTTTAACTGTTGTTCAAGCTCGCTGCTCTCAATAATACTCTCACTATTATTTTCATTCGTAGCCTCTGTTTCTGTATCGCTCGATGCTGTATTGGAAGAATACATATCGCTCAAGAGCAATTCTTTGTTACTTAAGCTGTTGATGTAATAAAGCGCGTTTACGCTAGAAAGTGCATCTCTATTATTTTCAACTGAGAAAAGACGTTCAGGTGTATTAAGCGCCAGACGCAATTCTTGGCTCCCTTGGACTAGGTTTGCCCACGTTTTACTGTAGTCTTGTATCTTTTGTTCACGCCACGATGCGATGGTTGCTGCCAGTGCCGCGTTTCTCTGGTTAGACTCGTTTTCTTTCGTGAGCGCTGCTTCACAGCTGTTGAGTACATTAAGCAGCTTGCTCTCATAAACAAGCCGCTGTGATGGCAGCTGACTTTTTCCTAGCGAAGTATTGCGTTCGGCAACCACTGTGCCTAACTCACAATCTTGCAGCGCATAAAACTCACGCAGGTTTATACTCACGCCCTCAATAGTGTGTTTAAGCGTGGCGGAGTCTGCAAGTTTGGGAAGCGGGGTGGTAATCTTATCGTTAAACGAATCGGGGAGGGGCGTATCGAGTACACGCGAGAGTCGTGCGGCGTAATCGTCAATGCTTTGCTTTACGGTACTACCGCCAAAACAGCCTAGCAAAGCAAACATGGCAACGCTGATGACACCAGCGCGGCAAGCGTTTCTTAGTTGCGAAACTTTTGGGGGCCATGGTTTTACTAGGGAAATATTCACGCGGAGGCACCAGTATGAAGTCCGCGCCCGCCATCGACATAAATGATTTGTCCAGTGATGTAAGGGGCTGATGCCAAGAACGACAATGTTTTAGCAATATCATTTGGTGTACCTAGTTCACCCAGTGGAATGCTCGATATCAGTTTGTCTTTTTCGTCCTCGTCCATTTCCCGTTCTGGCCACAAAATTGCCCCTGGCGCAATACCATTTACGCGAACGTTGGGAGCTAAGTCTATAGCTAACGATTGGGTTAGTGAGGCAAGACCGGATTTAGCAATGAGGTAAACACTGTGTTTGGGGAGTGGACGGTCGATATGCATGTCGACCATATTGATAATGCAGCCTTTACTTACCGCTAATGCTGGTGCCAATGCTTGTGACAAAAACAATGGCCCCTTCACGTTACTGCCTATCAGAGATACCCAGTCGTCTTCTGAAATTTCGCCCACTGGAGTGGGGTAAAAACTAGAAGCATTATTTACTAAAACGTTTAACTGACCCCAAATGTCTAATGCTCGTTGCCCAAGTGCACTTACTTCGTCTGAATTACAAAGGTTGGCTTGGAGACAGGTAGCAGAGTCCTCCCGCTGACTATTTAGCTTTTCAGCCAGTGCAAGTGCCTCGTCTTTAGAATGCCCATAATGGATAATAACGCGATAGCCTTCGCTATGAAGCTGACACGCCATGGCGGCGCCAATTCGCTTTGCTGCCCCGGTAATGAGTGCTACAGGGCCTGAGTTTGTCATAATAAAAGCTACTCTCTATTTTAAATCGACTTATATCTATTTACAGTTTGCGGTGCTTTCTTTCTTAATCCGCAGGTAAAACGGCTGATGGGCAACAAATGCAAGCGAATTTGTTTGTCACATCAATGCGTGTAAATGTCATCTATTATTTGTTTGGCTTGCGTAATGTAATGCGCGCCGAATAATAACCCGTGATTTAAAATATGGTAAAGCTGGTAAATTGGTTTTCTTAATCGGTAATTTTTTTCAATTGGGGTGTGTTGATGGTAACCCTCAAAGAATGATTGGGGAAAGCCACCAAACAATTCGGCCATGGCAAGGTCGGTTTCCGCATCGCCAACATACACAGCGGGGTCAAATAACACCGGTCCTTTTTTATTAAAGCCTGCATTGCCAGCCCACAAGTCGCCATGAAGTAGTGAAGGGTGGGGTTGATGTAAGCTCAAGAGATGTCTTATTCGAGTAATAATATCGTCTATATTGCCATCTTCGCTTTTCCATGTACCAATTGATGCCAAGCGTTCTAGCATACTACCAATCCGTTTTTCTGCAAAAAAGTCAGCCCAAGACGCCATTCTTCCATTGGTTTGTACACTGGCACCAATGTAATTGTCATGCGGCCATCCATAGCTGGTGTAGGCGTTAACCGCATGAAGTGCAGCGAGTTGCTGTCCTAAAATGAAATAGTCATTATCAGTGGGTTCAATAAATCGAACGTGAGAAAGTACCAAATATTCCATATTAGGCGTTTCATTGGCTGTAATTCCATGGCAAATGACTCGCGGGGTAGCAATGGTTTGCGTGTTAGCGATGGCCGCTAGTCCTTCGGCTTCATGAGATAATTGCTGAGTATCATCATATTTGCGGGTTTTAACAAAGTAGCGATGGGTCGTATCTTTTATGATGTAACTTTCGTGTGTATCTCCGCCACTTACTCGTTCGGCTTTTTGGCAGCTAAAAAACTGCTGGGTTTCATCTGAAATATGCTCGCTGATAAAATGCCACATATTGCACGCTCTGCTTGTTTTAATGCTTTTTTCAAGGCGATAGGAGTGTTGAGTGACTACTTTCCTAAGGCACACTAGAACACCAGCGAAGAGCCAGTCCAGCAACCTTTATCGCCTTACACTAAAGTATGGGATAAAAACGGTGAAATGCATAAATTCCTACTCAAAATCTTCCTAAACGAAATCAAACCTTCACAAATTAGCCAATAAAGGCTTTTCGATATTGAAGTTGCCCCTACACTGGTTATAATCCACAACTTGCTTTAATACTGAGAAAACTCAGTAAGTTCGACGCGTATGCAGTTTTGCAGTACCAATGCGCTGTATTTTTATGCTGCTTCAAATAAAGCAAGTTTCGAGTGCTATAAAGCACGATTAAATTTTCAAAAATATGCATGTGGCGCAGAGTAGGCGTCACCACTGTAAAGGAATTAAAATGCCTGTAATTACCCTTCCTGATGGAAGCCAACGCGCTTTCGATAACGCTGTTTCTGTACTAGATGTTGCAAATGATATTGGCCCTGGTTTAGCCAAAGCAACCATTGCAGGAAAAGTAAACGGTGAGTTAGTTGACGCCGTTGATATGATTGACGCGGACGCACAACTTCAAATTATTACTGCAAAAGACGATGAAGGTTTAGAAATTCTTCGTCACAGTTGCGCGCACTTGTTAGGTCACGCTATCAAACAACTTTGGCCTAACACCAAAATGGCTATCGGCCCTGTTATCGACAACGGTTTCTACTACGATGTTGATATGGAAGAAAGCCTAACCCAGGAAGATTTAGCTAAACTAGAAAAGCGTATGCTTGAACTGGCTAAAACTAATTACGACGTGGTTAAGAACAAAGTGAGCTGGCAAGAAGCACGCGATGCATTTGAAGCTCGCGGTGAAAGCTACAAAATGGAAATTCTTGATGAGAACATCAGCAAGGACGACCGTCCAGCACTGTATCACCACGAAGAATACACAGATATGTGTCGTGGCCCTCACGTGCCAAACATGAAGTTCTGCCATCACTTCAAACTGATGAAAGTGGCAGGTGCTTACTGGCGTGGCGATAGCGACAACAAAATGCTTCAGCGTATTTACGGTACTGCGTGGGCAGATAAGAAGCAGCTTAAATCTTACCTACAGCGCTTAGAAGAAGCTGAAAAGCGCGACCACCGTAAAATTGGTAAAGCACTTAACCTTTTCCATTGGCAAGAAGAAGCGCCGGGTATGGTGTTTTGGCACAACGACGGTTGGTCAATTTACACCGAGCTAGAAAGCTACGTGCGTAAGAAGCTTCGTGAATACGATTATGACGAAGTTAAAGGCCCATTAATGATGGACCGCTCGCTTTGGGAAAAATCAGGTCACTGGGACAAGTACGCTGAAAACATGTTTACGACTGAATCTGAAAAGCGTGAATATGCCGTTAAGCCAATGAACTGCCCAGGACACGTACAGATTTTCAACCAAGGTTTGAAATCGTACCGCGACCTGCCTCTTCGTATGGCTGAGTTTGGCTGCTGTCACCGTAACGAACCATCGGGCGCACTACACGGTCTAATGCGTGTTCGTGGCTTTACGCAAGACGATGCTCACATTTTCTGTACTGAAGAACAGATCCTAGAAGAGGTGAGTGGCTGTATTAAGATGGTGTACGAGACATACGCTGCGTTTGGTTTCGAAAATATCAAAGTTAAGCTGTCTACTCGCCCAGAAAAGCGCGTAGGTGCTGACGAGATTTGGGATAAATCAGAAGCTGCGCTTGCAGATGCACTTAAAGCTAATGACATCGAGTTCGATTATCAGCCTGGAGAAGGTGCGTTCTACGGGCCGAAAATTGAGTTTACACTGCACGATTGCTTAGACCGTGCATGGCAGTGCGGAACCGTACAGCTAGATTTCTCAATGCCAGGTCGCTTGGGCTCTACTTATGTAGCAGAAGATGGCGAACGCAAAGTGCCGGTTATGATTCACCGCGCTATTTTGGGTTCACTAGAACGCTTCATTGGAATATTGACCGAAGAATTTGCAGGTTTCTTCCCACTCTGGTTGGCACCTCAGCAGGTTGTGGTAATGAATATTACCGACAAACAAGCTGAATATGCCTCAGATTGTGTAAAAAAACTGCAAGAATTAGGTTTTAGAGCAAAGTCTGACTTGCGAAATGAGAAGATCGGCTTTAAAATCCGCGAGCACACTTTGAAGCGTATTCCGTATATGCTAGTTGTGGGCGATAAAGAAATGGAAGCGGGCGAAGTAGCAGTGCGCTCTCGTCGCGGTGACGACCTAGGCAAAATGCGCCTGGAAGACTTTATTGCCATGGCTCAACAAGAAGTTGTTGAAAAGACGATTAAGTAGTTGAGCAAATTGTGTATAATACACAATTAAGGTGTCTGCTTTTGGTTTTACTTTGGGTCAACCGACCTCCCAAAAGCAGGCAAAAGAATTAAATGTTTGGAGGAATAGCACATTAAAGGCGCTAACAACAAGGCTCAGGGCGACAAAGCCCGCATTAACGATGAGATTAAAGCCAGAGAAGTAAGATTAATTGGCAAAGACGGTGAACAGGTTGGTGTGGTTTCTTTAGCAGAAGCTACTCGTAACGCAGAAGAAGCGGGCCTAGATCTAGTAGAAATCAGTCCGAATGCCGAGCCGCCAGTCTGTAAAGTTATGGACTATGGCAAATTCCTCTTCGAAAAAAGTAAAGCTCAAAAAGAGCAGAAGAAAAAACAGAAGCAAATTCAGGTCAAGGAGATTAAATTTCGCCCTGGCACTGATGAAGGCGATTACCAGGTCAAACTGCGCAACCTGCGTCGCTTTCTTGAAGGTGGTGATAAAGCCAAAGTTACGATCCGCTTCCGCGGTCGTGAAATGGCGCACCAAGACATCGGTATCGATCTACTAAACCGCGTTAAAACCGATTTAGAAGATATCGCTACATGCGAGTCTTTCCCACGTCGTGTGGAAGGCCGTCAGATGATCATGGTGCTAGCCCCAAATAAGAAGTAGTAACGGTCTAAAGTTTTAAGGAATCTGCACCCTTAAACACCTTGCTGCTAAACATTAACCGGTATGAAGTGACTGCAACACGAAAAATACCGATATTAAACAATGCGGAGTTTTAGCAATGCCTAAAATGAAAACTGTAAGCGGTGCCGCCAAACGTTTTAAGAAAACGGGTTCTGGCCGCTTTAAAAGCAAACAGTCTCACTTACGTCACATTCTGACTAAGAAGAGCTCTAAGCGTAAACGTCACCTTCGTGGCAAAAAACTGGTTCATGACTCTGATACCAAATTGGTTCAGCGCATGTTGCCTTACGTATAAGACTTAGGAGACTGATTAATGGCTAGAGTAAAACGCGGCACTATCGCACGTGCTCGTCACAAAAAAGTCCTCAAGCAGGCAAAAGGTTATTACGGCGCACGTTCACGTGTATATCGCGTAGCGGTACAAGCTGTAACTAAAGCTGGTCAATATGCTTACCGTGACCGTCGTCAGCGCAAGCGTCAATTCCGTCAACTATGGATTGCACGTATCAACGCTGCTGCTCGTCAAAATGGTATGTCATACAGCCGTTTCATTAACGGTTTGAAGAAAGCGTCTGTTGAAATCGATCGTAAGATCCTTGCCGACATCGCAGTACATGACAAAGCAGCTTTCAGCGCACTAGTCGAAGCGGCTAAAGGCGCATTAGCTTAATTATTAACTAATTAAGTTTAAGTTCTTTCGGAAAAAGGCGAGCAGGATGCTCGCCTTTTTTCGTTTTTGGGGTTCAGACTTTGTTTTAGACTTTTTTAGTCCATTGTTTAACACACCCTTCTTATATCCATTTATTGAATATCTGTAGAAAAGCGCGCCTTCTCTAGCTTTACTCTAGGTTTTCATGCGCAAAGAACAAAAGAGTAGGGGGCTTTTACATGTGGAATTTTAAACACAAAAAAGCAGAGCCAAAGCTCTGCTTATATTCGCAGCTTAGTACTAAGTACTATTATTTTTTCTCTACACGCCCGTAGCGGTCTGAAAACCTAACTATATCATCTTCACCAAGGTATGCGCCCGATTGCACCTCTATAAGCTCTAGAGGGATTTTTCCGGGGTTTTCTAAAGCGTGTACTGCGCCTATTGGGATATACACTGATTCGTTCTCGGTAACCAGCTGAGTGTTGTCATCAATAGTCACATTGGCACTGCCCGATACCACAATCCAATGCTCAGCGCGGTGGTGGTGCATTTGCACAGATAGTTTTTCACCAGGTTTTACCGTAATACGTTTAACTTGAAAGCGTGCACCGCTGTCAATTGAATCGTAGCTACCCCACGGACGGAAAACTTCGCGATGGAATTCAAACTCAGGACGTTTTTCAGCTTTTAGCCTGTTGACCACGGTCTTAATACTTTGAGCGTCATCTTTATGTGCGACCATAACGGCATCTTTGGTTTCGACAACAATAACGTCTTCTAAGCCAATGACAGATACTAATCGCTGTTCTGCGTTCACGTAACTATTTTTAGTATTTTCTAAAATCGTATCGCCTACACAAACGTTGCCGTTGTCATCTTTATCGGCAGTTTCCCAAAGCGATGTCCAACTGCCTACATCGCTCCACCCTGCATCTAATGGCACCATTGCAGCGCTGTCAGTTTTTTCCATCACTGCATAGTCAATAGAGTCGTCAGGACACGTAGCAAAAATTTCAGAGTCAACTCGAATAAAGTCTAAATCAGGTGCTTCAGTTTCAATTGCACGACGGCAAATCTCTAGCATCTCGGGGTGATACTTACCTAATTCTTCAATATAACGGCTGGCTTTAAACATAAACATGCCGCTATTCCAGAAAAAATCACCTGACTCAACGTACTGTTTTGCTGTTTCAAGTTCTGGCTTTTCGACAAACTCAGCTACCTCAAATCCAACATTCAGTACATTTCCAGCCTTGATGTAGCCATAGCCGGTGTGGGGCTGGTCTGGAACTATACCAAAAGTTACAAGCTTTCCTTCGTTTGCTAATGCTTCTGCTTTAGTAATGGCACTATGAAATGCGTTTTGGTCTTTAATTAAATGATCCGCAGCGAGGACAAGAAGAACAGGGTCATTCTCATTTTTTGTGGCATGTAATGCCGCAAGCGCTATTGCTGGTGCAGTATTTCGCCCAACGGGCTCTAATAAAATACCATCATGTTCTATATTTTTTTTACGAAGCTGCTCAGCAACTAAAAATCGATGCGCATCGTTACATATAAATACAGGAGGCTCCGCATTGGTTCCTTTAAGTCGAGTGATTGTATCTTGAAGCATCGTGCTGTTGGATGTAAGCGACAAAAACTGTTTTGGAAGAGCGGCGCGAGACTTTGGCCAAAGGCGGCTACCAGTGCCGCCGGCCAATACAACAGGTTTCATATGATGATGTCCTTTTCTTGATTTGGTGTACTTCTAATATGCGTTTTTGTTAATGAATCCATTAAATACAGTCATGAATACAATTTTAATATCGAACCAAATAGACCAGCGGTGTATATAGTCTAAATCGTACTCTACACGCTGTACCATCTTGTTCGTGGTTTCCGTTTCACCGCGCAAACCATTTACTTGTGCCCAACCTGTAATACCTGGCTTAACTTTATGCCGCAGCATGTAACCTGTGATGATCTTACGATATTCCTCATTGTGAGCAACCGCGTGCGGGCGAGGGCCTACAATTGACATGCGACCCTGCAGAACATTGATAAACTGAGGTAGTTCATCTAACGATGTGCGCCTTAAGAAACCACCTATTTTGGTTAAACGCGCGTCGTTTTTCGTTGCTTGCTTAACAACTGCTCCGTTGTCTTGCGTAGTCATAGATCGGAATTTGTAAACCGTAATTTGTTTACCATCTAATCCGTAACGCTTTTGTTTGAAAATGACTGGCCCTTTAGATGTGAGCTTAACTGCGGCCGCAATTGCTAACATGGGAACGGATATCAACATTAAAATCAGACTGCTTAATACAACATCTTCAAACCGCTTCAATACGTCACTGGCGCCTTGGAAAGGGGTATCATATACACTTAGTGCCTGTACATTACCCACGGTTTGCCAGCGAGCGTTAAGCAAGTTGTACATAAAGAAGTTCGGAATTACATAAACGTTAGCGGTGGTATCGCTGCACTGTTCAAGAATTGCACGAATGCGATTTTCTGCACTCATTGGCAATGCTATGTAGATGTAATCAACTTCGTTGCGCTTGGCCATTTCTATGGCTTCTTCAATGTTGCCGAGCACAGCGCCCTGCATCTCATGAGGGAGACGTTCTGCTTCACGGTCATCATAAATACCGTTAAAGCGAATACCTAAATGTTCGTTCTGTTGTATCTGAAGAGCAACATTCGCACCTAAATGAGTAGCGCCAATGATAATTGAACGGCGAGTGTTCAAGCCACTTTTGCGAATGCGGAAGAGGAACTTGCGCATAATAAAGCGCCACAGAATCAAAACGACAAACGAAGATGCAAACCAAAGTAATATTGCAGGTGGGGGCGTTTTTATTTCTTGAACGAAAAAGTACCCCATTGACATGGTACCGAGAACGCTCAATGTCCATGTGATTGCAGCCGCTCTTAGCATTTCAGGCGTTCTGTGCCCACGCCACGACCGATATAACTCAACGCCTTCGGCAGAAATTTGAAAGCAAATAACGTTTACAAAAAGAAGAATTAAGCTGGTGGTATCTATCTGGGTACCGTAATACGCTGCTGCTGAATAATACAAAATCGTTACCAGCGAAAGATCGATGAGTCTGTAAATGGTTGAAAAACCACTTTGGTTCCTGACTACCAAACCACCATTAGTATTAGACTCAACCGGGTGAGCTTTAAGTGCTTTGTTAGATTCTACTCTATTGTCCATTTAAGTAATCTCTAAGTGAAAAAGTGAAGCCTGTAGCCAAAGCTAACGACAACAAAAACAAGCTAAGCCATGATTTAAGAAGAATAGCGAAGACAACTTATGGAAGTTAGGCAAATACTGTGCCCACTTTTAAGCGCGCAAGATGAATAATCACAACGTGCTGATTATATTCGCGTTGAAATTTTTCACGTCTAGCGCTCAAGTGCTCTAGCAACAGCGTATTATATGGATATTGTAATTTTATTACAAAAACAAAGTTCATTCCGTACTAATTTGGTGCAAAATGAGTAGAATACGGCGCTAGCGCTTTTCATGAACAATATAAATAAGATAGCATATACCGCGTTTGCAGCCTTGGACATATAGATGCAACAATACCTAGGTATAAGTTGCAGTACTTTGTTAACTGACTGTTGAGTCAAACAATATAGAGCAAATTGACTTTTGCTCTAATGTGTTCGCTAGTAATGTTCACAGCCTAGTAAAGCAAAAGCGGCACGCCTATTGCTCGACATTGATTATCCATGAACTATTAAGGCATTCACCTTGTTTAGTTTGTAAGAATTACACATATTCCGGCTGTTTCGCGGTTTATAGCGTTTACGTAAGGATGTATTTGAAAGCGCTATATCGAAATAATGCACCGTTTTAATACACCCAAGCCATCGTAGGAAGGAAATAACATGTTAAAAAGGACCAAAAGCATAATAGCTCTGTCGGTAATTTGCGCCACACCGACTCTATTTGCCCAAGAGGCTGGTCGAATTCAAGCTGGGCAATTTGATTTGATCCCTTCATTTACGTCTTCGATGGCGTATGTTGACAACGTGGCGAATGCACGAGATAACCAAAGTAAAATATACAGCTGGCGTACCACTTTATCCCCTGAACTTATTGCCGCTACACAAGTCAACGGCAACCCCGTTCAGATTGGTTATAGACTGGAGCGTGGTGTATATTTTTCCAGTAGCAATGATGATTATACCGACCATTTTGTAGAAGCTTCGGGTGACTTTGAATTGAATAGTCGTCATCGTGTGAGTGCGCTCGCTCAATATGAAGATGGTCATGAAGATCGCGGAACCGGCTTCTCAATTGGTACTGGGTTGGATATTTCAACACCAGATACTTATAAAAGCTCGAACCTTTCTGCTGAATACACGTATGGTGCCGTGACTTCTGATGGTCTTATTACATTAAAAACACGTCGACAATCACTAGACTATGACAGATCTGAAGACGCCTATTTGATCCGCGATAGGGTAAAAACCATGGTTGGCGGTGAGTTTGGCTACCAAATTGGAGCTGCAACTAGTGCTGTTATTGATATTACGCAAACCTACGTTAGATATGATGAGCAGTTAGACTTTGTCACTCGCGACAGTGATGAGACACGCGTTTTAGTTGGTGTTGTTTGGGAAAGCACTGCTGCGACAACAGGTTTTGCAAAAGTAGGTTATAAAGAGAAAGAGTTTGAGGATCAATCACGAGGGACATTCTACGGCACAGATTGGGAGGTTGGAATAGATTGGCAACCAGTGAGCTATTCTACGTTTAGAATCTCGACAAGTGCAGATACCTTCGAAACGAATGGTGAAGGCGATTTCATCCGTGGACAAAACTATAGTGTTCGCTGGAATCATGATTGGCTTGAGCGTTTAAGTACCTCGTTTAGTGTCACTCAACAAGATGACGAATATGTATTTAACGAAATTGATATCGATAATAGAGACGACGAACTCATGAATTACTCCGCATCTTTGAGTTATCAAGCTCGCAGATGGTTAAAATTCAGCACTTATTATCAGTATACAGATCGCGATAGTAACCGAGAGACCATTGGCTATGATAAGAGCGTAATTGGGGTGACTGCTGAGGTAACACTGTGAAACGACAGGTAATTAGTTTAGCTTCGATACTATTCATATTGCTTTACTCGGCGTTCTCCTTCGCTCAGGAAGGAAACTTGAGCATGAGTCAGTATCAACTTGGCTCTGGGGACAGAGTCAAAATCAGTGTTTTTGGCCAAGATGATCTTTCGATGGAAGTACGTCTACCTGACGTAGGTACAATTAATTATCCATTCTTAGGGGAAATTAAATTGGTAGGCTTAACTGCCGATGAAGTCGAAAAGAAAATTTATGCTGGCTTGCTAGGGGATTATTTGGTTAACCCTTCTGTCTCAGTAGCTATCGTTGAATACAGGCCCTTCTTTATTGATGGTGAAGTGAAAAGGCCGGGCGGCTATCCATATCAACCAGGCCTTTCTGTTAATAAAGCGGCTGCATTAGCCGGCGGTTACACAGAGCGAGCGGCCCGCGACAAAATTACCATTATTCGTGAAAAGGACGGCAGAACAAACGAATTCACCGTAACCGTGAGCGATATGATTCAGCCTGGTGATATTATCACCATCAATCAGCGTTTCTTCTAAATTACGTAGCGTGCAGGAAATAAAATGGCAGTAAATGGCAGGGAAGAGTTCAATGCTGGTGTGTTTGAAAATGAGACCATCGACATTGCTCATTATTTGGGAATTATTAAGCGTTACGCATTTCGAATTGTATCATTAGCAATTGCATTTACGATCTTAGTTGCATTGTTAGTCATGCGTATGACGCCCATGTTCACTTCTACTACAACTATTTTGGTAGAGGCAGAAAAGGCGAATGTTGTTTCAATAGAAGAAGTATATGGTCTTGACACAAAGCGCAAGGACTACATGCAAACGCAATTTGAAATATTGCAATCCCGTCAAATTGCAGAACGCACGGTTGAAAGCTTATCGCTTTATAATAACGAAGAGTTTATGCCAGTTGATGAGGGCGCCAGTTTATTTGATGAACTCAAAGCTAGGGTAGTCGAAGCTTTACCGTTTCTTCCACAGGAAGAGCCTAAAGATTTAACTGAAGAGCAAATTTTAGCGGCTAAAAAGCGCAAAGCCACTTCACTCTTAATGAGCGCACTTACCGTTGAAATGGTCGATAATACGCAAGTAATGAGAATAACCATTACTACTGAATCACCTACACTTTCAGCGGAACTGGCTAACGCAGTCGCAGACGTCTACATTGAAAACTATCTGCAGGCTAAGCTTGATATGACTGCGAAAGCAACGTCTTTTCTTACAGATAGCTTAGAAGGCCTCAAGCAAAAGCTTACTGTGGCTGAACGTAATCTTGCTAAGTTTTACGAACAAAATCAAGTCGTTAATATAGATGGTGTGGTGGGCTTAGCGGCCGATGAATTAGAGCAGCTGAGCAAGCAGTTACTCGATGCGCAAACCGCACTTAAGCTCAATGCTGTTATTTATAGACAAACGCGCAACGATGTTTCGTTAGAAGACATAGCGCGTCTTCCTGAAGTACTGAATCACCCAACCATCAGAGATGTTCGACGTGACGAAGCAAAGGCGATGACGCGCGTGAGCGAACTGAGTAAAGTTTATGGCCCTAAACACCCTAGAATGATTGCTGCGAATGCAGAGCTTTCTTCTATCCGGGAAACACTGAGTAGTCAGATTAGAGATTTGATAACGAGTATTACAACGCAATACGAAGTGTCGGAAGACCGCGTTGTACAGCTAGAGCAAGAAGTCGCGCAAGCGAAAGCTGAGTTCCGTTCACTGTCAGCGTTAGACAACCAGCGGCGAGCTCTGCAACGTGAAGTTGATATTAATCAGCAGCTTTACAACTCTTTCTTTACTCGTTTGAAGGAAACTGATGAGCTGGGCGGCTTTGAGTCAGCAAATGCGCGAGTACTCGACGCGGCGTTACCCAAATATACGCCTTCCGAGCCCAACAAAAAGCTGTTAATAGGTGCTGCTTTTGTCTTTAGTATGGGCTTTGGCGTTTTCTTGGCCATTGCCATGGAGACCCTCAACAGCGGTATTCGTTCGGTTGAAGATGTTGAGCGTAAACTTGGACAGCGTATGTTAGGTCTTATCCCATGGCTTCCACACAAGAAGAAGACTGACTTACCAATTCGTTCTTTCTTTGATGGTAAAAAGCATCAATTTGCAGAGTCGGTTCGTACCCTGCGGACTAGCTTATCATTATTGAATTTAGATAAAGAGCAGCAAGCCATAATGGTTACATCGAGCGTGCCTAAAGAAGGTAAAACTACCGTTTCGATTAATTTAGCGTTTGCCTTGGGGCAGCTGGATAAGACCATACTGATTGATGCCGACTTACGTCGTCCTAGCGTTGGCAAGCAATTTGGCATTCCAAATTACCAGCCCGGTGTTGCGAACTTAATCTTAAAATCACATACTTTTGATGAATGCTTAGTGCAGGATGAAGAATCTAAGATAGATATATTATCCGCAGGAACTATCCCATCAAATCCACAAGAATTGCTAGCTGACAAAGGCTTCGGCGAACTTATCGCCCAGCTCAAGACCCAGTACAAATACGTTGTTGTTGATACTGCACCAACTCAAGCTGTTAGTGACTCTATGGTGATTGCAAACTCATGTGATTCTGTAATCTACGTAGTTCGTGCAGACAGTACCAGTGAGAAGTTAATAAATAATGGTTTGTCTCGATTCCTTCAAGTTGGTCATCGTCTTGATGGGGTAGTGCTAAATCAAGTAGACTTACGTAAATCTGGTGCAGCACAAAGGTATGCTGGATTCTACGACCAATACGGTTATACGAGTCATAAAGACAGCTAACAGTAATTATTGATAGATATACATAGCCATATATTGCCTGGCATCGACGACGGTGCCAGGTCTTTAGATATCGCCTTAGAAATGGCACAGCAAGCTGTTGACTGTGGCGTAAGTCACATGGTTTGCACGCCACATATCCACAAAGGCTACTTCGACAATTCCCATAGTACAATAAAGCCTGTATTTGACGAGTTTGTGAAAGCTGTCAAAACAGCGGCGATTCCCCTAACACTCTCTTATGCAGCTGAAGTGAGGGTGAATGAGCTTATTCCCGTTTGGTTCAAACAAGGGGAGCTACCATTCATCGGTGAATTAAGCGATAAAAAAATACTTCTGCTTGAAATGCCTCATAGCCATGTTCCCCAGGGGCTTGAGACCCTAGTTAAATGGTTATTAAGAAATAACGTTCAACCTCTTATAGCGCATCCAGAACGAAATCGGGAGTTGTTAGCAGAGCCAACTAAATTTAGCTGGCTTCAGCGACAAGGGTGTTTGTTTCAAGTTACCGCTGGCGCTTTGACAGGGCGATTTGGAGACAACGTAGCACAATTTGCAATAAGTTTAATGCAGCGAAAAGCATTTCATGTCGTTGCCTCTGATACCCATGATTTAGTACGACGGCCTAATGACATGAGAGATGCGTTTGACGTTGTCGCCGCCTTCGATAGGGTCTTCGCTCAAGACGTTTTCATTAACAAGCCTGGTGAAATAATAGGTAAAGCACTTAGGCACGGTGTTTAATGAAGGCGTTTAATCTCGCTAGCCACTACAACCAACAAACTTTTAGTACTTCGCTCAAATGGATCGTAGCGCTTATGGCGTTATGGAGTTTAGTGTGGAGTGTGCAGCTTTTTATTGCGGGTAATGCGTACTATAGCGTAAAGAATAACATTGATATGTGGCAGCAAAGGCCTGAGCGTGCGACTACAGAGAAGATAGAGCAAGCTCTAAATAAAATAGAAACAGCGCTTAGTTATTTCCCGAAAAACGCACTCTACTATCAAGTACAAGGGCAATTATATGAATGGAAAGCATATAGTGTGGGTGACGCCGGCGTGTCGAGCGACACTCAAACAGCAGCTTTTGATTCGAAGAGAAATTTATACCAAGCCTTTACCGCCTACGAAAAGAGTCTAGAGCTAAGACCGAATTGGAGCGGCAGTTGGATAGGGCTAGCGTCAGTTAAGTGGAAACAGAGAGAATTAGATAGTGCATTCTATGATTATGTAACGCGTGCCGTTGATGTGGGAGCACAAGATGCCATAGTGCACAAATTTATCGTAGAATATGGCTTAGACATGTTTGCCGCACGCTCAGTGCATTACGTAAAAGTGAAAGATCTATTAAAGCGCCATTTAGATTTAGGAATTCAAAATCCACTTAGCAGAAACTTTGTTTTAGAAGCTATCCAAAAGCATAGCGCAGAGGAAGTAGTGTGTCGTTGGTTGAATACTTCGAGTTACCCTGTCAAAAAGCGTATACCTAATTGCGTGACATACGACTAAAAACGACCGAAATTAACTTTTTCCTTTCAACCAGTCCCAAAGCCCCAGTGAAAATCCTTCGAAAAGGTTTATTCCTAACCAACTTTTGAAAATATAAAGAAGTACCAAACCAAGTATTAACGATACGCAGAAAAAAAGCGCAACAGCTGCTGCCATAGCAATTCTGCCAATTCTACTTTCAGTTCTGGATAAATCTCGTTTATCTGTTCCAGCTAACAGTACGAAATAATAGCGGCTGCGTAGGAGGCTAATGGTGCCCCGAACATCCACTTTATGATTACCCCAACGTCTTCCCGCAAGCGCAGTATTTAAATGAGATAATTGTTCATCAGAGAATGAGTCAGCTACTTTTTTCGGCATACGCTCAAGCATGTGTTGAACGTTAGGCTCTTCTCTAACGGGGCGTTTAATTTTTAAAACCACACTGCGTCCTTTTACGATAAAACGATCGAGAAAAAATTGAGTTAAGCAGTTTATCTATGTGATTGCCTTCCCATAGAAATATCTCTGCTTAGCGCTCCTAATGCTAGAAGAACAATAAATATAGCCGTATTTGCTGGTGCTTGTAGAGGGAAATCCACACTGCTGTGCAAAGCCATGCCGATAGTTGCCATAATACTTGCAAAAGCGGTGCCCCTGGGTAAAGGGTGGCGTCTATTTCGAACCGCGCTAAGTGCATTTTTAGTACACAACAGCACTAGCAGAGCAAGAACAAAGGCACCTACGACACCAAACTCAATGCTAAATTGAAGATATTCGTTGTGTGCGTGATCGTAAAAGTGCTGAATACTTTCACTCTGAAATTGAGGGTAAACGGTGTAAAAAGTTCCACCTCCGGTACCTATTAGTCCGTATTCACCTAATAGGGGGAGTGCGTCTGTTATTACTTCATCTCTACTTTCTTGTGCGAAGTTCGTTTGCTCTAAGCGCTGTTGCACTTGCTTGAGGCCAAAAAGACTACTGACTAACAAAATATCGATAATCAACATGCTGATAAACAAAGTGATATAGCTTTTTTGACGGGGCTTAAAGTAAATCAAGCCGAGCGTGGCTGTAATTGTCATGGCTATAAAAAAAGCGCTATTACCCATTCGAGAACGGGACATGACTAACGCAATCACCATTATAATTATGCCTATTCTAAATAGTACTTTGTTACTTAGCCAAAACTTCACCAGCCTTCGCAGCCTTTCTCTTTTACTGGTGGTGTTGTCTTGATGCAAACTCGCTATCAAATACCCGATTGCGGCACTCAAACAGAGCATTAGAAAATTTGCGTAATGATTCTTGTAAATATAGCTGCCAGTCGCGATGTGCGAAACCGGCTGTTTGAACACCAGGCTGTACTTAATACCTGAAAGTACTTCTAGTGCGCCGTAGATAGCTTGAAATATGCCAGCTGCGCTAATGACTATAAGGGTGTAGCGTAAACGCTTAGCTGAATTGACAAGGGTTAATGCGATGAAAAATAGAAAGCAATAGGCAAGAGACTTGAAGAAAGTTACGTCGCTCTGACCTACATCAAAACTCAAAGATAGCCACTTTGAAGTGACGTTCTCTTGGTTACCCCATTGCTCACTTAAGAGGTAGCTTACACGCTCAGGTCTTATTGCCTCGACCAGCGCAAAGGGTAGAGGAACAATATTGATAAGCTGCCAAGCAAGAAAAATAACCCAAAGAATAATGAATGTTCGATATTTTGTGTAGAGTTGATGAAGTAGAGAAGTGTTTAGCAGAACCAAGGTGCCGCCAATTGAAAACAGCGACATTTGCATCAGCGCCCACGCCCACGGGCGGTTTGCGCCCAACGACAGAGGAAGCCAGAACAAAGTGAATAAAAGAAAACCGAAAAGAAACTTTTCGGTTTTCAGAACATTAACCATAAACAACTACAACAAAAATAGTTAAAGTTTAAGCAGTTACGTTTTGGTTAGTTGGCAGAAATTGTTGTATCACCACCACCTGCACCAGCTGCCCCAGTACCGACACCAAGCGGAGAAAACGTATTGCCCGTTCCACCTGCTGCAGTAGCTGTTAATGTGCTTGGATCTACACCAGCATTAATAACTGCTAGCAGTGCATCGTCTTCACTAATTACCTGCATTTGAAGAGCGATATTGTAGATCTCGCTTGCACTCTCAGGAAACATTAAAACAGTAATCGTTATGATTTGAGATGCTTGATCTGGAAATTGTGTAAATCCAGCGATGGCTAATTCGAACCCTGTGGCATTTTCGTTAAGTAAACTTACTACAGATTCAAATGAATCTTGGTTGTCAGATAAATACGCAGTGCCTGCAGCATCGAAGTAAAGACCTTCATTGATTACAGTCTGACTAACTTGATTTGCGGCGTCTTGTATATTCGCTCCGTTATCAAGTTCATTAACAAGTAACGTTCTTACTTGAGTGCCCGGTGCGCTATTTTCTTGCGCTGAAGAAACAGGCGTTAGCACAACCAGTGCAATCAAAAGTAGAGATAAAATAACGTTGCTACGCATAGCTTATCCTTTTAAATAAAACGTCGGGTCAGCGTCTTGCTAACACCATTAGTGATCATTGTATAACAAATAAGCGTGCTAGGTCTTCACTTTGTTATACGACTTTTCGGCTAAGTAACTTAATTTTGCCAAAGCGTAGGCTTTGCGAAATAAAAACCTTGCTGATAAGCAACGTCGAGTTGAGTTAATGCCACTGACTCTGCTTCATTCTCAACAAGCTCAGCAATTACGTTGATATTTAATCCTCGAGCTATGCTCAACAAGCTACTTACAAACAACTGATTATCTTTATCTGTGTGAATATCTTTCGTAAGCTTGCCGGAAATTTTTACAAAATGAGGCTGAATAGCCCTCAATCCTGCAAGTGATGCAAGATTTTCTCCAAAGTGCTCAATTGTTACGCGGCAGCCTAATGTCATTAGAGTCTTGCAAAAAGATATGGTGTCATCTTTATGGTGAATGAGTGCTGAGTCTTCGAATTCGAACACCAACTTAGTGCAAAGTGTCGTGTTTTGGTTCAATTGTGCAACTAGCCAGGTTCTGAAATGGGAATTAGCTAGAGATGCATTTGCAATATTAATGGCCACATCACATTTTGCCTGAGAAAGCTTTTTAAAAACGAGGGTTGCTACCAACTTATCGACCTCTGGAATAAGGTTCAATCGTTCTGAAGCGGGGATTAACTGAGACATTGGTATAACACTACCGCTTTCTTTGTCTTTGAAGCGTGCGAAAGCCTCAAAATATGAGGGAGTGTTTTCTGCAATACTCATGACAGGTTGTATCAGCATGTCAGCGTACTGTTGCTCCAATATCACATTAAGCCTCTCTCTCCATGCAGTATTACTGTGTATATGAGAGAGTTCTGAAGCAAATTGCCATCCATTAGCTTGTTTAGTTGCAGCCATAAGCGCGCTGTCAGCATTTTCCATAATTTCGGAAAAAGACTGCTTATCGCTAAATTGCGCCACGCCCATCCACACCGAGCGAATTCCGTCTTTGAGAGGATTGCAATGTACGAGAGTTTCACTTAAATCTTCGATTTTATTTGAACATTCTCTCTTTGATATGGCTTCAGTGACTAGTGCAAAGTCGGCGCCTGATAGCCTGAATAAGTGTGTAGTCTCAGCCGACTCTTTGGAGAACTGCTTAAGAATGTTGGCAACTGAAGTAACGTAATTGTCGCCCTCTTGGGCTCCGAGAGAAGTATTGATAGCGTTGAGGTGCGCTAGTCGTATTATAACTAAATAACCTTCATCTGAATGGGCTGTCGAACTTAATAAAGCGTTCATGTGACGAGTGAAGGCACTTCTGTTTTGAACGCCCGTAAGGCTGTCTTCGTACGCTTGCGCCTTGAAGTGTTCTGCTTTTTGGGAAAGTTCTTTAAATATCCCTTCTACAGATGAAGACAGCTTATTCACCGCTTGGGTAATAAATGTAAGCTCTTGGGTAAATGGCTTATAGTTTATTTGAGAAAACTTTTGGTTTTGAATGTCATTAATCTTATGAACCACGATTCTAAGCGGTTTTGTAATAGCAGTAATTATGAAAAGCAACGCGATGTAGGCTACAACGAACGCGGCAAAAAACATAAAGGCACTTTGTTTGACACTTTCATAAAGCGTTTCATTTGCAAGCCCTGGGTGGCTTTGGACTGTTAGCTCTCCGGCTAAGGTCCAGCCATCGTTTAATTCAGTTCGTTGAACGGGTGGTGTGACTTCTACTAAATTAGTGAACCACGCAGGCACAGAATCTTGAGTATTTGGGTTTTTACGCTCAATCAGTAAATTACCTTCCATGTCAGAGACCGTAATATACTGATAGAAACCCCTGTCAAAAATGGCATTTACCATAGTCTCCGCAACGATTATTCCGTTGGGTTCGCCAATGTAAGGCGTGATGGAAAGGCCTAAAGACGTTGCTGTATCTTGAGCGTGAGTCGCTAGTTGCTCGTTAACATATTCTCGAGTTAGCTTTACATTTATAATGAAAGAGCCAGCAAATACTAAAACTAAAAAAATGGCTAAGCTCGTACTTAATTGGGTAGATAGTCTCATTATTTTTCTTTATCTCCGTACATTACGCGGTCTAGTCGCTCTACCATGTCGTCCCACATTTTCATTGGGCCACTACCTCTCAACTTGCGGCCTGTTCCCATCGCTTTCGCAGCCCACAATCCATTACCATTAAAACTGTAAATAGGGGATAAGTCTCTGCGCTTACTCGCCGGTAAAATTCGCCGATTAATATTGTCTAAAACTAAAGGTACTGAGGTAGGCGTTTCATAATAAGCTAGCACCATGTGAGGTTGACGTAATTCTAATGCCGTTACATACATAAGCCTTAATTGACTTTCTGGTACACCTAGCTCAATGAGTGAGAAATATTTCGCAATGGTGTAGTCTTCGCAGTCGCCTGCGCCAGTGGCAATAAACTCTATTGGGGTGGCCCAGTAGTCCTTTTCGTTCCAGTGAACAAGATCGTCAACAAAATCGAAACGGTTAAAGAAGCGGTTGATAGAATAGAGTTTTTCATCAATCGCCTCTTGTTGTAATTCATCGATCAGTTGTCGCCAATCAGCAACATCTTCGGCAGCGTTACTGCCATATACGTCATTAATCCGCTTATAAACCTGCTCTGTAAAGACCGTTTTTTGTTGAGCAATACCGGACGCGACGACAAATACGCAAGACATCATAATAACGCCAGCGCGAAAAGCAGTAATTAAACTGCGGAGTTTGACTGGGTTCTGTGTTCGCGTGACGTAGCGTTCTTTTTGGTGCAAGCCGTGGATACTTTATGCAATAGATTAAGGCGAATGTAAAAAATGTTTCACTACAACGTTGTACGCTGTCTCACCTGTGATTGCGTTATGATGGCAAACTTGGTGATAACTTGAAAGGTTTTTGCTTAACTGAATTATCTTTTACTCAAAAGTGATCATAATTGGCATAATTCGTGTTTATTATAAGCTAGGTAAATCGTGCAGCGCCCTCGAAAGCTTCGATAAGCACTTGCCATCAATTAGCATTGAAGGGCGGAAACCATGTACGAATATCAATAACACCTGATATCATTAGAACTGCTTGTAGTTTTATTACAACGAAAAGGAACTTTCATGAAGTACTCAGCGCGTCCAGCGGTGTTTATCATAAATTCACTTGAAGGCGGCGGCGCTGAACGAGTTATGGTTAAACTATTAACCATAATGGAATCTTATTTCGAAGAAAAAACGATTCCCGTCCATCTTATTCTTTTGGATGACCTCCCTGAATCTCATCAATGCCCGGCGTTCGTTGATAAAACTGTACTGGACTCTCAGGGGAGCCTAGTCGAGGGTTATCGACAGCTAAAGCCTGTTTTGGAAAAGATCGCTCCTGAGTATGTATTCAGTTTCTTAACGCGAAGCAATTTTCTAAACGTCGCGCTTTCTAAGCGTTTAGGGTTCAAATCAATTATTAGTGAAAGGGTTAATACTACCAGCCATCTGTCTGGTGGCTTAAAGGATAAGGTAAGCCGGTTACTTGTTAGATTGCTATATAATAAAGCCGATAGCGTAGTGGCTGTTTCTGAAGGTGTAAAAGCCGATTTAATCCAAAATTATGCAGTGCCGAAAGACAAAGTAGCTGTGTTATATAACCCCTACGATATTGAGCAATTGAAGGAACAGGCCGCGGAGAGTGTATTAGACCTCCCTGTTAAACCTTACATCATTGGTGTAGGGCGATTAGTAAAGAACAAGAATTTTTCACTTTTAATCAACGCTTACGCTAAAGCAAATATCTCAGAAAACCTTGTTATTCTGGGAGTAGGTGATGAAGAGCTTAAACTGAAAAACCTCGCAATAGAGCAAGGGGTAGGTGACAAAGTTCATTTCTTGGGGTTTAAATCTAACCCATACCCTTATGTAAGCAGCGCCGAATTTTTTGTTAGCACATCAAATGCAGAGGGTTTTCCCAATGCCATCGTTGAAGCAATGTGCTTAGGGAAAGCCGTAGTCGCTACTAACTGTGAATCAGGTCCCGCTGAAATTCTTGCTGAGAAATATCCTTATCACGTGTCTGGTGCTAGCGAAGAGAAAAACGGTATTCTATGTGAACTCAATAACGTTCAGGGTGTTTGCGGCGCTTTAAAACTGCTCGAAAACGACAGCGTTCGCACTTCCTATGCAGCCAAGAGTAGAAGCTGTGCACAGCAATTCTCTTACCAAGCCTTCCAAGAGAAGGTGGTTGCAATAATAGATAAGGTTTGTAAATAAGCATGTTCGAAGGGTTAAAAGTTGTCGTTGGCCTGATCAGTTTCATTCTGGTGTATCGTACTGTCACTGGCAATTGTAATAAATACCTAGCGTTTGCGATTTGCGCAATATGGCTGCGATTCTTTTTGTCAGCGTTTCATACTATTACTTATCCACCTTTGATCGCGGGCTTTTCCATCAATGCGCTTGGGAGTATTAGTGTCGCTTGCCTAGGCTTGTTAGTGATTCCGACTCCAGTTTTTACACTTAAGAAATTCTTTCCTTTCTTTTTGTTTTTCGTGTGTATCGCTATAAGTGGATTCGTGAATATGAAAATCCCAGGCACTATTAATGTACTTGTGAAATGGTGTTATTTTTTAGTGCTCGCAAGTGCTTTAATTCTATCCGTAAGGGTGCAGGGGCAAAATGCAACCTTCAAGAAGCTTCTCGTCGCCTTTACTATGCCTGTGGCCTTACAGATTCTCTCTGTTGTGTTAGGTCAAGCGAAAGCTACGGAAGCAGATGGTTCGGCGAGTTACATCGGTGGATACAACCATGAGGCCGCTTTCTCAATGATTATCGTCAGCTTCATATTTGTGGTGGGCCTGATAGAAAGAGGTACACTGTCGTTTAGAACGTCTTTGTTTACCCTTTCTGTTTTCTTGCTTGTATTAGTTAACTACAGAACTTCGATTCTCACTATTCTCCCGATTGCAGCTGTGTTTTACTTTACGCTAGTAGAGCAACGGTTAAAGCCTTCGCAGAAAGCTCCTGTGATGATGATAGTTGCGATGGTATTGCTTTCTTCCTTTCTTGCTTTGTCTTTTACTATGAAAGAAAGGTTTGCTGACATCGGCCTCTTACTCAGCAATTTAGACCTCATGCTGAAAGCTCCCATTTATTTCTCAGACGCTGAGCGCGATATCATGTCTGCAAGGGTTTACATTTGGAGCCAATATTTAGACGCCTTTAGGAATGCTGATTTACTTAACCAGTTGTTAGGTTTTGGTCCAGATTCTTGGAAAGGTCGATTTAATTTATATGCTCACAATACATTTGTTTCATACATTTATGAATATGGTGTCTTAGGAGTAGGGAGTTTTGTATTTGTATGTATAAGCGTATTACTCAACGCTTTAACACTCAAAGACAGAAAGTTGTCTAAAATTCTTGCGCTATCTTTTGTCGGTTTCTTAGCAATGAACATGGCTACAATGCCATTGTGGAATATCGAGGGACTGATTTTCTTTGCCATATTAAATGCCGTGCTAATTGGCCATAAAAAAAGTAGTAAGAGCAGGCAAGTTTCTACGGACAATCGGGAATTACTCAATGCGAATTGAAAGCAAATCTGATTACAAAATGTATCTCAGTGCAGACTTAGATGCATTGAATATCAAGCCTTCACTTAAAAACAAGTTGACTCACGATATATGGTCTTTTCAAAAGTCCTTGAGAAAGCTGGAATACTATTTGAACTGTAAACATGGTCTGTTAAGTCGAGTGTATACAGTTCTGCTGAGGCTTCGTGTTCGGAAAAAAGGAAGAAAGTTGGGGTTCTCTATACCTCCGAATGCATTTGGTCCTGGTCTCTCAATTGCACATGCGGGAACAATAGTTGTCAATGCAAATGCGCGAATCGGGCGAAACTGTCGTATCCATGTTTGTGTGAATATTGGTGCAGACATTAGAGATGGAAATAAGGCTCCGAATATAGGTGATGATTGCTACATTGGCCCGGGTGCAAAAATTTATGGCGATATTGTTTTGGGCGACAATATAGGTATTGGCGCTAATGCCGTTGTAAACAAAAGCTTCTCGGGTAATGTAACTATTGCAGGTATGCCTGCAAAGGTTATTAGTGAAAATGGACCCAAAAGCTATAGGGATCACAAGAAATGAAAATTGCAGTAGTTGGATTGAGGGGCATCCCTAACATCATGGGCGGGATAGAGTCTCATTGTCAGCAAATCTATCCTAGGATCGCGAAAGAGGATGTTCAAATAACCGTAATTGGCAGAAGCCCATATTTAGAAAGCAGACGCAGTGAATATGAAGGTATATCTGTCATCGGACTGTGGGCTATTCAAAATAAGTTTTTAGAAACGTTTCTGCATACCTTTGTTGCCATTATTTATGCAGCGATTTTTATACGTCCAAATGTTCTTCATATTCATGCTGTTGGACCCGCACTATTTACACCCCTTGCGCGTCTTTTAGGCTTGAAGGTAGTGGTAACTCACCACGGTGCAGACTACGACCGTCAGAAATGGAACGCGATTGCCAAATTCATCCTAAAGTCGGGTGAGAAAATGGCTTGCTTGTTTGCAAATAAGGTCATTGTTGTGGGGCGCTCATTAACCAGTACGCTTAAAATGAAATACCCCAAACAAAAAGACCGTATTACGTTTATTCCCAATGGAACACTTGCGGCTTTTGGGCAAGGATGTACTGAAAGAGACTTGCCTAAAGACTTAGCGATTACTTCTGGAAACTATATTTTAGCCGTCGCAAGGCTAGTACCTGAAAAAGGGCTACACGATTTAGTTGATGCCTACAATAAGTCTGAAACTACCCACAAACTCGTTATTGTGGGTGATGCAGATCACAATGACGACTATTCGAGAAAGATAAAGTCCAAAGCCAGTGAGAAAGTGATTATAGCGGGTAGACGCGGTGGCAGTGAGCTACAGAGTTTGTACAAATTTGCAAGAGTATTTGTTCTTCCCAGCTATCATGAAGGGCATCCGATTGTCGCTTTGGAAGCGATAAGCGCGGGTACACAGGTGCTTTTATCTGATATTCAACCCAATTTGGACATTGCACTTCAGGTTGATTGCTATTTTAGAGTAGGTGATGTCAATTCGCTAACCACCAAGTTGAATGAGTTAGACAATTTAAATCTCGAAATCGATCAATCAGCGTTTTTGGCGAGGTACGATTGGGATGCAATTGCAGTCAATACGTTACGACAATATATGAAAGCGACAGGCCGTCTGCAGGCAGCAGGTGGCACCCAATGAGGGCAAAGGAAAAATTGAATATTGTTTATATATTGTCTGAAAAATCATCTGGTTCTAGCTTTCTGTTTCGTAGTTTAGCCGATGCTTTAAATATAAAGGACTACCCTGAGACTCAGCATTTTGAATCGGAGACACTTTACTGGACGAAAGCTGCGTCAATTTTAGAAATGCCACAGCTAAAAATGTTGGCTAGTTCGGTACCTTACAGCAAGGAAAGAGCACATTCTGATCTAATTAAGTTTCTAGAAAGAAACTTGGGCTCTCTACCACCCTACACCAATGACAAAGAGCTAATTTTTAGAGGATGGTATGAAATCATTCAAAAATTTGGCCCAGTATTTATAGAAAAGTCACCGCATCACCTAATGCAGCAAAGTGTGCTGCAATTGATGAAAGAATTTGAGCACGAGTATGCTGAATTACTCAACTGTCACTATGTTTGTATCGTTCGAAATCCAAAAGATGTTTTCCTATCTCAATTCAGACGCTGGAACGTGGCACTAGACACACTTGAGAATCAGTGGCTGGTTAACTACATGAATTGGTTTAACTTTTCTAAAGAACAGGTTGAACGTTGTAGACTTATAAAATATGAAGACCTTGTTTCTGATCAAGCTGAGATCGTTAAAGCAATTTGTGAAGATTTGGGAGTCGAATCCAAATTTGTGCAAAAAGAAAAATCGAGAAAAAGTAAAGCATCAAAACAATCTTCATTTTTCGGGCACACATTCTCTGATTCCATTTTTCAATTAGCGAGCATGCTGGGCTATTCAAAACATGAGATAGAAGGGCAAGCAAATCTCAAATGGACGGCATACCACCTTTATACTCGCTACATTTATTCGCCAGCGAAGCGAATATACAACAATATAAGAGGGATCTAATAATGGACTTCAGTGTTGTTATAACCACATACAACAGACCTGATTACTTAGAGCAGTCGCTAAAAAGCGTATTAGCCCAACATGTACAACCCAAAGAAATCATCGTGATAGACGACAATTCAACGGCGAGTTATACCGATGTATTGTCAAAATTTGATGACGTTAGAATTAAGTATTTAAAACAGCCGGTTTCAGGTGGGGCAAATGTAGCGAGAAATAGAGGTGTAAAAGAATCAAGTGGGGATGTTGTTGCTTTTCTTGATGATGATGACGTTTGGTTACCGGTTTACTTGGATCACCATCAAGAGAAGTATCTTGATGGTGCAGATGCTGTGGTGTCAGGTTTTAGACACCTAGGTCACGAATCTAAAATTAGAGTAAATTCAGACACAGTAGTGTCTAAAACCTCACTCATTCGAGGTAATCACTATTGTGGTATGAGCGGCTTTAGCGCAAAACGTGATTTGCTGGTCGATATGCCATTTGATGAGTCGCTCAATAATGGACAAGACTGGGACATGTATGTTCGTTTATTTGAGCGTGGTGTGTCTTTCATCAATATCAACATTCCCATATTCCTATATCGCTTTCAAAACGAGGATGGCATTGGGGCGAAAGTTCGCAAAATGAAACCAAGTGATATCGAGAAGCGTCTAGGATCAGCGAGGAAGCATAGACAATTTCTAGGTGAATATTGGTTCAAAAAACGAATTTGTGAGCAGGTACTATTTTCTCTTAAACACAAAAAGACAAAATTGGCGTGGATTAAAAAGGCTATCGAAATTGCAGGAGTAAGAGCGACATTCATGTTCTTCCTCAATGCAGTAAAAAGAAAGTTATCAAGTAAGTCCTCAGTGATTTAAAGAAGCCTTCTTATAAAGGTAATTTAGTTCAAGGAAATATGAATTATTATGTGTGCAGCCTTAACAGTCTCAGTAATCATTCCGGTTTGGAACGACAGTCGACGAATATTGAAATGCATTGATGCATTAAAAAAACAAACGATTCCTGCTGACCAATTTGAGGTAATAGTCGTGGACAACGGGTCATTTGACAATACGTTTGAGGTTATTTCGGGAATTGAGGGTATCACTGCAGTTCAAGAAACTCGCACGGGTTCTTATGCAGCTAGAAACAAAGGTTTGAGTATTGCAAAAGGGGAGTTTGTCGCATTTACTGATTCTGATTGTGTTCCTGAGCCTTCTTGGTTAGAGAAACTAATTGAGAGCGCGCGCTCCAATCCAGGTTTTGGTGTTATTGCTGGAGATATGAGCTTTTTCATTGATGAAGAACAAAAAGCAGAGCGCTATGCTTTGGATTACGAGTCTTTCTTTTCGATGAAACAAGAACAATATGCAAAAGAAGGGGCGTGTATCACTGCCAATTGGTTATCCGCAAAGCAGGTTTTGGAACAACATGGTTGTTTCGATGCAAATTTAAAGTCGGGCGGTGATCATGAAATGTCTAAACGCTTATCTCGAAATGGTTTTCCTGTTGTATTTTGCAAAGAGGCAATAGTAAATCATCCGGCTAGAAGTTTTGATGAAATATTGAAGAAGCGCCGACGAGTCATTGGCGGTGCCTGGGATAAAAATTCGTCAAAATTAAAACCTATTTCAATGTATTGGCGAGCGTCTAAGCTCTTCATCAGACGTATTTTGACTACATTATTTGGAACTAAAGCCACTATTCAGAAAAAATTCTCTGTTATGAAAGTTGTCATTGCAATTTTTGTTGTCTCACTTGCAGAAATTACCCGTTTGATGGTGGGTAGTACAAGCTCAAGAAGTTAATTAGGAATATTCAGTGAGTAGATTGGTAAAGGCTACTTCATGGACGACACTTGCAACTGTCGTCAACCTTGGGCTGACAATGCTTCAACTAGCAATTCTAGTACGCGTTTTGTCACCAAGTATTTTTGGGCAGTTTGCAGTTGTAAACCTCATTTTAGAAATTTTTGTCGCGTTTGCGTTAGGTGGCATCTCAAACTTTCTAATATATAAAAAGAATGCAGACCAAGAAACCTCCAACGCAATCTACTATTTAGCGTTGATCATTGGTGTCGTTTGCAGCGCATTACTTTTTTTTCTCGCCCCAATTCTAGCCAATCTTCTAGGTTACGATGCCATAGTGCAGGAACTTAAATTAGCAACGTTGTTGCTAGTCGTTTCATCTCTATCTTCGCAATATCAAGCGTTAGGAATGAAAAACTTTAAGCATCAACAGGTAGCACAAATCGATATAGTAGCGAAAATAGGCTCGTTTGCATTTGCAATAAGCTTTACGCATCTAGAGCTGCTTTGCCTTGTAGGTGCAGTGGTGATTTACCAGCTTCTTAGGTTAATTGGCTTTATGCTGTGCTTAGGAAAATATGTAAATCTTTCCACCAGAGTAAATACATCGATATACAAAGAAGCATTTAATTATGGCATTTTTGATTTTGGTTCTCAGGCACTCAACATCCTGAGGAGACAACTCGATGTTATTATTCTTGCAGTTACATTGCCAAGCAACGAAATGGGTATTTACCATGTTATAAAGCAGCTAGCCAGTCGGCCTGCTCAAGCGTTTCAGCCCATAATCGGAAAAGTAGCACTACCTGCTTTTGCAGAAGTCAAAGACGATCAGTCGCGCTTTGAACGAGTTTACAAAGATTTTTTTATTTTGCAGCTGTTTGTTTTGGCGTGCATCTACATGCCCGTCATAATAACTTCTGATTTGGTCACAACCTTATTTTTTGGTGAATCTTATGCCAAGCATAGTTGGATACTATCTCTTCTTGCAACATTCTGGTTTGTTCGTGTAGCCAGCTCGAACTTAGTTGGCCCTTTAGTACAAGCGACTGGTCATACTAAACGAAACTTCTTTTGGAATGTGGCCGTTTTACTGCCCAATGCCCTAGTAATTTACTTATCTTCTCAATTTGGTGTACTTGCACTAGTGTCGGCTATGGCTTTGTTTCAGTTAACTTTATTTCCTATAGTTAATTACTATTTCATCCAATATATCACCAAAGTGGATTTCAGTTTTTCTCTTAAAAATGTGTTTATTGTCGTGTTGTTTTTTGTATTGCCTCTTTGTGCATTGAAATATTTAGTGTTCCCTTTCTTGCCCAACATCTTTTTGTTGAAAGAGGTTGCTGTAGCTTTGTTCACACTCGCTTTGGCTACACTATTGTTGTTTTTCTTTAAAGAGTTAAAAGGCTCTCTCAAAAGAGTAAAAGGATTTTAAATGTCAGTTTCTAAAAAGGTTTACTTTTTCGTACGAACATTCCCTGTATTATCACAAACGTTCGTACTAAATCAGGTAAAAGACCTCAAAAGTAGAGGTATGGATGTACATGTGTTAGCTGTTAACCCAATCAATGATGATTCGTCTGTTTTGACTTCAATCTTTGGTTCAGAGGCTAAAAACAAAGTCACGTCGATTTTACCAAAGCCGCATTCGAGAAAGTCATGGCTTTTAATGATATTAGGCGTTTTTTACTGTGTAATGGCTAAACCAAGGTGGGAAGTGCTTGGATTGGCAATAAGGTTGGTTAAAAAGAAAAATTTCTTTCTTGCAAAAGATTTGTTGTGTTTAGCGTGGTTCTTGAGAAAAAGAAATATTGAGATGGATAATTGCATAGCACACTTTGGTAGTAATGGAGTGGTGCTTGATTATCTTCGTAACGCTAATCTTATTGACTGTGAAAACTTATTCACAGTTTTTCACGGATATGAAATAAGTCGATATGACCAACTAAATATTTGGGGTGAAGAGTACGGTAAGCTTGGAGGTACACTGTTGCCTATAAGCAGACACTGGGAAGAGTCGTTGATTGCTTTTGGTGCTCAAAAAGAAAATATTAAGGTCATTCATATGGGCGTGGATGTTGATAAGTTTTCTTTTATAGACAAAAGCATAAAACCTCCATTGCAAGTTCTCTCTGTTGCCAGGGCTACAGAAAAGAAAGGGTTGAAATATGCTATACAAGCTGTTCTTGAAGCGGATATACAGTGTCAATTTACTTTAATTGGAGACGGGAAGCTTTTACCAAATTTGCGAAAAATAGTAGATGAGCATGAAAATAAAGACCGAATTACGTTTCTCGGGGCTTGTTCTCCTGAACGTGTGGCTCAGGAGTTGAAACAAACCGATTTATTCTTACTTCCATCTGTTCGAGATGCCTCAGGTGATAAAGAAGGGATACCTGTTTCGCTTATGGAAGCAATGGCCAGTGGAGTTATTGTATTGTCTACGTTTCACAGTGGTATACCTGAGCTCATTGAAGACGGTAAAACTGGCTTTTTGGTACCAGAACGTGATGCAAATGCGATTAAAAGTAGAATGCAAGATATCGTAGCTCACAACTCACTCTCTTCCATTCGAGTTGCAGCTCGCGCAAAAGTCGAAACTGAATTTAATGCATCGACGTTGAGCAATCAACTACTCTCGATATTAACAAATTAAAACGGATTTCAAACGAATGAAAATATTGATTATTGGTAACCATTCTTGTGGAAACAGAGGTGATGGCGCAATCATAAGAGGATTAATTGAGGAGCTAGAGCAGCAGTTACCGAATATCGGACTTGATTTGGTGTCGAGGTTTCCCGTAAGTTCTGAAATATTACTTTCAAGGCCTTTCAAGAATGACTGGTTGTATAAATATCAGCCATACAAAGGTGGCTTAAAATCAAAGATTAAGAACAAAATTCAAAAGCCTATTCTGTTGGAGAGATTATTATCATCTGCAAAAACTGGCGATATACATAAAAGTCTCCCCATTGAGTTCAAAAGCTACATAAACGAACTCAAAGGCTACGACTATGTTATTCAGGTAGGGGGGTCGTTCTTTGTTGATTTATATGGGGTTGGACAATTTCATCACGCTTTATGTGCGCTTGCTGCGCAGGTACCGCTACTGATCTTAGGTCACTCAGTAGGGCCCTTTGAAGATAAAAAGTTTTGTGAAATTTCCGAGCTCGTCTTTCATCGCGCAAAAATATTTGGGCTCAGAGAATCAGTAAGTAAAAGGCTATTAGAAGAGAGGTTTGCTTTACCGAAGAGTTATGTCAAAGGTGCGGATACTGCATGGTTAGTAAATAACAATAATGTAGATATCGAGAATAAAGCGCTACTAGATTTTATCGCCGGCGGAAAAACTGTAGCGATTACATTAAGAGAGCTAAAACCTTTTGATAAAAGGCTAGGCGTGAGCCAAGAAGATTATGAGCGGAGCTTTGCAGAGCTTTGCAACGAACTGATTGAAGACGGATACCAAGTGCTAGCGTGTTCAACCTGTACCGGAATCGAAGGATATCAGAAAGATGACCGAATGGTCGCTTATAAACTAAGTAAGCACATTCGTGATGTTTCAAAATACAAGATTGTTATGGATGAGCTAAACGATGTTGAGTTGGGTACTCTGCTTAGTCACTGTGAGCTAACCATTGGTACACGCTTGCATAGCGCTATAATTTCAATGAATTTTGGAACACCAGCATTTGCGTTAAACTACGAACACAAGTCCGAAGGCATTATGAATCAACTAGGCTTACCTTCTTTTGGTGCACCATTGTCTGAACTTTTAAACGGGCAACTCATTTGTAAAGTGAAGGAATGTATTTCGAATATTGACGAAGCGCGAGAAAAGGTACGTGCTGCAGTCGTAGCCGAAAAAGGTAGAGCTAAAGACATGATAAAAGTAGTCACTCAATAAGAGAGTGTCTGCTTTTTTTACATTGATTTTTCTGGGATAAGGCAAGGCTTTGTAATATATAGTCTTTTTGCTTGTGGCGTAATTTTTGCTTTAACGTGTTGTATACGCTGTATTTGACCTCATGCATTAGTCAAAAGGAAAAAACATGAAATCTATTAAAAGTGCGTTAATAACGACATTGCTACTTATCGGTGGTTCTGCTAACGCAGCATTTATCAATTTTAGTGACTACACTGCCACTGCCTATGGTAACCAATCCAAAACAGGTTCGGAAGTAGTGTCTAATTCCGGAAACACATTTACATTAAATGGTAATCGCTGGGTTGATATTCTTTACGGTGTAACGCTTACAAGTACATCAATATTAAATTTTTCCGTTGAAGCTACAGGCTTGAACGCAGAATTGTACGGTATTGCTTTTGAAACGAACGATACATATAAATATGGTCAAATGGACAATTTCGTTTTCTTTGGCGGAACACAACTAACACAAGTAACAAGTGAGAATTCGCTACCATCGTTTGGAAGCTACTCAAGCGGTGATGGTGTAGTGAACTTCTCCATTAATGTAGGCGATTATTTTACAGGTGTTTTTGACCGTATGGTTTTCATTTTAGACAATGATGCAAACCAGTCTGGCTCAGTAGTTTCTTTTTCTAATGTAGAGGTTTGTGACAACGCGCTCGTGTGTCAACAATCATCTGTCATAGCGGTTCCTGAACCTGCACATATTGGCCTTGCAAGTCTCGCTCTAATCGTTATGGGCGTTACTCGTCGCAGGAAAAAAATATAAAATTTAATAACTTACAGAAAAGGAAGCGATGGCTTCCTTTTTTTGTAAGTGTAATCAGTGAAGCTTTAATTAGATATCGTCAATTTTATGTCTGAGAATGTCACGCTGGCATTATTTTGAGACTTTTTCACATCATCGTAATCTAATACAAAGACAATATACTTAACATGACCTTGGATATATTTCCCAATGGGAAATGTTATCTCTGTAGCTGGAGCATTGAAAAAGCCTTGCGCGTCCACACCCCACGATTGAGTTCCAAAAAATTGGATAATCCGGTTGGCGTTTTGTTTATTATCAGTTTCAAAGCCGATTCCCACTATTTCAGGGACACCCACAATTTCCAACGTGAGTTTCAATTCAGTCTTCTCGGTTATCTCGTAATGAATTGGCGCTTTTATCCAATTGTTTCCTGTTAATGTTAAAGTGTGTCGAGTTTCTTTAAATGTTTGACCATATTCATATTGTTGAGAAAATGAAGTGAACTTCAGTTCTTTTGTATCCAATAGCCATGTTTTGTTCTCTAACTCTTTAGGTGACATAGAAAATTGAATAGGCTCTGTGGATGTTTGGTTTGAGAAGTTGGGAATCAATGATGTAGGAGATGATTCCAACAAAGTAGGTCTATTGTCTTTGAGCATTTCAATATATGTTTCGTCATCTGAAAGTTCATTTTCGACAATATCATCCAAATTGAATTCATATCTAGCACCCACAATGCTTTCGTTGAAGCAAAGATCATTTATGCTCCTACTTTTGTAATATTTTTGTTCGTCATAAATACAAAAGCCAGATGCATTCCCAATATTTTTTGTGATGGTGATATTGTTTTGCATGTGAACCCAAAATGTATTGTCGCCATTGAAGTTTGAAGCGGCAAGGCCATTTCGGTTTGTATAAATGTAGTTTTCAAGAATTAAGTTCTGGCCAGCAGGTTGAGACATTAGCCCTCCTGCTTTTATCGCGGTCCATTCAGAGCCTCGCTCGTCACCTAAATCATGAATATAGTTATGGAAAATATAGTTTGGACCAAGTCGATTGGGTGCTACGCTTATACCAGTGTAGCCTTGGGTTAATTCATTATTGTAGAAGAGTACATTGCGCTGCCCACCGTCTAACTCTACAAGATCATCATTAGCAAAGGCTAAATAGTTCCCATAAATAGCGGAATCTCTAACAAAACCACCATTACGCCATGAATTTTGTCGGCCTTCTATAACGTCATTAAACCTGTTTGTATCAGAGCCATATAAGCGATTGTTTCTCACAATCATTTGGCCACGCAACGCCTCATCTGGGTGGTATGCCCAAACCAGTATGGCACTAGGACCATTGGGGTGGCCGTTTCCCCAGTGATTTGCGCTCAGGTTTTGGTTGTGTATTTCGCAATTCTCGATTACAGAAACGCCTGTCTTTTGTAAGTAAATACCAGAATCATAGTTTATTGGCGAGCTACTATTTTCGCTCTCGTACGCCTTTCCATTTTTGTAAACCCCCGCTTTTCGACCATACTCCGAAACGTCACATCCCTTTATCCAAATATTATGAGTTCTGTCTGCAAAAATTCCGTAGCGCTTACCACCCTTTATTATGAAATTTTCTAACATCACGTATGACTGGCGACCAATATGTACAGCAGAAAGAAACTCATCACCTGCGTCAATGATGGTCCCGTCGCCAATTATTTTGGCATAACCGTCTTCACTACCATAAATATCTAGCTCTTCTAAGTTAAGTTGACCGCCATTGTAGATTTCTGAGAGGTAGTACACCTTATTTGGATCGATTGGAGGGCTGTTTGCACGAGTCTTAAATGTAAATGAATAACGCTGTTCATCGGATTCACTCTTGACCATTATTTCAACTTCATATTCAGTATCCTCATCCAAATATACTAAGCTGCCCGAAAGCGCACCGTAAACAGGCTCCCAAACTAAGCTCAATCCATCGCGCCATTGAAGTTCATTTAACTTTTTAAATCTGACGGTGTTGGTGCTGTCTTCGTTTTGATTGTATAAAACGATCCCGGCTGAGTTGATCAGAGGTGTGACAGAATTTTCTAGACCACTAGCGCTTTCATCAAAAACGAGGGTAGGGTCAAGATTCATTGACACGATGGCAGTCAGTATTAAATCCTGATCTAGGTTTTCCACGCTTTGCACCTCGCGCAGCAATGCATAACTGTCGATTGGGAAAAGTTGAATCAATAATTCCAACAAATCAGGTTTTGATTTAAATACTTTATCAGCATTGACATAGTCGTTGGTTTTGTAATTTTCTAAAAGCCCTGCTTCGTAAAGCTCAACAATGGAATTTGCATGCTTCGCTACCAAATTACTTGTTTTGACTCTGCCAAACGAGTGATTTTTTAATGCAGCAACTTTAGCCTCAGTGGCTTGATTGTCTAATGGAACTAATATTCGATGGAATAACGTACCTGGTTGATTGTAGAGTTGTTTAGAAGGTGAGGTTTTATTCGATATGCTACATGATACAAGCGCAGACGAAATGAATATAATGAGAAGGGGAACGACACAGTAGTTTTTCATGAGATAACCCTGGCAGCTAAAAAAGAAAGTGCGCTAAGATTTGTTCGCAAACTCTATAATTGCAAAGTTCCACGCGCAAGTTAATACTGCAACGATTTTTGTACGGTTAAGTCGCAAAAATCGTTTAGCTGATTTTTCATAAAAACAATAACTTCTATCTTTTTGATTTGTAGAAATTTAAATCGATTCGATCAACATGTAGCATGGCAGTTATGCCGACTAGGCTTACCAGCAATATTCATTCTTTATGAGCTTCTATGTTTAGCGAGACAGATAAGAAGAAACAAGAGCTTTAAGTGTTGCCTTAAATACTAAGGCGTAATTTGGTTTGTGAAAAGGAATCAACATGGCTCATGTATGCGTGATTGGAACAAGAGGCGTGCCTTCTTTCGTTGGTGGAATTGAGACTATCTGTGAAAACCTCTACCCAACAATTGTAGGTCAACATCAAGATCATAGAGTGACAATTCTCGGCAGGCTTCCCTTTGAAGGACAAACAACCTACTCATTTAAAGGCGTCGAGGTGCGCGTTTTAAAAGCGCCAAGCATTAAAGGGTTAGAAACCTTTATTCACACATTTATCGCGTTGATTTACGCTAGACTAAAACTCCATCCCAAAATAGTGCATTTACACGGTATTGGGCCGGGCTTTTTCAGCTTCTTATCTCGATTATTTGGATTCAAGACCGTAGTTACTCATCACTCTCCAGACTACAAGAGACCTAAATGGCGCTGGTACGGAAAGTGGATTTTAATGGCAGGGGAGCTAAACACGGTTATTTTTGCCAACAAAGTGATCTGTGTAAGTAATTCTTTAAAAAACGATCTTGATAAGCGGTTTAGCTTCTTAAAAGGAAAAAGAACCACCATCAGAAACGCAGGTTCATTGATTGCTCACGAAAACTGGCCTGACGTGGTCAACCAAAATTGACCAACCCAGTTAAGCTACTTTTTTCAATTTCTTCATGTCCGCCTCATATTGATTTGGACTTCTGTAATCTAGATAC
>Ga0208704_100029_pt1 | contig 64729 bp, 62 predicted proteins | sample DeeseametaMP0144_FD_184221 | JGI IMG/M metagenome (GOLD analysis project Ga0208704, IMG submission 184221) | Marine microbial communities from the Deep Atlantic Ocean - MP0144 (SPAdes) | ecosystem: Environmental > Aquatic > Marine > Oceanic | place: West of Cape Verde, Atlantic Ocean | collected...
ACTTGCTGGTCTTAACGTAGTTCTTGGTGGTCACTTGAAACCTGCTGCTCCAGTAGTAGAAGTTGCTCCAGTTGAGCCAGTTGCTCCAGTTGAACCACAAGAGTTAACTGAAGACCTTAACATGGAACTTCGTGTGTTCTTTGATACAAACAAATCAAACATCAAAGACCAATACAAGCCAGAAATCGCTAAAGTTGCTGAGAAGTTAGTTGAATATCCAAACGCTACTGCTCGCATCGAAGGTCACACAGACAACACTGGTCCACGTGCATTGAACGAACGTTTATCTTTAGCTCGTGCTAACTCTGTTAAATCGTCTCTAGTAAACGAATACAACGTTGATCCAGCTCGTTTGTCTACTCAAGGTTTCGCTTGGGACCAACCGATTGCTGACAACAACACTAAAGAAGGCCGTGCTATGAACCGTCGTGTATTCGCGACAATTTCTGGCAGCCGTACAGTTCAAGCTCAATAATCTGAGTTTTAACTAAAAAACGACTCTTCGGAGTCGTTTTTTTATGTCTAAAATAATGAAATTTATGTTAACTCACATCGTTGAAAATAAACTCGAGCTCAATGCAAGAGCCTTTAAGGCTTACGGTGGTCATGGTTAGCTACGTATAGGATATTAAATATAGTTAGAAGTATTTAATTTTAGAGGATGAATATAAGAAGAATGAAAAGTGGATTTCCGTCACTCATGCTTCACTACATCGATAATAATTTTGCCTTAAGAGTGAATGGATATTTCTAGTTGTTGATTTTTATAAAGATTTGTTTGCTAGCGAGATAATATTTCTGGCTTGATATTTAGGGGCTAGGAATTTGAGAGAGATCAGTGCTCAATAAGCCGTTTTATTTAGTTATGGCGGTGCGAATTGAGAGGCTAAATTTTTACTACCTAAATATGTAAATTGTTCATCGCGCAAGTGAACGGATGCTAGTTACAGAATATTAACTAAGTTTAGGATGGATCCGAGTCATAACTATCGATTCTATGTAACTTCAATAATTGACCTGTCTTATTGAAAATTGCGTTATTAATTTATGCTTTACGGCTTTAGTAAATGAATAAATGATAATAAAAAAACAGCCCGAAGGCTGTTTTTTTATTATGAAAGAATTTTATTCGCGATCAGGATTCATTGGACTGACATCCATTTCTTGGTAAGAAACCAGTTTGGTTTTGTATTTCCATTTATAGCCTAGCCAAATTGCCAAGAATAAGAAAATACCAATATAGGTCGATAAAACAGAAAGCCATTCGCCATCAAGCACCGCTTGGTAGTTTTGGCCTAAAACCACAATGGCACACAGAATAAAGGCAAACCACGGGGCAAAGGGAAAGAATTTCGCACGATAAGCTAAGTCTTCAACCTTATGACCTTGGGCAACATAGCCTTTACGGAAACGATAGTGTGAAACAGCAATCCCTAACCAAACAATAAAGCCACACATACCTGACATGTTGAGCAGCCAGTTGAAGACTTGTTCTTCGCCAATGAAAGTAGTTAAGAAACAGAGAGCAGCAATTGCTGTTGTCGCATAAAGCGCATTCATGGGTACGCCGCGAGGGTCTAATTTGGCAAACACTTTAGGTGCACTGCCATTTTGGGCCATATTAAACAGCATACGCGTCGATGAATACATCCCTGAGTTGCCTGCCGATAGAATCGCGGTTAAAATCACAGCATTCATCACGCTGGCTGCAAAGGCAAACCCCGCTTTTTCATAGAGTAAGGTAAATGGAGAGAGTGCAATATTCTCTGATGAAGCTGCTTGTAGCAGAAGTGGATCATCATATGAAATGAGTGTGCCGATAATGAAAATACACACCACATAAAACAGTAGAATACGCCAAAAAATCTGTTTGATGGCAATCGGAATCGTCTTTTGTGGATCTTTCGATTCGCCTGCAGCAACACCGACCATCTCGGTACCCTGAAACGAGAACCCTGCAATCATCGCCACACCAATCAGTGCAGATAAGCCACCAACGAAGGGTGCTTCACCTTTGGTCCAGTTCGCAAAAGTTGCGACACCTGGAGTCATCATGATTTTAGCAATCATGAAAATACCAATGATGATAAACACAATGATGGCAAGGACTTTGACCAAGGAAAAGAAGAATTCACTTTCACCAAAGCCTTTGACTGTCAGTGCATTGATCCCAAAGACAACGGCTAAGAAGAGAGCACTCCAGTAGAAACCGGGCAGGTCGGGAAACCAGAATTTCATGATGAATTGGACTGCAACCAATTCAAATGCAACCGTAATGGCCCAGTTATACCAATAGTTCCAGCCAAGGGCGAAACCAAAACCACCTTCAACATACTTGGTGCCATAGGTAAAAAATGCACCGGATGTTGGGTTATGTGTTGCCAACTCACCCAGACTGGTCATGAGAAAGTAAATCATCACACCAATTAAGCAGTAGGCCAATAACGCCCCGCCAGGGCCAGCATTTGCAATGGTTGCACCTGAGGCAAGGAATAAACCTGTACCAATTGAACCACCAATGGCGATCATATTCAGATGGCGAGCTCCAAGCTTCCGCTTGAGTTGAGCTGGTTGAGTCGTTTCGCTCATCATTGTTCCTTAAGATTTCTTTTGTGTGCTGGCAAACAGCACTTTAAAGCCTTGTTGATCGGCTTTGGTTGTACATTGGCCAAAACTTTGCTCAATGAGTAATGGATAATTCAGAAAGCGGTTGGCAACAATCCACAACTCGCCATCCGATTTAAGATGGCGACGGGATGTTTTGCATAAATTTTCGCTGGCATTGTAATCTGTATGAATGCCTTGATGGAATGGGGGGTTACTGACGATTGCGTGTAAAAACAGAGGAGCATCCTCAATTCCGTGTACCGCTTTAATCTCAAGTTGTTCTGGTAAAAGGTTATTTTTCTCAAAAGTCATTTTTGTTGAAGCTAATGCAAAGGCATCGACATCGAGTGCAAAAATGCGATTTTTCGGATTTAACTTGGCTAAATAAGCACTGATCACGCCTGCACCACAGCCAAAGTCTGCAATTTTTCCAGAAGTGACCTGTGAAAGATGAGGCAATAACACGGCTGTACCCACGTCCAGACGATTTTGACTAAATACACCCGGTAATGCGCAAATCTGTAATTCACCTTTCGGGGTTGGTACAGTGTAGTGTTGTGCCCAATCGGCCAAAGGTTTTGCCGTTACGGTTTTTTCGGTGACCAGTTGCCACATTTGACAATGTCGAGCACTGTCTAATTTGAGGGTTTTACCAAAAGGTTGTAGCTGTTTAGACGCGCGTTCTACACCACCTTTCTTTTCACCAACTAAAAAGATCGATGCGCCTACGGCCAAACGACTGACCAGTTGGTGTAGCACATAGTTAAGTAGTTCTTTTGATTTTGGAACAAAAACAATGGCTTGATCAAAAGCGGCATCAGGCAAATCTGTGCCAAAATGTACCGAGCTTTGTTGAGCCTCAAAATATTGTAATTCGTTAAGATTCCATGTCCAAAAATGTGGTTCTACAGTACCAATTAGCTGTGTGTTTAATTCGTCACACGGTGCATTGACCAGTAAAACTGAACCAGAGAGAAATTCCTGCTGGCGAAGAACAACTTCACTTCGTGGATCCATTTTATATACTCCATTGTAAAAACGATGCCCAGACAGTGCTGGGCAAAGTGCATACTGAAATGAACAATTATTTCTTCGTTTCAGGAAGAATAATATTTAATAACAAGGCTGCAATACCACCTGTCGCAACACCAGAGCTAAAGATGTTACGGAATAATTCAGGTAAGTGTTCCAAAATTTGTGGAACTTGTGCAACACCTAAACCGAGTGCCAATGAAATGGCAATAATCAGTAGTGCGCGGCGGTCAAGATGAATACCTGACAGAATGTTAATTCCAGAGGCTGCTACAGCTCCAAACATCACCATCACAGCGCCGCCTAAAACAGCTTGAGGCACTGCCTGAATCACACCTGCAACAGCAGGGAGTAAACCTAGAATCACCAATAACGCAGCAATCCAAATGCCGACATAACGGCTCGCAACGCCAGTAAGCTGAATCACGCCATTATTTTGTGCAAAGACCGAACTAGGAAAGGTATTGAAAATACCAGCAAGGAAAGAGTTTGCACCATTCACCAAGACACCGCCTTTAATACGCTCCATCCATGTTGCACCATCGACAGGTTGGTTAGAGAGTTTAGAGGTTGCTGTAATATCACCAATTGCTTCTAAAGACGTCACTAAATAGATGAAGGCCATTGGAATAAACAAGCTCCAAGAGAAGCTGAGTCCAAAATGCATTGGCGTCGGGACTTGGATTAAAGGTGCGTCTTTAAGACCAGAAAAATCCAGATGTCCCATAAAGCCAGCAAGGGCATATCCCGCAACCAAGGCAATCAGGATTGCTGAACTTTTTACCCAAGTAATACGGATACGGTTCAACAAGATAATCAAGCCGAGCACTGTACACGACATAATTAAGTTATCGCTATTGGCAAACGTATTGTTCGACATGGCTTGATAGCCACCACCCATGCTGATCAGCCCTTCTTTAATAAGAGTCAAACCAATCAATAACACCACAATGCCTGTTACCAATGGGGTAATGAGCATTTTAACCCAAGGCAGAATACGTGACACGCCCATTTCAATAAATGAACCTGCGATTACCACACCAAAAATTGCAGCCATGACGGATTCTACTGGAGTACCTGCAGCAACCATGGCAGAGCCGATTCCAATAATCGGGCCGATAAAGTTAAAACTGGTGCCCTGAACAATCAATAAGCCTGCACCAAAAGGTCCAACTTTTTTACATTGTAAGAAGGTTGCAATCCCTGAAATGACCAAAGACATGGATAAAATCATGTTGGTGTCTTCTTTCGACACACCAAGCGCTAGACAGATGAGTAAGCCTGGAGTAACAATTGGGACAATAATTGCAAGGAGATGTTGAAATGCAGCAAGAAAAGCAATGATTGGGCGAGGGCGGGCGTTTAAACCATAGACCAAATCGAGTTGATCTGTTTGATTGGGAGAGAGATTTTGATCAGACATATGTCAAAGGGTGTTAGCAAGGTGGCGCTATTCTAATCGCTTTACACAGCTTTACAAAATTAATTACACACCACTTATCAAAAAAAATGAGTCTGTCAATAAACTGTCACTACTAAATTCTATTATTTTTCTGTATAATTTGCCCTCAAACTTTAGGCGTATCGAATTTACATGTCAGATATCAAAACTCTCCGCAACATTGCCATCATTGCGCACGTTGACCACGGTAAAACCACTCTAGTAGACAAACTTTTACAGCAATCAGGTGCACTTGGCGATCGTGCAGGCGAGATTGAGCGTGTCATGGATTCAGGCGCGATTGAAAGTGAACGTGGTATTACCATTCTTGCAAAAAACACTGCAATCAAATGGTTAGATGCACGTACCAATACAGAATACCGTATTAACATCGTCGACACCCCAGGACACGCAGACTTCGGTGGTGAAGTTGAACGTGTAATGTCGATGGTTGACTGTGTACTTCTTCTTGTTGACTCTCAAGAAGGCCCAATGCCACAAACTCGTTTCGTAACGCAAAAAGCGTTCGCACGTGGTTTGAAGCCAATCGTAATTATCAACAAAGTCGACAAGCCAAGCGCGCGTCCAGATTGGGTTATTGATCAAGTATTTGATTTGTTTGATAACCTTGGTGGTTCTGACGAACAGTTAGACTTCCCAGTTGTTTACGCTTCAGGTCTTCGTGGTGTTGCTGGTCCATCTCCAGAAGAATTAGCGGAAGATATGACGCCGTTGTTCCAAACAATTGTAGACATTGTTGAACCACCAGCAGTCGATGTTGATGGTCCATTCCAAATGCAGATTTCATCACTTGACTATAACAGCTTCGTTGGTGTTATCGGTGTTGGTCGTATTCAACGTGGTTCTGTAAAATTAAACACACCAGTAACTGTGATTGATAAAGACGGTAAGACACGTAACGGTCGTATCTTAAAAATCATGGGTTACCATGGTTTAGAGCGTGTTGATGTTGAATCTGCTCAAGCAGGCGATATCGTGTGTATCACAGGTATTGATGAACTTCATATTTCTGACACCATTTGTGATCCGAAAAATGTTGAAGCTTTACCAGCATTGTCTGTAGATGAACCTACAGTAACCATGACTTTCCAAGTAAACAACTCTCCGTTTGCGGGTAAAGAAGGTAAATTTGTTACTTCACGTAATATCCGTGAACGTTTAGACCGCGAATTAATTCACAACGTTGCGCTTCGTGTTGAAGATACTGATAGTCCTGATAGCTTTAAAGTATCAGGTCGTGGTGAACTTCACCTTTCAGTTCTTATTGAAAACATGCGTCGTGAAGGCTTCGAGATGGGCGTATCTCGCCCACAAGTAATCTTGAAAGAAGTTGATGGCGAAAAGCAAGAGCCATACGAAAACGTAACATTTGACGTTGAAGAACAGCACCAAGGTTCTGTAATGGAACAAATGGGTCACCGTAAAGGCGAAATGACGAATATGGAAGTTGACGGTAAAGGCCGTATCCGTATTGAAGCAACTGTTCCTTCACGTGGCTTAATTGGTTTCCGTTCAGAATTCTTGACCATGACTTCTGGTACAGGAATCATGACTTCAAGCTTCTCGCATTACGGTCCAATGAAACAAGGTACTGTTGCGAAACGTCAAAACGGTGTGTTGATTTCTATGGTTCAGGGTACTTGCCTTGGCTATGCATTGTTCACATTGCAAGACCGTGGTCGTCTATTTGCTAAACCTCAGTTAGAAGTTTACGAAGGTATGATCATTGGTATTAACTCTCGTTCAGATGACATGACCGTTAACCCAACTAAAGCAAAACAGTTAACAAACGTACGTGCTTCTGGTACTGATGATGCGTTGACTCTTGTTCCTGCTGTTGAATATACGCTTGAACAAGCGCTTGAATTCATTGAAGATGATGAATTAGTTGAAGTAACACCTAAGTCAATCCGTATCCGTAAGCGTTACTTGACTGAAAACGAACGTAAACGTAACCGTTCTGGTAAATAAGTTTTAAAAATGATGTTGCCCCATGCGGGGCCGCGACATTTAAAAATGCCATCAATTTATTGATGGCATTTTTTTGTTTAAAATTAGCAAACAAATATATAAAAGCAGATGATTTCCGAGTAAATTACGTGGAAATGAAGCTATAAAATTAATGTATACTTCGTCACATAAATTAAAGTCAAAAAATAACTGGAGATTTAGATGAGTATTGTTCAAGAATTCCGCGAATTTGCGGTAAAAGGCAACATGATTGATTTGGCTGTCGGTGTAATCATCGGTGGTGCATTTGGTAAAATTGTCGATTCATTGGTGAAAGACATCATCATGCCATTGATTACTGTGATCACTGGCGGTGGTGTGGATTTCACACAAAAGTTCTTTGTTTTGGGGGACAACCCAAATAATTTACAGTCTTTAGATGAGTTGACCAAAGCTGGGGTGAACGTCCTGACTTATGGTAACTTCCTTACGATTTTAATTAACTTCATCATTTTGGCATGGGTGGTGTTCTTAATGGTGAAAATGATTAATCGTATGCGCCGTAAACAAGAAGAAGCAGCGCCAGAACCAGCAGCAACGCCAGAAGATATCGAGTTACTACGTGAAATTCGTGATGAATTGAAAAAACGTCAGTAATCGAACGGTTAAAATAAAACGGCACATCAAGTGCCGTTTTTTATGTCTGAGACTTATCGAAAGACTGGTTTTTGTACAATTTTGACTTTATGATGCGCGCTGATTGAATAGCTGTGGTGATGCCGAATGAATCAATTATTTGTCTATGGGACGCTCCGTCCAAATCATGAAAATGCCCATCTTTTAGAGCGTATAGGTGGAACATGGCAAAAAGGCTATGTGCATGGCGTGGTGCATATTTTGGATTGGGGACCCGACAAAGGCTTATTCGCCATCGTCTTAGACCCACAAGCAGCAGCGGTTGAAGGATATTTTTTTAGCAGTGAAAAATTGGCCGAACATTGGGATGCATTGGATGAATTTGAAGGGATACAGTATCGACGGGTGAGAGTACAAGGGACGCTGGAATCTGGCGAACGCGTTGATGCTTGGACATATGAGATGAAAGAGGCTCAGATACAGTGTTCGTGATGTGCTTATACTCAAACACATCACACACTGGGTAACTATTTAAAAATCCATACGGAATTTAATTTCTAGTAAATGAAAACCAAATTGGCTCTTGATGGGGCCATGTAGTACTTTTTCAGCAGCACTAAAGACCAATTTATCAATCACAGGCACCAATTGGCCTTTTTTGACTTCACCTAGTTCACCACCGCGTTTAGCTGAATTACAGGTGGAGTATTGCTTAGCAATTTTGGCGAAATCGGCGCCATCGTGGATTTTCTTTTTCAGTTGTTCAGCGAGGTCTTTGTCTTTGACCAAAATATGACGAACAATGGCAGTTTTCATTTGGTTTTTCCTCGAGCTGTGGTTTTGGGCTTAGGTTGCACTTTTTTCAGCGGTTGGCATTCGGGACAAAACACAGAAGCACGCTGTCCCAGTTTGATGTTTTCAAGCGTAGTCTCGCAGTTCACACACATTTCACCTGCTCGACCATAAGCCAATAAAGTTTGTTGAAAGTAACCATTTTCACCCATTGCGTTGGAATAGTCCCGCAGGGTAGACCCACCTAAATCGATGGCCTGCTGCAAAATACGTTTAATCTCGACCACCAATTTTTCAATTTGGCTGGGTGTTAAACTAGACGCCACTTGCGCAGGGTGTATGCTCAAATTAAACAAACTCTCTGTGGCATAGATATTTCCGACACCAACCACCACATGGTTATCCATGATTGCAACTTTTATGCCGACCTGTTTGCTTTTTAACTTTTGGCTTAAATATTCAGCGTTAAAATCAGCACTCAGTGGTTCAGGCCCAAGGGTATCGATTAACTTGGTTTGCGAATATTCATCCAACCATAAAATACAGCCGAAGCGGCGCGGATCATGGTAGCGTAGCTCGACATCTTCAAAACGAATAATCAAATGATCGTGTTTACGCAGGGTTTCACCCACCTCACAAATACGGAAACTACCAGACATACCCAAATGCCAAAGCATCGTGTCTTGTTCAAAAATGGCCAAAATGTATTTAGAACGGCGTTTGAGTTGAATTAAACGCTGACCCACCAGTTTGCTGAGATCGGCGGGAATCGGCCAGCGCAGGCTCGACTGGCGAACTTCAACACTGAGCACTTGTTGATCTAATAACGGAGCTAAACTGGCTTTGGTGGTTTCAACTTCGGGTAATTCTGGCATGGCAACATGAGCTGATAAAACTTGAGGCTAATATTGCGGTGTACACGCGAGATTGCAAGTGATTTCAGCGAGAGGCTTGGCTTTAGCACATTTTTAGAAAGCTAAAGTGCGGGATTGTCTGTTGTGATCAGGAATCATCCTCCTTAAATTACACTCTTGAATTGAGTGAAGACTGCCATGAATCACTCAAATCAAATCTTCTATTTATAGCTGTGGGCGATATTGATAACTTTTTTTTGACTTAATGATAAAAATTTTGCTGAGATCTTTATTTAAAAATTATGTACTTTTCATTAAATTTTTCATTTAAATGAAATGGATTGTTCTTCATTTTAGTTTGGGGCTTGGGTTTTATGCGACAGTTTTCTTTTTCTTTATTTGCAACAGCAATGTGTGCCTGGGCGACAGTGAGTCATGCGGAGCAGATGTTAGATGTACAGGGTCAGTATTTGTTTGGTGACTGGCAGGGAAAACGAACTGAATTGGCGCAAAAAGGCATTAAGTTTGAAGCCAATGCTTTAACAGATACCAACTATTTGGCGGATGGCGGGCATAATGCAGGTGCAAGCCCAAGTACCGCTTCGCAGTTTTGGTTAGGCACACAATTTGATTTAGAAAAGCTAGCCGGCTGGGAAGGGGTCACCATTCGTTTTGTTGCGACTGCGCGTCAAGGACAAAGTACCTCAATTCGAGATTTGCAAGATCCTTCTGCACCGCAATTAGCCAATGTACAAGCCACCTATGGCCGTGGAAACCAAGACAGCCGTTTGTCAGAGCTTTCGATTGAAAAGCGTTTTAAAGAACAAGGGCTCAGTGTCAAAGTTGGGCGACTGGGTTTAGGTTCTGATTTTGATGTGATGGCGTGTGATTTTGTTAGTAATGCCTTTTGTGCCGCACAAATGGGGAAATGGCAGGGCAATATCTGGATGAATACGCCGGTTTCACAATGGGGCGGTCGCATTAAATATCAACTGACCCCTGAAGTGACAACTCAAGTGGGTGTTTATGAATTCAATCCAGATAATGGCAATGGCAAAGCCGAGGGACAAGGTTGGAGCCTAGACACAGAACATGCCGACGGTGTGACTATTCCAGTAGAAGTGATTTGGACACCGAAAGCACTATTGAATGGTTTGGCGGGGAGCTATCGGGTTGGTGGGATATATAACACCGCAGATGATCCAAATAACCAATATGATGTGGCTTATGGCAAAGGTGTGGTTGGCGAAGACCGGACATTTGCAGGATGGATTGCCATCGAACAGCAACTGACTTCAACGGGTGCAGGGCGCCAAGGTTTGCATAGTTTTGCCAACTTTACATGGCATGACCGCATCACCAATAAAGTAGACAACTCACAGCAAGTGGGGCTGAAATATATTGGGGTATTTGAGCAGCATCCGACGGATATTTTAGGTTTGGGAGTGAATCGTGTACATCTGAATGAGCGATTTACTGCGGGTAAAGCACAGTATGATGCGAGCGCAGAATACAATATTGAACTGAACTATAGCTATAACGCTACGCCGTGGTTAATGTTACGTCCCAACATTCAGTATGTGATCAACTCAGGTTCAAGCCATGTGGTGGATAATGCATTAGTCTTGGGGCTTGGAAGCCGCATTACTTTCTAAATGGATAGCCATAAAAGTGCAAAGGTTTGACAGCAGATTTGCACTTTTAGCGTTGAATGCAAGGCACTTTATTTGTTATAGATCATAGTGAGTACAGGGAGAGCTGTGATGCCATTATTATTTCAACCCATTCAATTTGGGGATTTAAACTTAACAAATAAAATCGTGATTGCGCCGATGTGCCAATACTCAGCCAATGATGCGGGTGAGCTGAGCTATTGGCATGAGCAACAATGGGCCAATTATGCTTTGTCAGGTGCGGGCTTGTGTATTGTTGAGGCAACAGCCGTACAAGCTGTAGGACGAATCAGTTTTGCGGATTTAGGGCTGTGGAATGATTTGCAACGTGCACAAATGAAGGCCTTGCTTCAAAAAGTCAAAATACTCTCTCCGATGCCTTTTGCCATTCAACTGGCACATGCGGGGCGTAAAGCATCGACCGATCGTCCTTGGTCGGGAAAAGGTCAAATCAAACCGAATGAACCGCATGGTTGGCAAACGGTGTCTGCCAGTGATGTCCCCTTTAAGCCCGAAGAGCACGCACCACATGCTTTGAGTGTGGCGGAGATGCAAGACATCATCGATGACTTTGCCAGTGCAGCAGTACGGGCAGTAGATGCAGGTTTTGAGCTGATCGAACTACATGCAGCCCATGGTTATTTGTTGCATCAGTTCATGTCACCCCTTTCGAACCGACGTACCGATGAATATGGTGGAAGTTTTGAAAATCGTATTCGATTTACCTTAGAAGTCTTCCAAGCCATTAAACAAGCTGTTCCTGAAAACTATCCTGTTGGTATACGTTTATCTGCGACCGATTGGATGGAGTCGACCGCAACAGAAAGTTGGGATATTGATTCAACAGTGGGGCTATCGAAAGCGTTGGAGCAACTCGGTGCGGCTTATATTCATGTTTCAAGTGGTGGCTTGCATGTGGAACAAGACATTCAGATTAAGGCCAAGTATCAAGTGCCTTTTGCCCATGCAGTGAAACAAGCGGTGAAAATTCCAGTCATTGCGGTGGGCTTGATTACAGAAGCTAAGCAGGCTGAACATATTTTAGAAGCGCAAGAAGCCGATGCAATTGGTCTGGCGCGCGCCATGTTGTATGACCCACGATGGCCGTGGCATGCCGCTGCAGAACTGGGTGGGAAAGTCTCTATTGCACCGCAGTATTTACGGTGTCAGCCACACGGGATCAAAGATTTGTTTTCTGCATTCTAATCGCATAAGCATTTGGCTTTGCCATTGGTCTTTTAAAATATTTCAACTGAGTAAAGGTGTATTCTAGGATAGGTCTTTACTTACATCATCTGGAAAAGGAACAGCTTGAATGATTTTTTCGGTAATTTTTCCAGTTTTTTTCCTGCTCTTTCTCGGTTTTGCCTCTGTCAAAATCCAGTTGCTCGCTAAAGAGCAAATGACTGCAATCAGTGCTTTTGTCATCAAAATTGCGTTACCTGCTTTATTGTTGCACGCCTTAGCTTCAAAAGATTTGCATGAAATTTGGTATCCCTCTTATTTTTATGTTTATGCAGCTGTGACCTTTGGCTTATTTATTACGGCTTTTATTTTAGGTCAAAAGCTGTTTAAAAATCACTTTACCCATGCTGCAGTCTTTTCACTGGGTGCATCCATGTCCAATACGGGGTTATTGGGAGCAGCAATTTTGACGCTGCTGATGGGAAGTGAAGCGATGATTTATATTTCATTGGTGGTGATCATTGAAAGTGTATTTCTTGTACCGCTGATGCTCACTCTGGCGGAAATAGGGCGACAAAGACAAGCCAATTTAGCCTCCATTTTAAAAACCACATTTCTCACTTTACTTAAAAATCCACTGTTTTTGTCGGTGATGATTGGTATGAGTTGTGCGATTTTCGAAATTCAAATTCCACATTTAATCGACCAAGTGTTTGCGATGCTAGGCCAGACCGCAGCACCTTTAGCGCTCTTTATTATTGGTGGGGGCATGGTGGGGCTAACCATTCAATCGTTTAACTTACAAACCATTTATCTGGTGGGGTCTAAAAATATTTGTATGCCCATCTTGGTCTATTTAGGCCTGACTTATTTGACTGAGTTAGACCAAAAGATGATTTATGCAGGGACCTTGATTGCAGCTTTACCGATGCCCTCTCTATTTGGAATTTTTGGGCAAGTGTATGGCTTGAATGAAAAAGCACTCACTCCATTGATGATCAGTACGCTATTGAGTTTTGTGGTGGTTAGTGTCTTGATTGGTCTTTGGTGGTGAAAAAAATACTCTCAATTGAGAGTATTTTTTTGAAGAAGAGATTTATTTTTTGACCGCAGCTGTTGCAGCAGGGGCTTTGGCTTGATCGGCAATCATTTTATCAACCATCGCCAAAGATTCTTTGGCTTGCGGTACATTTTCTTTAGCTAAAGCGGTGAAAATTTTCTTCGCTTCAGGCAAGTTCTGCGGAATGATATTGCCATTGGCAAACATATTGCCTACGGCCATCAGGGCAGGAATGTAACCTTTTTTGGCTAAGTCTTGAATGCTGTTGAGACCTTTTTGAATGGGTGCTTCTTGTTTGTTTTTAAAGCCTGTGCTGATGTCGTACAGGGCTTGTGCATGAATGGCTTGATAGTTGCCTTTTTTCACCAAAGGCTCAAGTTTCTTAAGGGCTAACTTTTCAGACTCTGGTTTATTTTCAGAAAATAACAGCACGGCATATTCAACGGTTGCATCATCAAAGCCTAGTTTAGATGCGGCTTCAAAGTGTTGTTTGGCTTTGTTAATGTCTTGAGGCAAGCCTAAAGTACCCGTGACATAGTTTTTCGCAAGCACATAATGCGCAACAGGGTAGCCTTTGTTTGCAGCATCTTGATAGAGCTGAATGGCTTTCTTCTCATTCTTCGCTGTGCCTTGGCCAGTCTGAGTCAAATAAGCCAAGTTATACATGGCTTGTGGGTTGCCAGACTTTGCCAGTTTTTCTAAAGCCTGATATGCCCCCGCCATATTGTTGGCTTTAACCATTTCCTCAATCTTGGCAAATTCGGGGTTGATGGTCTCTTGAGTGGAGGCTGCAAGTGCAAGCTGGCTAGAGAGTGCAATTAAGCTTGCAAGTACGATTTTCTTCATGTTTTATAAACCTTTTTCTTACACATAAGTCCATCTATGTGTGTATTTGTTTTTAGTCATTTCACATCATAAGTTGAATTGTGTGAATGTAAATATCTGAATTGTGTCTTGGTCTTACAAATTTCCGTTGATTGTGTTGATCGGTATATATTTTTCCAATACAAACCGCGTGCTGTAGGGTGGAAAGGACCGAAACGTGTTATTGCTATTTGCAGCTGATGGCTTCGGGTTTTATTAGGATTCTGGCTTAGATTCTGTTTAAATAGCGCTGAAAAATGAGAAACGAGTTCATCATGTTTATTAAGTCAATTAAGCGAAATTATTTAAAAGTTTTGGCCGATGAGTCGATTCCAGATGGCGAAAAAATTGATGCCTTATTGATGAAATTGGGTGGTGAGTTTTTAGTGAGCAAAGATGACCGCGTGTATATCTTTGAAAAAGACGGTGTGACCGCAAAATTTGATGCTAAACATGCACGAGATTTTTCATTTAAAGACTATCTCTGCAAAGACATGAATAAGCTGTTTCATGATTTTTGATATTTAATATTCATTGAAAATGAGTGAACTATTAAATAAGGCTCTAAAAATAGTTTAAGTCCTTGGATGAGCCTTTTACCCAAGGACTGATGCTTGCTATAGAGTTAAAGCAATATTTTTTATGTTCTGTTTATAGCCGCAGAACGAGTGTGAATGGATTTACCCACTGCAAAGATACTTGCAGTGGTCAGGCTAAAAGATAATATAAAATAATAGTTTGTATATGAAGAGCCTATACGATTTTCTAGCAAAAGCGTTTGACTATGCACTCATCATTCAAGTTATATCCTATAAAAAAGAAGATTACTTTTCATAAGATGAATCGAGACGTATCTAAAATGATAAAAATATTCTCAATCTTATTCATATGTTTAGCTGGCTCAATGGTAGTTTTAGCTGGGCAGCCAAATCTTGTGCCTCATCAAATTAACTTGAAAAATGGGAAGCGCTTTTCTCTAAACCTTCCAGTAAATTACGACATCATTCCTGCGGCTGAGGGTTTAAAACATGTTCGTTTTTTTAGCAAAGCACCTGACGGTAGAATGTTTGTCACGGATATGCACGATTTGACTGACAATAAAAAAGGCATTGTTTATATTTTGGATGAATGGAATGCTGAAACGGGAAAATTTGGTAAAATTATTCCTTATATGACAGGTCTGAAAAATCCAAATTCAGTTCAATTTTATACAGACTCTTCTGGGCAAGTCTGGTTATATTTGGCTGAAACGCATCAGCTCACCCGACAGAAATTTACCCGAGGTGAAATTAAACCCACGGGCAAAGCTGAAGTTCTAGCAACGTTTCCTGATTATGGTTTAAGTTATAAATATGGGGGCTGGCATCTAACGCGAACCGTTGCCGTAGGTGGAAACGGAAAAATTTATGTTTCAGTCGGCTCAAGTTGTAATGCTTGTGCCGAAAAAGAAACAGTCAGAGCGACTGTTTTAGAAATGAATCCCGATGGCTCGGAACAAAAGATTTATGCCAAAGGCTTACGCAATGCCGTCGGTTTGAAATGGGTAGGTAAATTTTTATTTGCCACGAATCAAGGTGCGGACCATTTAGGTAAACATAAACCTGATGAAACTTTTTATGCACTTAAACGTGATGTCGATTATGGTTGGGCTTCATGCTATTCGTCCAATGGTCAAATTTTTGCAGACCCAAAATTTAAACGTCCAACTGGATGTAAAAATGTACCGTCTCCTTATGCCTATTTCCCATCGCATTCGTCTGCACTTGGCTTTGATTATTTTGACCATCCAGACACAGATGAAGTCATCAAAAATTCTTTTTTAGTGGCATTGCATGGTTCTACGGATACCACAATTGGTCATGGTTATAAAATTGTGATTATGCGTAAAGGGCAAAAATTACAGACCTTTATTGATGGGTTTTTAGTGGGTAAAAATGTCTATGGTCGACCTGCGGATATTTATCGTATAGATGCAAATTCCTTTTATTTTTCGGATGATAAGGGCGGTGTGGTTTATTATGTGAGGCGGAAAGAGTTCTCATCATTTTAAGTTTAAAAAAGCCCCAAAACCAAGAATAAGTTTTAGAGGCTAATTTATCAGTAAACAATTAAAACAATTACTGCGGTCTCGCCACATCACCATTTAAACGTTCTGGTAAGTCTAAAACTGTCACATCCAGTTCGGTCAAAGACTCAGGACGTGCCACCACCAACGCGATATAACCTCCATCAATCGCAGCGCTGTTCACCACTTGAATACCTTTATTCAACTGTTCAGCTTGCGCAGGTGCACTGCCTGTACCCTGAATTAAATGTAACCATGCTTTAGGTTTAGCTTTAAACCATAAACGTGCAATCACTTCCTGACCCAAGTAACACCCTTTGTCATAGTGCACGCCTTCACGTTGGTGTAAACGTAGCTCTTGGGGTTGAAACACATGCTCAATCGCTTGGTCGATAAACGCTTCACCATGGGTAATGGCTTGCACTTGCCATGCTGCAATATCGGTAGACTCAGCAGAGAAGATGGTACGGTCTTGCGTAAAGGTTGGGAAAACTGAACCCACAGGTTCAAGTTTCATTTTAGAGAAGGCACCAAACTTTTTAATGTGCTTAGCAAATTCTTCCGACTGGTCTTGAGTGGTGACAATTTCAAAATGCTCAGGGTTGCGTTTTGTCAGCCACAAACCAAAGTGGATACGGCCTTTCAAGTCACAAATTGCGGTGTATTGCGTTGTATTTTCAGCTAAAGCTTCAACGTTGACCGTCACTTGGCCTTGTAAAAATTTGAGTGCATCTACACCAATTAAAGTGAAAGAGGAGAAAGCTAGATCGCTCATGAATTGCTCGCCTACCTTAAAATCTAATACTAAAGAATTAGGGCTATTTTCCGCTATTTTTCAGAAAAAATCATATTTAGAGTAAATATTTAAAAGTTAATGTAACTAAATATTTCAAAACCCCCTGTTTTTATACCTAAGTTTATGAAATATAAACGATTTGGGAAATGGGTTTTCGACAGTGTAGTATGCCTAGCAGACAAAGATGAATTGTCTAGTAAAGAAAGTGAAGAAAAATGAAACACCAAAGGCAGGAACGCTATGAACAATAATCACCGCAAACCACTGCAAGGCACCCAGCTAGAATACTTTGATGTGCGAGAAGCCGTTGAACAGATTCAGCCAGGCGCTTATGCAAAACTTCCATACACCTCAAAAGTATTGGCTGAACAGTTAGTGCGTCGTTGTGATCCTGCCATTTTGGAGCAGTCACTAAAAGAACTGATTTTCTCAAAACAAGATCACGATTTCCCTTGGTATCCTGCACGTGTCGTTTGCCATGACATTCTTGGACAAACGGCATTGGTTGACCTTGCAGGTTTACGTGATGCCATTGCAGACCAAGGTGGTGACCCATCGAAAGTGAATCCTGTGGTGCCGACTCAGTTGATTGTCGATCACTCTCTTGCTGTGGAATACGGTGGTTTTGACCCAGATGCCTTTGAGAAAAACCGTGCCATTGAAGACCGTCGTAATGAAGACCGTTTCCACTTCATCGAATGGACCAAGACCGCTTTTGAAAATGTCGATGTGATTCCTGCGGGTAACGGCATCATGCACCAAATCAACTTGGAGAAAATGTCTCCTGTGGTGCAAAGTCGTGAAGGCGTGGCATTCCCAGATACTTGTGTCGGTACAGACTCACACACGCCACATACCGATGCACTGGGTGTCATTTCGATTGGTGTCGGTGGTTTAGAAGCTGAAAATGTGATGTTAGGTCGTGCATCGTGGATGCGTCTTCCAGACATTATCGGGGTTGAATTTGTTGGACAACGTCAAGCGGGGATTACTGCAACTGATATCGTTTTAGCATTGACTGAATTCTTACGTAAAGAACGTGTAGTCGGTGCGTACCTTGAGTTCTTTGGTGAAGGTGCTGACAGCATGTCAGTGGGTGATCGTGCCACGATTTCCAATATGACACCTGAATATGGCGCAACTGCGGCAATGTTCTATATTGACCAAAACACGATTGATTATTTAACCCTGACTGGTCGTGAAGCTGAGCAAGTTGCACTGGTTGAAAACTATGCCAAAGAAATTGGTCTTTGGGCATCAGACATGAAACAAGCGGAATACCCACGTGTACTTCGCTTCGATCTTTCAACAGTAACACGTAATATTGCAGGCCCATCAAACCCACATGCACGTGTATCAACTGCGGATTTAAAAGAAAAAGGCATTGCAGGTGTTGTTGAAAATCGTACCGATGGCTTAATGCCTGATGGTGCTGTGATTATTGCTGCCATTACTTCTTGTACCAATACATCAAACCCACGTAACACAGTTGCAGCAGGTCTATTGGCACGTAAAGCCAATGAATTGGGATTAACTCGTAAACCTTGGGTGAAATCTTCTTTTGCACCGGGTTCTAAAGCAGCGGCTTTATATCTTGAAGAAGCAGGCGTATTGGATGACTTAGAAAAACTCGGTTTTGGTATCGTGGCGTATGCATGTACCACCTGTAACGGTATGTCTGGTGCTTTAGACCCTAAACTACAACAAGAAATTATTGACCGTGACTTGTATGCAACAGCGGTACTTTCGGGTAACCGTAACTTCGATGGTCGTATCCATCCTTATGCAAAACAAGCATTCTTGGCATCTCCTCCGCTGGTTGTAGCGTATGCGATTGCAGGAACAATTCGTTTTGACATCGAAAAAGATGCATTAGGTACAGATAAAGACGGTCATCCAATTTACCTGAAAGACATTTGGCCTTCGGATGAAGAAATTGATGCATTGGTTAAAGAAGCGGTGAAACCTGAACAATTCCGTAAAGTCTATATTCCAATGTTTGATTTAGGCGTAACGGAAAAAGCGGCAAGTCCTTTATATGACTGGCGTCCGCAAAGTACCTATATCCGCCGTCCGCCGTATTGGGAAGGGGCTTTGGCTGCACCACGTACACTGGCAAATATGCGTCCGCTTGCAATCTTGCCTGATAACATCACTACGGATCATTTATCACCATCGAATGCAATTATGATGGATTCGGCAGCAGGTGAGTACCTGCACAAAATGGGTGTACCTGAGGAAGACTTTAACTCATATGCAACGCATCGTGGTGACCATTTGACGGCGCAACGTGCGACATTTGCGAATCCGAAATTGTTTAATGAAATGGTGGTTCGTTCTGACGGTACGATCAAGCAAGGTTCGAAAGCACGTGTTGAGCCTGAAGGCGAAGTGATGCGTATGTGGGAAGCGATTGAAACTTATATGAACCGTAAGCAACCGCTCATCATCATCGCAGGTAAAGACTATGGTCAGGGTTCTAGCCGTGACTGGGCTGCTAAAGGCGTGCGTCTTGCTGGTGTTGAAGCGATTGTAGCGGAAGGTTTTGAGCGTATTCACCGTACTAACTTGGTGGGTATGGGCGTGTTACCGCTTGAGTTTAAAGCAGGAACTGACCGTAAAACTTTAGGTTTAGATGGTACTGAGCTGTATAGCGTGATTGGTAATATCGCACCGCGTTCGACTTTAACTTTAGTCATTGAACGTGCGACAGATGAAGGTAAGAGTGAAATCGTTGAAGTGCCTGTAACTTGTCGTTTAGATACCGAAGAAGAAGTGTCTGTATATGAAGCGGGTGGTGTATTACAACGCTTTGCGCAGGATTTTTTAGAAAGTCAGTCAGATAAAGAGCAATTAAGAGCTTAATTTAAAGTATTTGAAATTGTTTAAAAAAAGCCCTATCTTTTGATGGGGTTTTTAATTTGAACATAAATATGAAAGTTAAAGAAATTCGTCTGAATAATTTTAAAAGATTTTCCAATTTAACGATTACTGGTATTCCTGAACAAAACAAGCTGGTTGTCATAGTAGGGCCAAATGGTAGTGGAAAATCCTCACTTTTTGATGCTTTATATCATTATTATAGAGAAAGAGCTGGATGGGGGTGGCAAGGGGATTATAGCTACTTTTCTAAGAATCCATTATTAGGTTTTGATAATCATAATGCGGTTAAAATTGATTTTCATGACTATTCTGATATTCATTATTTACCTAAAAATTCTCTTTATTTTCGATCAGCGTATAGACATGAGCCAGACTTTCAAATTAATCATTTTTCTAGAATGAATCAACCGTTTGAAAATTTGAGGTTTGGGAGATCTATCGATGCTGATCAAACTGTATCTGAAAATTATCAAAGACTAGTTCAACAGACAGTTCAATCCTTGTATAGTGAAATTAACAATAGAAGAACTGTAGAAGATTTGAGAGATGAGTTGATAGGTAATATTCGTAATTCTTTTAGTAATATTTTTCCTGATTTAACATTAAGAAATATTGTTGATCCTCTTGCAGATAACTGTTTTACGTTTCAAAAAGGTAATGTTGAGAATTATCCTTATAAAAATCTATCTGCAGGTGAAAAAGCTGTTTTTGATTTAATATTGGATTTACATGTAAAGATAGGTGCATATAACAATACAATTTTTATGATTGATGAACCTGAGTTGCATATTCATACTTCACTTCAAGCAAAGCTTTTAGAAGAATTATATAAAATTATTCCTGAAAGTTCTCAACTTTGGGTTAATACCCATTCATTGGGGGTTATGCAAAAAGCAAAAGAAATATCTATACAAAATCCAAATACAGTTAATTTTATTGATTTTCACATAAATGATTTTGATGAAGATACTATTTTGTATCCAGCCCCAATTGATAAGATTGTTTGGGAAAAGTTTCTTTCAATAGCTTTAGGAGAAATGCAAAATGTATTTTTACCTTCCAATATTGTTGTATGTGAAGGTAACTTGCTTGGTACAGCACGAAAGAGTTTTGATGCTTCAATTTATGGAATGATTTTATCTAAAAGCTCTAAAAATATTACTTTTATAAGTGGTGGAAGTTGTAATGATATTGAAAAAGAAGATCATGCACCTACATTAGTCCTAAAAAATTTAATGCCAGAAACAAAAATCATAAAACTATTAGATAGAGATGATCGTTCCGATCAAGAAGTTGAAGAACTTCTTCAAAATAATATTCATGTAACGACAAGACGTAATTTGGAAAGTTATCTTCTAGATGATGAAGTAATTGAGGAGTATCTAAAGTCGATTGAAAAAAATGACAAACTGACGGATGCTTTACGAATTAAAGCTGACGCGCTACGAGCAAGTGTGGATAGGGGGAATCCTAATGATGATTTCAAGTCGGCTTCAGGAGATTTTTTTACTAAGCTTAAGCAAGAATTAGGATTAATACGAGTGGGGAATAGATCAGATGCTTTTCTGAAAGATACATTAGCACCTGTAATAAAACCAGGCATGAGAGTTTTTGAAGAGATTGAAAGTATGTTTGTTTCAATTTTTTCTAGATAATGTTTAAGTTTAATCGGAAGCCCTATCATTTGATAGGGCTTTTTATTTGCTGGAAGAAAGGTTTTGGAAGCGGTTAGCACTGATACCATGACTCAAATGTATCTCAGCTTAAACGAATGCACTTATGGTTCAACGCTCTAGAGACAACAATATAAGCTACTGACAGCACTTTCATGACTAAATTTTATTTAGCTTAGCTATTTTTGAAATAAATCATTTCTTACATTTATGACGTCATCATTTGTCAAAATGATCAATAGACATCCATCATAAAATGCATATACTAGTAAGACCATTTTCTAAACATATGGAGAACAAAAATGGTTACTGCTGGCGAAAAACCTGGAACAGGCTTCTATTTTTGTGTTCAATGCGGACACCGCGTCTACTTAGAAATTGGTACAGATCGTTTACCCCCGTGTACCAAATGCCAAGGCAATCAATTTAACAATAAGAATGCCTAAGCCAAAGATTTAACAGTTACCCACTGTTTAAAAGAAAAGCCCTATCACCCGATAGGGCTTTTTGCTAAGTTATAAAAAAGATAAAAACATCCCAACTTAGGCGATATAGGAAAAGCACATGGAAACCATATTAGGACTTTGTATCGGTATTGGCTTAAGTGCGGCCTGTGGCTTTCGTGTCTTTGTCCCACTCTTGGTCATGAGCCTTGCATCTATTATGGGATGGTTCGAACCCATGCAAGGTTTTGAATGGTTAAGCATGCCATCGGTATGTATCGCCTTAGCCATTGCAACTGTTTGTGAAATCACAGCCTATTACATACCATGGGTCGACAATGCTTTAGACACCATTGCAACGCCAGCCGCGATGGTCGCAGGAACACTCACTACTATGGCGGTTAGCAGTGGGGAAATGTCGCAGTTTGCCAGTTGGGCTGCGGCAATTATTATCGGTGGGGGAACAGCAGGTGCCGTGCAAATGAGTACCGTTGCTGTCCGAGGGGTTTCAACTGCAACGACGGGTGGGGTAGCCAACCCACTGGTGTCTACAGTGGAGTGGGTAGGTGCCGTTTTACTGTCCGTACTTTCACTACTGGTTCCAGTCTTGGTGGTGATTGTGGGTATTATTTTGGCGATTTGGGCCGTACGTTGGTTTAAACGTAAAAAACAACAAAGTATCAGCACACCCTTATAGTTTCAGTAGTTTTCTTATGGCATTGTTGGGTCTCTAAATTTTAAAAATAGAGTGGCTAATTTTTTGGTTAGTGGACATCAATCCTTTTAACTTGATATGGCTTAGAGGTCAGTTTCACTTTTAAAATAATGATTGATTTTTATACGGCATCCGTTTAATTTTATAAATACATACTTTTTTTATGGTTTTGTTTGTAGTTGAACTTTATAAAAATTATTCGGGGAACTGTGAATGATAAAATTTATTGTAAATGAACAGCCTAGTGAAAAAGGCATTCATCATATTCATAATGCATCCTTAGGTTGTGCAGATTTACCCAGCTCGGAGGATCAAATTCTGATTGGTTATTTTGCCAGTTATGAGCTGGCTTATAAACGGGCAAGAATGAACTGGCCCAGAGAAAAAGTCGAAGGTTGTGACAAGTGCTGTTTCAAATAATCAAAAACAAAAAAGCTCTGCAAATTATGCTGAGCTTTTCATTGTTGGATATGGATGTTCAATTTTTTAAGCATTACAACATTAATGCATTTCAATTCGGGTCGTGACTTTAATTTTTCGACACTCTCGGTCAGCTTCGACTAAAGCACGAATTTTAAAGTCAGAAAATCGAACCACTCGGTTTTGCATGGCAAACTGTTCAGGTGTTTTAATTTCCAAACACTGAAAAGGCCGCAGATATTTTAGGATGTGCTTCTGTTTATCTGTCATGTTTTGTGTCGATAAGTACACATAGCCTTTGGTGGTTTTTAACAACACTTCATGTGGCTGAGCTTCGGTTGAGCTGGTGACTTTAATGATATGTGTTTTTAACACTTTGCATGCACTGAGGGAAAGCGCAAGACACAGCATCAGCAGGGCAGTTTTGGTTTTCATGATGAAACGTATTTGAATGGTCTTTCGTCACTTTAGCCGAAAGTTTTCAACGGCAGCAATCAAAATATGACACTGATACGGTCATCTGCTTTAATTCTAGAGCATCCTACAAATAGACTTCTGATAAATGCTAAGCTGTGGCACAGATGTCAAAAATGAAGCATTCATTAGCGCGCTCTTTTACCTACTTTATTATTTATAAAATTAACAAAACTATGAAAAAACAGTTCATTCAAATTTCTCTAATGTTCGCTGCAATGTTGGGTGTCTCCGCCAATATATATGCTGAAAACTTAAGCACAGAGGAGGATATTCAGCGACAAAAAGCCAGTAGCCAATATAAAGCTTACCTTCCCGCAAAATATACGGTGTATGAGGTCCTGCAAGGGGACTTAAACAAAGATGGCTTGAAAGATGTGGTTTTAATCGTCAAAGCTACAGATCCGAAACAATGGGTCACCGATGAATACCGCGGAAAACTAGATCGCAACCGCCGTGGTGTGATTGTATTGTTGAATACCAAAGGGCAGTACCAAAAAGTCGTTCAGAACCTGTCACTGTTTTCTTCAGAAAATGAAGATGGCGGTGTGTACTTTGCGCCTGAGTTGGTGCCCTCTATCGAAAAAGGCTTGTTAAAACTACATTATGCCCATGGCCGATATGGATATTGGGCCTATCAGTTCCGTTTAGAGGGGCATGATATGCGCCTGATTGGCTATGACAGTTCAGATAATTTCGGCCCTTATGTAAACAGCGAAACCAGTGTCAATTTTCTCACCGCTAAGAAGCTGGTCAGAGAAAATCTCAACAAAGACCTTGATAGCGACCCTAAATTTAAAGAAACATGGAGCAAAGTGAATGTTGCTCCGCTGTATTTGAGCAAAATTCAGGACATCGACGATCTGAGTTTTGAATAGTCTTGGCTTAGTTTTTGCTAACTTATATTTCAAAAATGCACTTTTATGAGTGACGTGAGTCTGAGGCATCAGTCACATGACTGCTTGATCATGTATAGGGGAAAGAGATGGAAAATAAAGAACTGGCCTTGAGTGTTGAAGAGAAACCTAAGCTGAGTACGGCTGCTCATTTGATGGCAGGTTGGCCTTTGTTTTTAGTGATGATTGGTGGTGCAATCGGTGGAGCCTTAGCCGTGGTTGCGTATTTAATTAACCGAAAAATCTATTTGTCTCAGCTCAGTAATCTGCAGAAAGTTTTAGCTAATTTACTTTGTGGTATGTCCGCGATCAGTTTGTGGTGGTTTATTGCAACGTGGCTGCAAGGTTATATGGGGACTTAAGTGTTCTGAAATGATGGTGTAAAAAATGATAGAAGTTCATTTTTATGCGATGAAATAGATGATTCAACTGTCGTTATGAATGTTTTTATCAAATCTAATTTTATTTATGGAAATATTTTTCATCATCGCTTGAAATTAGCTAATCTTCGGAAATTCATCCCGCACCAATTTGCTTAATATAGCGTTTAAGGGCACAGGAATCGAAAAGAGTAGTTTGCGACTCGTTATCTATCAGATCAGCGTCGTACTTACCCACAAGGTCTCGATTCGGCTTAGGACGCTATAGATTATCCATTTATAGGCAAAAGTTTAGAACTTACCCAGTTTTAATCGTTGAAGTTATCTCCTGATCCCTAGAAACTAAACGATAAAAATAACACGATAAAAGACACGTCCATTCAAATATTTTCTTCCATTTTAAACTTCTATATTGCCCCGAATTTATTCAAATATTTGCTCTAACTGTGCCCAAACAAATTGGCGCTTTGGTTTGCGAAAACGGCTTTAAAAAAATTGCGATTTGATAACATTGGAACGCTTTGAGTTCTGCTATAACCATTAAAAGTCTGATAAAAATATGGAACAACAATGAAAATATATGTCACCAGCATCATGGTCGATAGCCAAGAAAAAGCCTGTCAGTTTTATACAGAAAAACTCGGTTTTAAAGTCAAACATGATGTACCTGTGGGGGATTATCGTTGGCTGACCTTGGTTTCACCCGAAAGTCCAGAGGGTGTTGAACTGCTACTGGAACCTGATGCACATCCTGCGGCACAGCCGTTTAAAGCTGCGATTAAAGCAGATCTGATTCCCTATACTTCTTTTCAAGTGGGTGACCTCGATGCGGAATATGAGCGACTCAAAAACTTAGGGGTGCGCTTTACCAGTGAACCGATGCGGGCAGGAAAAGTCAAAGTTGCAGTCTTTGATGATACCTGCGGGAATCTCATTCAGTTGATGCAGGTCTGCGCAGGAAGTTGAATTTCTCATCTGTGATGCAGCAAAGAAATAAAATCCTGAGAAAAGTGCTTTTATGTGAGAAAAAAATCATAAATACGCTGCATTTGGGAAAATATTTTTTATATAACCTGAAAGCCAAGATTTTTTTCCAAAAATAGCCAAAAAGACTTTATCTTCGGGAAACAATCCCGCCCTTGGATTGTTAAATTATATCTCAAGGGTGTGACGGGATCGAAAAGAGTAGCATGCTACCAGTGGCGCAAAACGCGTGAGTAGTACTTACCCAAAAGGTCTTGATTCGGCTTAGGACGCTATAAATCAAAAGTTTATAGGCTATAAGATCATCACTTACAAAGTTATGATAGTTGAAGTAAACAACATGTTTTCCCAGACACCCTAAAAAATTTGAACTCGAATAAAATATAAATCAAAAAAATAAATTTTAATATTTCCCGATAAAACCGAAAAATCCTGCTGTTGTAGTTTCACTTACATCATTTAATTTTAAGTTTTCAATCTAATCAGCCCTGCTAAAAAAGCTGGTTTTATATGGAGTGATGGACGCCTAGGATTAAGGCTGTTTTCCATATTTGGTGAATGATTGACAGCTGAAACACAGCTTGCTATTTTTCGCGCTCGCTTTTGTATGCTGTTATTCCCATGGCTCTAAATGACAACTTTATTTATGCACCGCCCCAAGAAGACTTGGTGATCGTTTATGAAGACGATGATTTGGTGGTGATTGAAAAGCCTGCGGGCTTGTTGTCTGTGCCGGGACGTTTACCAGAACACCAAGACAGTGCCTATTTACGGGTTTTAGCTCAGTACCCACATGCCAAAATTACCCATCGTTTAGATATGGCGACCTCGGGAATTTTAATGTTTGCCAAACATCGCGATGCCGAAGTTGCCGTCAGTAAAATGTTCCAAGCCCGCACGGTGGATAAACACTATATTGCTTTAGTTCAAGGCCAGTTGGATGCTGAAGGCAGTGTTGAAGTACCACTGATTACCGACTGGGAAAATCGCCCACGGCAGATCGTGCACTTTGAACTGGGTAAGCCTGCAAAAACGCTTTATCAAGCTCTTAGCTATGACATTGAGACCGATATTACGCGAGTTTTACTGACCCCGATTACGGGGCGTTCACATCAGCTCCGTGTGCATATGCAATATATTGGGCATCCAATTACAGGGGATAAGTTGTATCACCCTGAGCCGACACGGAGTCCATTAAAACGTATGGCTTTACATGCCAGTTTTCTCGCCTTTAAGCAGCCTTTAAGTGGAAAAGCGGTCGCGATTCATGGGAGTGTGCCATTTTAATTGCATCACATTTTGTCTCAATTGTGAGAAATACTTAAAATTTGGGATATCGGGCGGTTTAAAAAACCGTTAGCGTAAGTTGTGTAAGTACACTTTTATCCAGTGTGCTTATCTTTGTTGAAATTAACATTTGAGTTTGGCTTTTTGGCCATGGTCACGACTGATTGAAATTGAATGAAAATATGTTTGTCTGTTCCAAGGCTTACTGTTCGAGTTTCATGTGTTCTTACAGCTGAGTCTTTAAAATAAAAATGACATTCCCGTAGGGAGATAGGCCATGCTTTATGTACTCGCTGTTGTTCTTGTCCTGCTGTGTGCTGTTATATGCGGGCAAAAAATACACAGCCTTGCCCAAAAAAAGAAGATTGAATCCTTAGAAAGCAATTTAGAACGCAGTCGAAACAGTTTAGAGGTTTATGAACAGCAGCAAAGTGAATTACAACATCGGCTGACCAGTTTAAGAATTGAGCTTGGAACACTTAGACAACGCAACGAAACCTTGAGTCCTTACCAAGAAATTATTGATGTTGAGCACTATGTTATTGAACGGCACAACCAAGTTGAATTGTTTGCTGAAACAGTCAAATTTGATGCTGAACAAATGCTTAAACAATGTCGGCAGCGCATCGAAAAAGTACATCACTTCTTAACGGAGTATGAGCGTAAAGCCAAAGAAATGAGCATGCTGCGCGCCAGAGAAAAACTGGGTGTTTTTTTTCACATGGCTGAAGAACGACAACATCTGGCTGAAATATCAAAGGCCTTACATCATAAGATTGAAACCTACAGCCAGAGTTATCAACTGCCTTCGGAGCTGTTATTAGATGAACTCATCGAAGGCTATGGGAAAACAGATGCGGCCTGTCATTTACTGAAAGTTCGGCAACAGGTGATTCGTGCGGTTGAGCAAAATGACGTTGTGACCTGTGCTTTTATGGATGAACATCGGCGATTATCGATGATGGTCTTGGTTTCACAGTTGTTTAATACGAAAGCAGACTTTTATTTACAACGTGTGAGCAAAGACAATCTTGGCCTTTTGATTCAAGCTTTGCAGGATGACTTTACCCTGATCAATCACTATGGTGCGGCCTTTGGTCATACTCGTATACAAGACAGTTATTTGGCTTTACGACTAGAAGAACTCAAATTTGCGGCTCTATTAGAAAGCCTAAAAAGCAGTGATTTACAGTTTCAAGCGGACATTTTAGTTGAGCATCGGGTTTTACACTAACACGGCAAAGCCAGCGTGAAATAAAGTCCAAACAACCTTCGAAAAATCAGATGTACCTGCTATAAAAATGAGCAAAATATGCTATGTTGAAGTCACTATTTTGTCACTTGCCAACGATATATTGGCTAAAAAGATAACAAGGACATACGCATGACACGTGATTATGAATTATATCCAGATGATGATAATGGAAATGTACTTTGGCAAATGGCTGAGGATGGCGACGACCTATCTGAACCGCATGAAATAGAATATTCGATTGCCTTTCAAGAGCAGTCACAAGCAGAAAAGTGTGCGCTGTATTTATTACAAGAAGAGCAAAAAATCACTTTGTTTGTCGATGAAGAAAGCGACGTCTCTGAGTGGATTATTACCATCTATGTGTATATGGAACCTGAGTATTCAGACATTGTGGACTTGGAACAATGGTTTACTAAAATTGCAGAACAGTTTGGTGGCGAATATGACGGCTGGGGCTGTATGGCCTATGTCTATGACGACGAAGATGATGAGGACTATGAGCAAGGTCAGGCCTAAAAAAAGGTCAAATTTAAAGCATGTTGAAAAACATGCTTTTTTTATTGGTGGGTAGAAAAGCCAATAGGTCACGTTTGGCATGTTTAAAAAACATGCACAAAAAAAATACAGTATGTGGGTTTGAGCGTTTTAAACTAAATCTGAATATTTGAATAGAACGAGAAAAATAATGTCAAATAGCGTTCAATTACACCGCGTATTTAGTGCGCCCGTCGAGCGCGTCTATCGTGCTTTTATCACTGCAGATGCTTTAGTGAAGTGGATGGCACCACATGGCTTTACCGCACATGTAGATCAGTTTGATCTGCGTGAAGGTGGTCAATATCGTATGTTTTTTACTAACTTCAGTACAGGCATGCAGCATTCATTTCATGGCACTTATCATGAAATCGTTGAAAACAGTTTATTGCGCTATACCGATGAGTTTGATGTATCTGAATTGGCAGGAAAAATTGAAGTGCGTGTTGAGTTTAAAGAAGTATCTGTCGGTACAGAGGTTCATATTACGCAGTCTGGTTTACCCGATGTGATTCCTGTCGATGGCTGTTATCTGGGCTGGCAAGAGTCATTGCAACTCTTGGCTTTTTTAGTGAATCCAGACATTCCCGATGAATAGTGCTTCGTCATTTTTGAACAATAGAATAAGTTGCACAAAAGAATAAAAGGAGTTTTGTATGCCAATACGCATGAAGCGAATTTATGCGCCTGTCGAAGCAGAGGATGGTAAACGGATTTTGGTTGATCGGCTATGGCCGAGAGGGGTCTCAAAACTTGAGGCAAAAATAGATGAATGGCCAAAAACTCTTACGCCATCCAATGAACTGCGGAAATGGTACCACCAAGACATGGTGGCACACTGGGATGAGTTTAAAGTCCGTTATATGAAAGAACTGGAAGCACATCCCGCCGAGTTTAATGATTTGCGCCAACTGGCAGTGCGTGAGCAGATCACTTTACTTACCGCAGCCAAAGAAGAACAGCATAACCATGTGGTGATTTTGAAGCAGTGTTTGGAACAAAAGTAAGTATTGAGCTGATGCTATTACAGGGAAAATTTATATTTTCCTAGGCTTTATTTTATTCATCCCATGATAAGGCTAAAGCCTTAAAATAAATATGTGATTTGCATCGCTTTCGTCTGAAAAATGCTATATTGGCGCTTTAAGCAATGTGAATTGCTTATTTTTTTTATTTTTGAGGTTTTTATGTCTTTACCCAACTGCCCAAAATGCCAGTCCGAATATACCTATGAAGATGGTGACTTGCTGATCTGCCCTGAATGTTCAAATGAATGGAAAGAGGGAGAAGCAACTGAAGAAGTGGTGGCAATTAAAGATGCCAACGGCAACTTACTTGCTGATGGTGACACGGTAACGGTGATTAAAGATTTAAAAATTAAAGGTTCGTCATCGGTGGTGAAAGTCGGAACCAAAGTGAAAAATATTCGTTTATTGCCAGATGCCGCAGATGGTCATGACATTGACTGTAAAATTGACGGTGTCGGTGCGATGAAACTGAAATCTGAGTATGTGAAAAAAGCGTAATCCGCTGAGTTTGCAGTTCGAGATTAAAACGGAGTCAATTGGACTCCGTTTTTTGTTTTTTCAGCCATTTTGAAAAGACATTAAGCGTTGAAACACCCGCACAGCATGCTATAAAGATAAAAACTTGTTGAAGAATACGCTATGCCACATATCCACCTTGAATATTCAGACAATATCGACACCCTTGAAGTTAAGCCGATGTTATTGGCGTTAAACCAAGCTTTGCTGGATGGCCAGTTTGTACAATCGGGCAATGACATCAAAAGTCGTGCCATTCGACAGTCCGATTTTATGATTGGGGTAGAAGGCGATGCACAGGCTTATTTGCATGCCAAAGTGTCTTTATTAAGCGGACGAGATGAAGCTACTAAGTGTGCCATTTCGAGCCAGTTACTTAAAACATTGCAGCAAAACTTTACAGCCCCTCAGGATTTAACGGTACAAATTTGTGTAGAAATTATTGAAATGCCAAAAAGCAGTTATAGCAAATTGGTATTAAAAGCATAAAATTAGGAAGAGCGCCAAACCGTTTATTGGGCCGATATCGCGTGTCATTTAAACGGTTTGTAGCTGTCATGCGTTATTCATATAGCGCTGTTATTTTAAAAAAATAAAATTTGGGCTGGTAGTAAATGCACTTTTTTTTATAAAAGAAGTCATTTATATTTTATGAAATTGGATGTTTTTTTATTCAGTTTTAGTGGATCTACAATCACTTTAAAATAACAATAGGTGAGCTTATGTCAGGATGGTACGAAGTAAGTCAGGCAAATGATGGTCAATATCGCTTTGTTTTAAAAGCGGGAAATGGCGAGGTCATTTTGACCAGTGAACTGTATAAAGCAAAAGCGTCAGCGCATAATGGAATTGAGTCGGTGCAAAAAAATAGCCCCGATGATACGCGTTATGAACGCTTAGAAGCCAAAAATGGCAAACCTTATTTTAACTTAAAGGCTGCCAATCATCAGATTATTGGTACCAGCCAGTTTTATGCCAGTGAGCAATCCAGAGATAAAGGCATTGAGTCGGTCAAAAACAATGGTTCAAGTACCACGATTAAGGATTTGACGACTTAAGATCAGATTACATATTTTGCTTGTTTTAAGAATTGAAGAAAACCGCGTGTTTGCTATGGATGGCGCACGCGTTTTTTTATGCGGTTTGATTTGTAGTGTGGGAGTGCGATGTGGATTTTCGATTAGTTGGAGATGAGCATGCAGGGCATGAAATTATCTTCAAACTCAAACAATGGGATGATGCCATTTGTAAAATGGATGTACAAAATATCATTCGTATTTGTCAGAGTGATGTCAGCTTGTTTGATATTGGCTTTGAGCTGCAAGGTGTGCAAGCCTATCAAGAATTGTGGAGACGATATGCCCCATTTTTTCAGGGGGAAATCAAAGTGTTCAGGCGTAACATCAATATTTTTAGTCGTGATGGGTTAGCTTTTTTACATTGTTATTCTAAATTGGATCATGCCAGTGGCGTTGCAACTCCAGAGATTCCTTGGTGCAGAACTACGCTATGTTTTCAAAAAATGGCAGGTGAGTGGTTGGTTGCCCATCAGCATATTTCGGTGCCTGTGGACTTTGAAACTAAAATGTCAAAGCCGATTCATTTTCCAGACTGAGCTCGCTAAAGCTTTAGATTGGATACAGATTGAGCCACCTCCGTTTTGCTGGGCTATGGTTGAATGACAACATGAACAACTTAAGAAGAAGGTATCTATGGCATTTCAAGACTTTTACCGACTGAGTTCTCATGCGGTGCTAACCAATGATGCAGGACAGGTTTTATTACTGAAAGCCAATTATGCCGATCAGGCTTGGGGGCTGCCCGGTGGAGCCTTGGATATGGGAGAAACTATTCATCAGGCTTTGCTGCGTGAGTGCCAAGAAGAACTCGGTTGTCAGGTTCAGATCGATTATTTATCGGGTGTGTATTTTCATTCGGCAGTGACCTCGCATGCCTTTATTTTTAGATGCCATTTGGCTGCATCTGCTGAGATCAGGCTCAGTGATGAACATACGGCCTATGCATGGTTTGATTTAGATCAACTGTCTAAAGTGCAACGGATTCGTGTTGAAGACTGTTTAAATTATACAGGTACGGTACAGAGCCGAAGTTTTTAAGCACAGGGTTAATATTCCACGCAAGCGGAGTGAAGTCATATGTTGAATAAAGCGTTAGGAACGCTAAGCCATTCACTCTTGGGCGCTGTTTTGATCAGCACCTTATGTCAACTGGCTTATGCAGATACGGGGAGTTACTTTATACATAAAGACTGGGAACTTGCCTGTGATAATACGGGCATGTACCGTGCGGTGGGATATCAAAGTGATGCTCAGTTTGGTCATCCAGTTTCATTGCTGATTTCTCGTCCCGCAGGTGCAGGCAGTGCGGTGCTCAGCCAAATTCAAGTGGCTGAGGAATTTACACAGGATACTGAAGCCAATTTAAACGTAGGAGGAACATCTCTGGGGAGCCTAACCATCGATGCCAAGAAAAGTACTGCGAAACTGTCCAGTGTTCAAAGTGCACAGTTGCTAAAAGCTTTGGTGGGTGCGGAAGATATTCGTCTCACGACCCAAGCACAGCAATGGCAAATTTCAACTGCTGGGGCAAATGCAGTTTTGCTCAAAATGGATGATATACAAAAGCGTGTAAATACACCGAACGCGGTATATCAAAAAGGCAATCAGTCTGAGCAAAATGTTTTACAACCCAAAGCCATCCCCAAAATTGGCATCACGGGATACCGACCTGCGGTTGCCAGCCACTTTGCCGTGGACAGTAAGATTGCCAATCAACTCTTTAAAAAGTTAAAAGCAACAACAGATGAACAAGACTGTCCAAATCTCTATGAGGCACGGTTTTTTGAGGAAGATCGGGTTTCAGTCTATCCGCTAAATGCGGAACAAGTGGTGGTTCAAGTTCCATGTTGGCGTGGGGCGTACAATGAAGGTCTAGGCTACTGGGTTATGGACAAAGCATTACAAAAGATTCAGCAGCAAGTCACCACATCAGGCTCAAGTTTTAGTGAGGCACAAATTTTCTCAGAGCAAAAAGGGCGGGGTATTGCAGACTGTGGTATTCGTTCCGAGTGGGCTTGGAATGGAAAGGCTTTTGTCCTCAGTTATCAGGCACAATCGCAGCAATGTAAAGGCTTTGCAGGTGGTGCGTGGAACTTACCCACTTATGTCGCGATCGTTGCGCGAACGGATTAATTCGCGCTTGCATTTAGTTTAAGAATAATGTCATCCAGCGGCTTGATACGTTTGACTTCATCCCAGAGGGCTTTAGCTTCAGGATAGTGTTTAGACATCATGCCCAACCACTGCTTATAACGTCCGACCATATTCATTTCTTTTTTATAGCCGCCGTTTAAAAAACGGATTTGTAAGGTCAGTAGTTCATTCCATGTCAGCAGAGGTGTGTCGATATTTTGACGAATACATTGGGTCAAATCGGGTGTGGTCACGGCACCACGTCCAATCATCAAATCTTCACAGCCAGACTCTAGTCGACATTGCTTCGCGTCTGCATTGTTCCAAATTTCACCATTGGCAATCACATTGATCTTCAATGCTTCACGAATCGGGCGGAGCTGATCCCAAAAAGCGGGTGGGGTATAACCATCGGCTTTGGTACGTGCATGCACGGTAACCCATGCTGCACCTGCATCTTCAATGGCATGAGCATTGTCCAGCATATAATGTCGGTCCATATAGCCTAAGCGCATTTTCGCAGAAACAGGAATGTGTGCAGGAACCGCATCACGTACGGCTTTGACCAGTTCATGTACCACTTCTGGCTCATCTAAAAGCACCGAGCCACCACGGTGACGGTTCACGGTCTTGGCTGGACAGCCAAAGTTCATATCAATGGCGGGCGCACCGAGTTTCACCGCACGGATGGCATTGGCAGCCAACATTTCAGGGTCATTGCCCAAAAACTGCACATGCACGGGTGTTCCTGCCGCCGTTTTTCCGCCATTGAGTAATTCTGGGCAATATTGGTGGTAAATATGATCGGGTAAGACCGAATTGGTCACACGGATAAACTCGGTCACACACCAGTCGAAGCTACCTACAGACGTGAGCACATCACGCATGATGGGGTCGGTTAAGCCTTCCATTGGTGCAAGAATGAGTTTCACAGCGGTGTCACCAGTCAAATAGAAAAACGGTGTTATACGCAAATCCGATCACGCTGTCTAGTCTAATGCGTTTGGGTTAAATCGAAATAGCTTTGAATCTGTGTCTCCTCGACAAAGGCGTCATCATGTGAAACTAAAATAACCGCCCCTGTAAAATCGCGAATAGCCTGTGCCAACAGTTGTCTTGAGTCGATGTCGAGATGATTTTCGGGTTCATCCAGTAGCAGTAAGTCCACAGGCTGTGCTGCGAGACAAATACACAGTAAAGCAACTTTGAGTTGTTCACCGCCACTGAGTAGTGAGATGGGAAGAAGAGCTTTATCTCGTCGAATTCGAAGTTGCCCCAATTGATTTCGACACGCCTCATCGGACAAAGACGGATTCAATAATTGTAAATTGTGTACCGCATTCAGTTCTGTATTCAGTAGGCTAAAGTTTTGATCTAAATATAACGAAGCTCCTCGCTTGAAAATATCTCCCGATTGAACATGACTATAATTTTGAATGGCACGAAGTAAGGTCGACTTACCTGAACCATTTTGGCCCCGCAGTTGGATTTTTTCTCCGTTGTGTAAGGCAAAAGAAATAGGGAAGATAGAAAGTGCTGCTAAAACCACTTCTTTTAAATAAAGAATTTCACCAGTTTGTTTAGGTTGAAAATGGAAATCAAACTTTTGTGACTTAATCTGTTCTAGTTGCTGCTGTTTGTTTTTGAGCTCATCTTGCGCTTGTTCCTTTTGGCGAAGTTGTTGCTGCTCGACTCCCGATAAGGTTTGACTCGCACGTTCTTTTTTAAAGTCGAGCAGGATTTTGGCTAGGATCAATACTCGGTATAGTTGCAATGGAAGTGTTGCAAACCAAAATCATTTAAAACATAGGTATTGGAGATTTGATTTAACAATGTGCGGTCGTGACTAATGACTAAACAGCCCGCAGGATGCTGAAGGATTTTTTGACTTAACCATGCACGACTTGCATGGTCTAAGTGATTACTGGGCTCATCAAGAAGTAAATAATGCTCCGTTTGTAAAAAAAGGCGACACAGTGCCAGTTTTGTTTTCTGACCTTCACTCAGTTGAGAAACTGAGCTAGATAGATCTGTAGGTAAGTTTGCACTATTTAGCAATTTCAACTATTCAGTGGGTTGATGCCATGCATGTTCGACGCGGTCATAGTCTTCAAAGCTCGCAGTTGATTGTTCAATACGTTGAAAACTTGCATGTAAGTCAGCAATGTTAAGGGCTTCGGCAAGTGTACAGTTGCTTAAACGCTCGAGCTGACTTAAGTAGGAAAATGGCATACGCCAAATCACTTCGCCACTCGCATAATTGGGCATGTGCGTCTGAGTGAGTAGCGACATTAATATTGATTTGCCTTGACCATTGCGTCCGATCAGAGCTGAACATTGGGCAGCAGGCAATTCAAAGTTTAAATGCTGAAAAAGTGGTTCATGAGCAAATTGAACGCTGAGATTTTTTACAGTACAGGCCTGTTGGGTCATTGAAGACTCCTTTATACAGGACATACAAAATAAATTTTTATAGAGATATAGAGCAGTAAATAAGTTTATTTTGCACGTCAGAAAACACATAAATTAGATTTGACGGAAAATAAGACTTACTTCATTGGCGTTACTCTAAAATAGAAGAAGGGGGGATATTTAGCCAGTATAGCAGGTGGATAAAAAATCATCCATTTTATTATCTTTCTTCTGTATTTAAGGTTTATCGATCAGTGCTATTGGTTAGGGAATATTTCATACACTAGTCGAAGCTTCCTGTAGATGTGAATACAACCCGCAGGATTGAGATAGTTGTTATTTTATTCATGATAGACCAAATGTCAGAACCACAGATATTCTTTTTTGGAACTTAAGATAATGAAATTTCTTTTAATTATATTCAGTTGTTTTATTGCAAGCTCATGTTATTCAAAAAAATAGAAGTAGACATATTTAAAAAAGATGAAATTAATATTAAAAATTTTGGCTTTAGCTACTGTCTAACAAAAACTAAAGACAAACTATTGCTTTCTGAATCTTCTCTAGCAATGGGAGGATATTTTCAAGAAGGCGCTTATGAAGAACCAGCATATAAAAATATAAAAATATTTGTTGATAGGTATATCAATAAAAATAATGATGTCTATCAAAATACAGGAAATACAGGAAATACAGCAATACTGATGAATTGCCTTAGTATGTATAACTCCACTGAATATAATAAGCTCATCGCGGAGCAAAATGACTATTGGATCAAGTAAGTGATTATTAAATAAAATTAATGAAGTAAGTTATTTAAAAAAGAAAAGCCCAGCTTGGTCAAGCTGGGCTTTTCTACTTAATTATCACGCTCTAGGTCTACTTATCGAGCAATGTTCTGCGTTTTTAATTAGTAAAACTAAAAAAGACTTTATCGACCTAAAATCATTTCCAATACAAACTTAGATCCGATAAAACCGACAGCCAACAAGAAGAATCCAATTAAGGTAAAACGAATCGCTTTTTGACCGCGCCAACCAAAACGGTAATGTCCGATGAGCAAAGCCCCATACACAAACCAAGAAATAATACTAAAAGCGGTTTTATGTGCCAGATGTTGGGCAAAAAAGTTATCGATGGTAAAGAAACCAAACACCAACGCCACGGTCAGTAAAAGAAAACCCGTTTTAATTAAATCAAACAGTAACGATTCCATCGCTTGAAAAGAGGGCAGTAAGTTGACCCAAAAGCGTTTCTTTTGTTTGTTCTTTAACTCACGATCTTGGAACCATAAAATCACGGCTTGTATGGTCGCCATGAGTAGCACCGCATAGGCCGACAGCGATAAAATAATATGAATATCTAAACCCAATGAGCGCTGTTCAATAAATTGGGTAGACTGGCTAAAGGCAAAACCTAAAATGAGTCCTGTAGCGGCCACAGGAATGCCAATCAGGTTCAAAGCTAGAATTGGACGATAAGTGCTATAGAGTAGACTAAGTAACAGCATGAGCCCTGATGTAAATGACATTAAGACAAAAACGTCATAATTCACCCCCATCGGCGTGAGCATGTCATGGTACAAAACAGTTGCATGTAGCAATAAGCCTAAGCCTAAAATAATGCCAATAAACCAATGGTTTGGATCACGTTTAGCCATTAATTTGAGAAACAAATACCAAAAAGAGGTGGTATAAGCGACTAATGCTAAGATGGTGTAAACCAAGGGCAGGCTAATCATGTCAAACCTTTTTCAGGATGATGAATATTCATTTATATAAATTCGGTGCGAACTACAGTATCCTATAGCATTCTATGCATAAATTTTCTATTTTAAGAAAGATTTTTTTGCAACTAGCAATTTTAAGCGGATTTTGCAATGTTTGATACCTTAACGGAACGACTCACGCAGAGTTTAAGAAATGTTACTGGCTCTGGGCAGCTAACCGAAGACAATATTAAAGATACCCTACGTGAAGTACGTATGGCACTTCTTGAAGCCGATGTTGCACTTCCTGTAACTCGTGAATTTATCGCGAAAGTTAAGGAAGAGGCGTTGGGTCAAGAAGTCATGACTCAATTATCGCCGGGCCAAGCATTTGTTAAAATCGTGCATGACGAATTAACAAAAATGATGGGCGAGGCAAATGAAAGCCTTGATCTTGCAGCAAAACCTCCTGTTGTAGTCCTACTCGCGGGCTTACAAGGTGCAGGTAAAACAACAACGGCTGCAAAACTTGCTCGCTTCTTACAAGAACGCCAAAAGAAAAAAGTAGCAATGGTATCTGCCGACGTTTACCGTCCAGCAGCAATTAAACAGCTACAAACCGTTGCAGGTGAAGTTGGCGCGATTTTCTTTGAATCGAGTGCTGATGAAAAACCGATTACTATTGCAACGCGTGCAATTGAACAAGCCAAAATTCAGTTTGCGGATGTCTTGATTGTCGATACCGCAGGTCGTCTACACGTAGACGATGAAATGATGGACGAGATCAAAGAGCTTCATGCGGCGATTAAGCCAACTGAAACTTTGTTCGTAGTCGATGCAATGACCGGTCAGGATGCGGCAAATACAGCCAAAGCCTTCAATGATGCACTGCCATTAACGGGTGTGATTCTGACCAAAACTGATGGTGATGCACGTGGTGGTGCGGCGCTTTCAGTACGTGCAATCACAGGTAAGCCAATCAAATTTTTAGGTATGGGCGAAAAGCTCGATGCCTTAGAGCCATTCCATCCTGAACGTGTTGCACAGCGTATCTTGGGTATGGGGGACGTACTTTCTTTGGTCGAAGAGCTTGAACGTAAAGTCGACAAAGAAAAAGCCGAAAAAATGGCGAAAAAACTGCAAAAAGGCGGCAGCTTCAACTTTGAAGATATGCTAATGCAGTTTGAGCAAATGAATAAAATGGGCGGCATGATGGGCTTCTTGGATAAGTTGCCTGGCATGAGCAATGCAGGGATTCAAGATGCGTTGGCGCAAGCGAACCCTGAAAAGCAAGTGAAAAAGATGGAAGCGATTATCCAATCGATGACCATCAAAGAGCGTCGTAACCCAGACCTGATGAACCCAAGCCGTAAAAAGCGTATTGCAGCAGGCTGTGGTATGGATGTCGTTGAAGTCAATAAGTTGATTAAACAACATGCGCAAATGGCGAAAATGATGAAGAAATTTGCCAATCCATCGGGTATGGCAAAAATGATGAAATCATTAAGCGGTATGCAAAAACAATTTGGTGGCGGCGGCGGAATGGGACCATTATTTGGTGGCAACGATAAGAAGTAATCTGCTTCTTACCATTTCAGAAAAAGGCGCGTTGAGCGCCTTTTTTTATGTCGTTTTGTGAGTCATGGAAATTATTGTGTGCGTTTTCAATACCGTCGCTTAATAACAAAAACGCACTGTTTATGGCTTGAAAGTTGCGTAAAATTTATTCTTTTCAAACATTATAATAAGAAGTTGAAAATGAATGGATCAAAACAACATATCTATATTGTGCATGGCTATCAAGCATCGCCCAATGACCATTGGTTTCCGTGGCTAAGTCAAAAACTCAGTCAGATGGATCTGCATGCTGAAGTAAAACGCTTAGTGCTCCCGCACAGCGATGCACCACATTTCGAAGAATGGCAACAGGCTTTGGCCCTGCAAATGACCACTTTGGATGAAAATACCATCATCATTGCGCATAGTTTGGGGTGTCTAGCAGCTTTACATTATCTCAGTAGTAAACTGCGTGAACGTCGAATCAAAGCGATCTTTTGTATTGCGGGCTTTAAAGCGGCTTTAACAACCCTACCTGAGTTAAGTGGCTTTATTGCGCAAGCGAAGTTGGACAGCGGTATACTCCACTCTCACATCGCTTCACGTGTGGTGATGTTTTCCAATAATGACCCTTATGTTCCACCGCCTTTGGCCCTTACCTTTGGGCATTTTTTGAGTGCAGAGGTATTGGAAGTGAAACGTGCAGGGCATTTTATGCGTGAAAATGGTTATGCTGAATTTGAGTTACTGCTGAATACTTTAAAACCCCTTTTACAACAACAGGCGGTGGCTCAGGGTTGATGCTGAATATAATATTGCAGCCCTTTAAGTAATAAATCATTTTCAATACGTGGTGCATACTCTGCCAAATAGCGTGCAAATACAGGCGCATCACCGCCAGTTAAAATCAGTTGGCGTGGAGATTGTTGCAAGACTTTTTCAATGGTGCTCACCAAGCCGAGCAAAATCCCATGATGCACTGCGTCGATGGTATTACGACCGGGACCGAGTTCATCAAAAGCCGCATCTGGAATTTTAATGCCTTTGGTGTTTTGGATCAGCGAGTCTCGTTGTAAGTAGAGATTTGGTAAAATATAGCCGCCCAAATGCTGCAAACCATCCGCCAAGTCGATGGTCAGCGCCGTACCACAGCTAATCACACAATAGTTCTGCTCTGGATTACGTGCGACGGCCAACACTTGCAGCCAACGGTCAATTCCGAGTTGTTCAGGCTGTTCGTAACCACACTGCAGGCCTGCATAGTTGGCCTGCACTTGGGCAAAGGTAATCGGCGCATTTAAACTTTTTAAAAGTCTACGGATTCGGTCATTATTTTTTTTGTCCTGAACCGAAGAAACACCAATCTGTTGGATGTTTAAGTTTTTAAAATGCTGAATTAGACCTAAAAGCAAATCGGCAGGGGACTGTAAATGTAACTCAGCCCCTTGTTCCAAAATTTGATCTTCCTGCGTAATCCAATACTTCAGACGAGTATTACCAATATCTAACCATAAATTTTTCATGATGATGCTCAATCATTTAAACAGGAATTATTGGGCGTAAACGGCCTTGATAAAAGTTTTCAACACCATTGGCAGTCTGAATTTGTACCGCACCATCATCTTGAATGCCTAAGAATAGGCCTTGAGACAGACCTTTCATATGTTCAAATTCAACCTGTTGCTGCATAAATGCTGCGTAATGATTGAAACGAGAAGCCAGATTTGCACTATTATGGGTGAACCATAGGCCTGCTTGTTGAATAGCTAGATATAGTTCCGCCATTAAGCGAATTCGCTCTGCTTGGGCTAAACCCAGCTGTTCAAGTGAGCTGGTGGCTTGATCAAGCTGGGTATCTTCGACTTGGTTGATATTGATGCCCACCCCAATAATAGCTTGGTGGCTTGACAGTGGTTCAACTAAAATTCCGCCCCATTTACCTTGAGCACTGTAAAGGTCATTCGGCCATTTCACTTGCAGAGCAAGGCCTTGCAAACTCGGCATTTGCAAGATATTTAACGCAATTTCTAAAGCCAAGCGCCCATCTATAGGTGTTTTGGTCTGTAGCAATGTGCTTAAATAGATGTTTCCTTCAGGAGAAACCCATTGTCGTTGACGCTGTCCACGACCTTGAGTTTGTCGTGTACTGCAGACTAAAACGCTCTGAATCCCTTTTTGCGCAATTTCACGCACATCATCATTGGTGGATGTGGTAACTGGCTTAAGCAATAAAACTTCAGGAAGTTGCTGTGCTTCAGCGAGAAGCTGTTGTAATTGGCGTGTCTCTAAATCCATATGAATCTGAGAAAAGTGAAAAATGATCATGGAGTTAATCATATATTTACTGATTGGCGCAATCGCTGGTTTTGCTGCGGGGCTATTTGGGGTCGGTGGTGGACTCATTATCATCCCGATTTTATATGTGGTTTTTACTCACCTGAACTATGACCCGAGTGTCATTATGCATATGGCGGTTGGCACATCACTAGCGACTATTATTGTCACGTCAATGAGTTCCGTGAGTGCGCATCATAAACGTGGAGCCGTGTTGTGGCCGGTGTTTCGCAATTTGGCCCCAGGTCTAGTCATGGGTGCTTTTTTAGGTGCGGGCATTGCAGACTATATGTCGGGACATGGTTTACAACTGCTGATCGGTTTTTTTGCGGTGTGGGTGGCGTACAAAATGTTTAGTGGAGCACATATTGAGGTCGATCCATCGCGTCAGTTACCGTCTACGGGTAAACAGTTATTTGTCGGTGCTGGCATAGGTGTAGCTTCTGCGATCTTTGGCATTGGTGGGGGAAGCTTGACGGTGCCGTACTTAAACCGTCATGGTGTGGTTATGCAAAAAGCGGTAGCGACGTCAGCTGCTTGTGGCTTACCAATTGCAGTGGCTGGCGCTATAGGTTTTATGTGGTTCGGGCATCGGGCTGAAGTGAATGTACCGAATACCATTGGTTATATTCATGTCTATGCATTTTTCGGGATTGCGGTCATGAGTTTTATCACCGCAAAGTTTGGTGCGAAAGTGGCGCATCTTTTATCGCCTGCGATGTTGAAAAAGTGTTTTGCTGGTTTGTTGGTGGTAGTTGGTTTATATTTTATTTATCAAGGTTTTAGTTCTTAATTTCTTTGACAATGTTGTGTGCGTTGCTGTTGATTGGCATTATAGACGGTAAAATTGTTAGACAATGACATAGTGTTTAGCGTTTAAGATCGGGTAAAACCTAAAAATAGGTCACTAAAGACCATGGATTGCATCTTATAAAAACAAGTTAGGAACAGTATGCAAGCACATGATACAGAGAGTTTGTCCGAACAAATTGCCAAGCACATCAGTGAACAAATCATTCGCGGTGAGTTGGTCGAAGGTGAGCGCATACAAGAATTACGTATTGCTGCTGAACTGGATGTGAGTCGCGGCTCGGTGCGTGAGGCCTTGTTACTGCTTGAACGTACACATCTGATTGAAATCTACCCGCGTCGCGGCGCTATAGTCTCTGAAATGTCCGCTCAGCAAGTGCGCGCCTTGTTTGACACCAGTAGTCTGCTGTTGGGGCAAATTGTGCAACGCATTGCGGAAACATGGCGCAGCTATGAAGCGGAACGTTTACAGCTGTTATTGGATGAGTTGGGGAATCAACTGAAACAGGGCAGTATCGAAAAATTTTATGATTTGATTTTTGAAGGATTGGCGCGCCAGCATGAAATGGTGGGCAATGCTTATTTGATGAAGTTTTATCAAGAACTGTTACCCTCGATACGTCGGAGCTATTTTTTAACCTTAAATACTTCGCGTAGAGAGTTACAAGAATCTTATGATTTATTTAAACTGGTGACTGATGCGGTTTTAATCAGAAAATCACAACAAGCTACTTTATTTATGGAAGATTTTTGTCGACACTTACGTAACTTGGTGTTGGAATCTCTGACCCGAATGAAACAAATTGAACTTGCGTGGGCGAGACGCTCACGACGTTAGTCAGGACATTATGCGTTTAAGCAGTTTAAAACTTTCCGGCTTCAAATCTTTTGCCGAAAGTACCACACTACACTTTAAAGATAACCGTACCGCAGTCGTTGGGCCGAACGGTTGTGGCAAATCCAATGTGATCGATGCTATTCGCTGGGTCATGGGCGAATCCAGTGCGCGTCAGTTGCGTGGTGGCAGTATGCAGGATGTCATTTTTACAGGCACGGCAAAGCGCAAACCTGTCAGTGTTGCCAGTGTAGAACTGCGTTTTGACAACACTTATGGCAAGTTAGGCGGTAGCTATAATGCCTATACCGAACTGGCGGTTAAACGTCAGGTCAACCGAGATGGCAAGTCTGAATACTTTTTAAACGGCACCAAGTGCCGTCGTCGGGACATTACCGATATATTCTTGGGCACAGGTTTAGGGCCACGTTCTTATTCGATTATTGAACAGGGCATGATCAACCGTTTGGTCGATGCAAAACCTGAAGAAATGCGGGTTTTTATTGAGGAAGCCGCAGGGGTTTCGCGTTATCAAGCACGTCGCCGTGAAACTTTATTACATTTGGATCACACCACGCAAAATTTATCGCGTTTAGAAGATATTGCCTCCGAATTAAGATCACAGTTAAAAACTTTAAAACGTCAGGCTGAAACCGCGATTCAATACAAAACATTGGAAAGCCAAATTCGCACCATTAAAGTCGAAGTTTTATCTTTTCAGTGTGAACAAAGCAGCCGTTTACAGCAAGAATATACGCTGCACATGAATGATCTAGGTGAGCAGTTCAAGCTGGTGCGTTCAGAGTTAACCACTTTAGAGCATGATTTGACGTCAACCAGTGAACTATTTCAACGCCTGATTCAGCAGTCCACGCCACTACAGAGTGAGTGGCAACAGGCCGAGAAAAAGCTGGCTGAGCTGAAAATGACTTTGGAACAAAAGCAGACACTGTTCCAGCAAAACACCACCACTTTGGCACAGCTTGAACAGCAGAAGGCGCAAACTAAAGAACGTATGCAACTGATCGAGCTGCAACTGGAAAGTTTGCACGAACAAAATGAGCTTCATACCGAACAGTTACAACAGCAAGAAAGTCAAAACCAACAGCAAAGCCAAGGTTTAACGGATTTAAAAGCACAGCAGCAACAGTTGCTTCAACAGTTTGAACAAGTCAAAAGTTTGGTTGAAAAACAGCAGCAACAAAAAACGCAAATGTTGGCGCAAAGTGAACAGTTGGCCAAAAACATTTTACGCTTTGAACAGCAAAAGCAAATTTTAGAGCAGCAAGCGGCGCAAATTCAAAACCAAAGCCAGTTGGATGCAATTGATCAACTGTTACATGCTAAGCAAAACGCCGAGGCACAGCAGTTACAACGTGAGCAAAGTATCATTGAGGTGCAGTTGCAGCTGGATGATTTGCGTATCCAACATCAAACTGCTCAAACTGAGTTGAATCAGCACAAAGCAGATATACAGGTCTTAAGTGCCGAACAGAAGCATCTCAAGCAGCTTCTGGTCAAAGTCAGTGCCTTAAAAAATAGTGATCATCCACAGTTGATGCATGTGCTGAAGCTTAAAGATGCGGCTAAAACCCATGCCGCGCTGGTCGAAAAATTCTTAGCCAAATGGCTTTCAGCGCATTGTTTGGACAATAGCGATGCATTCACCGATGCCGTTGCACGTCAGTTAACGCCTCAGCCGCATGTTGAGCTGATCGAAATTGCAGGTTGCGATAGCCTAGCCAGTTGGATTGAATCGCCGCAATCTTCTTTGTGGCAGCAGGTGGGGGTGACCACCAACTTAAAACAAGCCTTGGCTCTGCAAAAGCAATTGAAAGATGGTCAGTCTCTTCTGAGTTTAGACGGTTATCATGTCGGCGTGGACTGGGTGATTGGTTTGGATTATGACGAAGCGAGCCAAGCTGGACAGGGTGCGCTAAGTCATCGAATTCGTTTAGATGAAATTGAGCAGAGTCTTGCTGAAAAAATAGGATTTCTGACTCAGCTTGAAACGAAAACCACAGAGCTTCGTACTCAAGTCCAAGCTGTGGATGAGCAGTTAAAAGCGGATCAACAACTGTTGAAAAAAGAAGTTCAAGCGACGCAGCAGATTGATTTGAATATTGCCAAAGTGCAAAGTACCAACCAAGCCTTTGAAGTGCAAAAGCAACAATTGGCCAATCAACTGGCGCAGCTAGACAGTCAGCTTGAAGAAGATGCCATGCAAAAAGATGATCTGGAGATTGATCTGCATGCATTGAATATTAAGCTCGAGCAAAACTTGCCAAACTACAAAACCATGCAGTTCCAAGTGGAGTCTTTGACTGAGCAACTGGATGATAGCCAGCAGCAGGCACAGCAGGTTTGGCAAGCACTTGAAATGGTGCGTCGTCAGGCGGTGCAAACCACACAGCAGATTGAACTGTTAGAAAAAGACAGTACTTTCTTAAAAGCGCAGTATCAGCAAATTTTGTCGCAGATGGAGCAGGCCAAAAAGTTTATTGATCCTGTACAACTTGAGCTGCCTGCCTTGGAAAGCCAGTTCAGCGAACAAGCACAGATCACTGAAAAGCTGCAAAAAACATGGTCTGAATGGCAAGTTGAGCTTAATGCGGTGCAAGAACGTCAGCAAAGTTTGACCGAACACCGTCATCAACAGCAACAACAAGATGAAAAGCTGAGAACCCAGTTAGAAGAGAAACGTTTGGCATGGCAAGCGGCAAAGTCAGACTTACAACATTATTCTGAACAGCTGAAAGAAATGAATGTTGAACCTATTGTGGGTTTGAGTATTGAGATCAGCAGCCATCAACAGATTTTGGAAAAAGCGCAGCAGCAGTTTGAGAAATTGGGTGCAGTCAATTTGGCGGCTTCAGAAGAATATGAAGAAGTGTCTAAACGTTTTGAAGAGTTGAGTCATCAAATTCAAGATTTGGAAAATACCGTTGAGCAGTTGCGTGCTGCAATGAAAAGTATTGATCAAGAAACCCGTAAACTGTTCATGAGCACTTTTGATCGGGTCAATACCGAACTACAAGATCTGTTCCCGAAAGTTTTCAATGGCGGAGAAGCGAGTCTGACTTTAGAAGATGACTGGCAGTCAGGGGTTAAGCTCATGGCCCGTCCGCCAGGCAAACGCAATAGCTCATTGGCGCTACTTTCAGGGGGAGAAAAAGCCCTGACTGCGTTGGCCTTGGTGTTTGCGATTTTCCGTCTCAATCCATCGCCATTTTGTGTTTTGGATGAAGTTGATGCACCTTTGGATGATGCGAACGTGGGAAGATTTTGTAATCTTGTAAAAGAGCTTTCTGAACAGGTGCAATTCATTTACATTACCCATAATAAACTCGCAATGACGATGGCGACCGACTTGTTAGGTGTTACGATGCCTGAACCGGGAACATCAAAGTTAGTGACTGTAAATTTAGAACAGGCAAAAGAATACGGTTTAGTCGCGGAGGCCTAATAAGATGGAATACACAACAATTATTGGTATCGTCATAGCAGTGATCATTATGCTGTTTGGGGTTCGAATGATTTTTCGAAAGCCGGCAGATGCAGCGCCTTCACTTGAGTCCGCATTGCATATCGATGCTGACAGTCAAAAACCGATTATCCCGCGTCACGTACGTGACCAACTGCAAACGGCATCAGTTGAAGAGGCTGAACGTAAAGAGCCGACTTTAAACGAAAGCTCTGTAGAAGAGACACTGCCTGAAAAAGCCGAACCGAAAGCTTTGGATGCAGACAGTGTGCTCGAAAGCAGCAGTACTGAACTAAGTTTGGATGCATCAGCTGAGGTAGAAAATAAAGCAGTAGACTCAGTCGCTCCTGAAAATGCTGTAGCAGATGCAACGGAATTAACGACTGAAAGCGCAAGCTCCTCGCTTGTCGATGACCAAGCAAAAGCGGATAAAGCTGAATTTAGTTTAAATGCTAATGTCGAAAAAGCCGAAATTTTAGAGTTTGACGATGAAAGCAGCATTTTAGATGCACATTTGTATGAGCAAAAAATTGTCGATGATGAAAGTGCCTTAGCCACAGCAGAGTCGTTTATTGCCCTGAATGTTTATCCCGAACGTCGCGCGTTGTCTGGTGAGAAAACCTTAAAAGTTTTAATGAAGTATGGTTTACGTTTTGGCGAAATGTCTTGTTTCCATCGTTATAACGAAGATGGAACCAAATTGCTGTTCTCTGTGTTGCAAATTACTGATACAGGCATGGATGGTTTTGACTTGGAAAATCTGTCGACCGATCCAATTAAAGGCTTGGCATTTTTCTTGGCCTTACCACACCGTGACGTGCAAAATGCCTTCGACACCATGGACAGTATTTCACGTTTGATTGCTCGTGAAATCGATGGAACGGTTTATGACCAAAACAACCAAGAGTTCACGCCACAACTGCGAGAGCATTGGCGCCATTTGGCGATTGATTACCGTGCTGGACAAGCAATCGACGCTTAATCTGATTGAAAGCAGTGGTAACGATTTCTATAATAGACAGTAGAAATACAATTTTTAGGGCGGAACAAAGACCGCCCTTTTTTATGGTGAAATTATGACTCAACCTTCGACTGTCGTTGCGCAAATGCGTCAACTGATCCAAATTTTGGCACAGCATAATCATGCTTATTATGTGATGGATCAGCCGACTATTTTAGACAGTGAATATGATCAGCTTTTTCATCAGTTGAAAGCTTTAGAAGAACAATACCCTGAGTATATTCAGCCAGATAGCCCGATCAATAAAGTCGGTGGTAAACCTTTGGCGAAGTTTACGAGCGTGACCCATGTGGTACCGATGCTGTCTTTAGGCAATGTGTTTAATCAAGAAGAACTTTTTGCCTTTGCACGCCGTGCAGAAGAACGTTTGCCGAATCAAACGATTCAATATGATGTCGAACTGAAGTTTGATGGTCTTGCGATTTCACTGTGGTATGAACAGGGTGTGCTGGTTCGTGGAGTGACGCGTGGTGATGGTGAGACAGGGGAAGACATTACCCAAAACGTCAAAACCATTCGTAACTTGCCGAAGGTGTTGACCACAAATCAGGGCGAAGTACCTACGCTACTGGAAGTTCGTGGCGAAGTTTTGATGCCTAAAGCAGGTTTTGAAAAGCTCAATGCAGAAAATGAAGCTAAAGGGGAGAAGACTTTTGCCAACCCACGTAATGCCGCAGCGGGAAGTTTACGTCAGTTAGACCCGAATATTGCGGCTTCGCGTCCACTCGCATTTTATGCTTATGGTATTGCGCAGTGTGAACCGAACCATGGTCAAAGCACCATGTCGGAAAGTCTAGAGTGGTTGCAACAGTTTGGTTTTGCGGTTGGCGAGCGTCATTTTGTCTGCGATAGTATTCAAGAAGTTCAAGCGGTTTATGAGCAAATCAATGCGGAACGACCACAATTGAGTGTGGAAATTGACGGCATGGTGATCAAGGTCAACAGCCTCAAACAACAGCAACAGCTCGGCTTTTTAAGCCGAGAACCACGTTGGGCAACGGCTTATAAATTCCCTGCAGTGGCTGCGCTTACCACGGTTGAAAATATTGACTGGCAAGTGGGGCGTACAGGTACACTCACACCTGTGGCGCGTTTGAATCCTGTTGCTGTGGGCGGCGTGACCGTTTCAAATGTGACCTTGCATAATATTGGGGAAATTCACCGCCTAGATGTGCGTATTGGCGATACTGTCAGTGTTTACCGTAGTGGTGATGTGATTCCCAAAGTGGAAAAAGTGTGGCCTGAATTCCGTCCTGTCGATGCGACTGAAGTTGAACTCCCGAGCCAATGTCCCGTGTGTGAATCGCCAGTGGTGATGCCCGAAGGTGAAGCTTTAGCACGTTGCTCAGGTGGTTTGTATTGTGCCGCACAGCGTATTGAGGCGATTCGCCACTTCGTATCCCGGAAAGCTCTTGATATCGAAGGGTTGGGCGATCGTTGGGTCGAGTCACTGTTACATCTTGATCTGCTTAAAGATGTGGCTGATATTTATCACCTACACGAGCACCGAGAAAAACTATTAACCATTGAAAAAATGGGTGAGAAGTCCGTTCAGAACTTGATTGATTCGATTGAAAATAGTAAGAAAACCACTTTGGCTGCATTTATTTATGCACTAGGGATTCGTGGGGTGGGTGAAACCACAGCGCGTATGTTGGCCAATACCTTCCAAACTTTAGATGCGCTACGTGTCGCAGACATTGAAGCTTTAAAGAAAACCCCAGATGTGGGGGATATCACGGCAGAGTGGATTGTCGATTTTTTCCAAGCACCACATAATCTTGAAGTTTTAGACCGATTATTGGCGGCAGGTATTCACTGGGATGCACCTGTGGCACCAAGTCGCCAGCCTCTAAATGGAGAAAGTTGGGTCGTGACGGGTACACTCAGTACGATGGGGCGTGATGAAGCAACACAGCTCCTACAAGCACTGGGCGCACGTGTGAGTGGTAGTGTGTCGAGTAAAACCAAGTGTGTTGTTGCAGGTGAGAAAGCAGGTTCAAAGCTGGATAAAGCGGAGAAGCTTGGGATTGCTGTGATCAATGAAGCTGAGTTTATTCAACTGATGAAAGATTATGGTCAGTTAGAGGCTTAGATTGTTGACTCAGGTTAAATCAGAAATATGATACTTGGGCACGTCATCTGCAACCTGCGTGGTGTAAGTAAGATAATATTTCTGCGACATATTTCTGATACATCAAAAAGTGGTCAGGTTTTGCAGATGACAATGGTTTTGCCTACTTTTGCCGAAACAAAAGTAGGGCTAGCTGCAGGCTAATGATGAAATGGGGTGAGAACTTGATAAGACTCCGCCAAGATCATTTCTTCAATAAGCTGGAGAAATATTTAAGTCAAAATTAGGTTGTTTATTTCAAGGAATATATTGCTTAATGACACCGTCATCGAGCAATTGTTGAAAGTGCTCAACGAGGCTTTCTTTGACATCTCGATACTTTAAGCCCAATTCTTTTTGGCTTTTGTTCGCATCAAAATAAATCGGATAACCCATATTCAGCTCAACAAACTCGCGGCTAAAACCAATGAATGGACCAATCACCTTAAAAGCTGCTTTAGGAAGTTCATTTCGTGGAAATGGAAACTTCCAACCAAAATGTTCTTTAAGCAATTGACCGATTTCAAGCAGACTTAAAGTTCCACCACTTACAATGTAACGACCTGTTGCTTCTGGGTTGAATGCTGCTTGTAAGTGCGCTTCAGCAACATCTTGAACATCGACTACACCATTCCACATAGGTGGGACACCAGCTAAAGTCAAACCATTGGTAAACTGTTGTAAGACCTCAATTGAGCCTGACTGTGTATTTGGTGTCAATGAACGACCAAAGACCAACGCAGGGTTAATGCATACCAACTGCCAACGATCTTGTGCCTCAGCCATTTCCCAAGCTTTACGCTCAGCCATCACTTTAGAATATGGATAAGGCTGATGGGTCTCAGAACTGCTGGTGTTCCAGTGACTTTCATTAAAAGTATTGTGGTCTGTTTTTAAAATATCAATGGCATCGCCATAGGTCGACGCAATACTCGAAGTGACAATGACGCGTTTAACAGATTCGGTTTCATTCACGGTGTTTAAGACATTTTCTGTACCCAAAACAGCAGGTTCAATGATGTCTTTCACTGCATCTTTATAGTTAGTAACGACGAAAGGAGAGGCCATATGAAAGACAATTTCACAGCCTTGCATCGCTTCTTTAAAGGAATTGGGCTCGAGCAAATTGGCTTTAAAGAGTTTCAGTGTTCCGGCACTGCTGTCTGCAATTTTAGATAAATGCGCGAAGCTTTGAGTTTTGTTCAGGTCACGTACAGTGGCATGAACGGTATACCCTTGGGTTAATAATTTTTGAATCACCCAACTGGCAATATAACCCGATGCACCTGTAACCAGTACCGGTGCTTGTGTTGCTAAGTTTGTCATAGATTACCCATTGTTGTTTTAAGTATTGGCTTAGTGTAAACGTGAATGCCATGAAAGTCTTTGCCTATGGGGTGAACAGGTGTCTGACTTATGCGTCATTTTATAATATTGCACCAGACTGTATTGAAAATGAGCGGGTAAAACGTATTTTTTCGCAGTAAGCTTAAATTTGTATTTTAGATCAGATAGATAAGTCAAATGATAAAATACAATAAATAATGATAATTATTTTACATATAATAATGATTCTCATTAGAAATAAGTGTTGTTTAAAATGAAATCCTTCTCTAAGAAAATTCTTGCAAGCTCTGTTGGGCTTTTAATGATGGGTGGCGGCTGTTTACAGCTTGCATTTGCAGAGGAGGTTTCAGTTTTACCTGCCTTAAAATCAGAAGCGCAATCACAACAAGGCTATGCCGATGGTAAATTGGCGAAGGCGGCTAACTTGGGTGCTTTAGGGAATAAGTCAACGATTGATACGCCATTTACGGTTTCTACTTATACAGAGCAACTGATTCGTGATCAACAAGCATCTACAGTGGGGGAAGTTTTAGAAAATGATGCCAGTATTCGTGCGACGACCAATCAAGGTCATTTAAACGAAAACTTCCAAATTCGTGGTTTTAGTGTCGGCTATGATGATATGGCTTATAACGGGTTATACGCTGTAGCTCCTATGGGACGTATACCAACAGATTTACTAGAATCGGTGACAGTATTGAAAGGGCCGAATGCTTTGGTTGCAGGTATGGCACCAGCAGGAAGCGTTGGCGGAGTAGTGATTGCGAATTCTAAACGTGCCGACCAAGATCTAACACGTATTTCGACGTCATTAGAAGATGAGAGTTATTATAAAACCAATGTGGATGTTTCTCGTCGTTTTGGTGACCAAAAACAATTTGGCGTTCGTGTAAACGGCACATATGGAGACGGTGAGCATCTTATTGAAGGTATGGATGACCGTTTAGCACTGGGTTCGATTGCAGCGGACTATACGACCGATAAATTAAAACTAAACTTTGATGCTTATGCCATTCGTGAAAACCGTGATAATGGTTCACCTGCAATGATCTCTATGCAAAAAACAGGCGTAGTTGCTGCACCAAAGGGTGATAATAATTACTTTGATCAAATTCATGGGGAAACCTATAGCCGTTATGCGGGCTTAAATGGTGAATATAAATTCACTCCTGATACCAAGGTTTTTGCAGGTGTGGGTTATGTTGAAAAAGGTTATTCGGGGCATATTTTTGGTACGCGTATGATCTTGCAGAACAGTGCAGGTGATGCAACTTCGCAGTACTATCGAGTCGCATCTAAAGAAAATAACCTAAGTGGTAATACGGGTATTGAAACTAAATTCAATACAGGCGCCATTAAACATACCCTTGGGTTACGTGCAGATTATGTACATCGCGAATACGATCAACACTCTCGTGCGACAAGTTCATCATTTACAACGAATCTTTATAATCCTAACTCGAACGGGACAATGCCAACGATCTATCCAACAGTTGTACCTTATGAAGATGATAAATTCATGAGTTATACCTTGACGGATCAAATTTCAATGTTGGATGACAAATTTCAGTTGATTTTGGGTGCTCGTTATCAAGATATGCAGTTGGAAAGTCTCACTACAGATGTGAAATACGATGAAAATAAGCTTTCACCAAGTTTAGGCATCGTAATCAAACCGTTTGGAGAAAATTTATCTTTTTATGCAAGCTATGTTGAAGGTTTATCAAAAGCAGACTCAGTAACTTCTACCGCGGATGTGAACGAAGGAAAACTGTTTAAGCCTTACGAAACGAAGCAATATGAAGTGGGGGCAAAGTATCAAGCTGGTTCTTGGTTAAATAGCTTGGCACTTTATCAAATTGAAAAACCGACTCTGATCACAACTGCTTTGGCGACAGCGGTTAATGGTAATACACAGATCACTGAAGGTGGCGGGGAAAGTCGATCACGTGGTATTGAATGGTCCTTCTCAGGGAATTTGACTAAGGACTTAAGTCTACTGGGAAGCATGGCTTATATTGATGCTGAATATACAAAAGGTTCTACAAGCACCACTGATATTTCAGGCAATACGATTTATGGTGTACCAGACTTTACTGCCTCATTAGGTTTGGATTATGCCGTACCTGTGGTAGATGGTTTAAATGTTAATGCTCGGGCTAACTATGTTAGTGAACAATATTTAGATAGTTTGAATACCTATAAACTTCCTGACTATACTATTCTTGATGTTGGTGCGCGCTATAAAACAAAACTGGGTGGTGTAAACACGACTTTCTTAGCCAATGTCGATAACGTGACAAATAAAAAATACTGGGAAGGTGTGTTCAACTCTTACTATGCAACGGTTGGTGGTGCACGCACCTATAAATTCGGCGTCACTTTCGATTTCTAATTTTACTGAACAGCCCATTGCGATGCAGTGGGCTTTTTTTATGTCTGAATGCTGCCTCATTTAAGTTGAACGCAATGATGAAATTTCTCGGTTTACTCCTGTGCTGTGGTAGTTGTGTGCTGCTGTATTTGACCCATCCTAACCAAACGGTTCTTAAACAGACTGTGGCGAAAAAGTATCGTTGGGTCGGGTGGATTGGTTTTGTTTTGGCATTGGTTCTTTTACTGGCGGTATTACCAAAACTGGTGGCGGTGTTGATGTGGTTACTGATGCCATTGGTGTTGTGGTCAGCACTACCATTTCTTCCTTTATTACATGGGGCTTTGACGCATGAGGTTACTACGCGATCAAAAGATACAACCTGACTGGTGGACGAAAAGCTTTGCAGGAGCAGTTCTTGGACTCAGCCTAGCTTTCGCTTTGGCTGCATTAATCACAATGTGGGGACTGCAATCTGAGTATCGTAGTCTTGCTCCACAGTTAGGGATGTGGTCGATTCCATGGATTTGGCTACCACTTTTTTTCGTGGCCTATTTTATTCCACGCGGATGGCAGTCCATTGTGATTTATCTGTTTTTCAATGTTGTGGCTTACACACTCATATTTTGGCTCACAGGGGAATAGGGCATGAAGGTACGTACAGATATTCTTCGACTGGCCAAAGAGTTACATACGTGGGTGGGGATTTGTGCGGGTATTCTCTTGTTCATTTGCTTTTTTGCAGGTGGGCTGAGTATGTTTCAGCATGATTTGAGTAAGTGGGCAACACCACCGCAACAAAGTTTAAATACGGTTGAATTCCATCAGTACAACGATTTGGTGTCACAGGTACAGCAGCAGTATCCTGAAGCGCAAAAAAGTTTCCAGATCAATTTAAACTCCAAAGAGTTCCATTATGCCCCGATTCAGTGGCAACCTGCGCAAAGTCAAGCACATGATGATCATGCTTTCGATACCGATCAAAGCGCGATGTTAGCAACACTGAAACCAGATGGCACTCTACAGGTTGAACAAGAAAACTTATCCAAACTAGGTTGGTTGATTGAACAGCAGCATGAAACGGCAGGCATTCCAGGGATGCTTGGGCATCATACACTCGGTGTTTATGTGATGGGTGTGGTTTCGGTCTTATATTTTTTGGCGCTAATGACAGGTTTAATCATCCTCTTGCCGACGTTGGTCAAAGACTATTTTGCGATACGGCAAGGTAAGAACAAAAAACGCTTTTGGCTCGATGCGCATAATGTGATTGGCATTACCAGTTTACCGTTTCATATTTTGATTAGTGTGACAGTGATTGTTTTTGCATTTCATGATTTATTTTATGATGGCTTGGGGCAGTTGGTGTCCAAAGGCAAACCATTGTTTGAACGTCCCGCTGCGGTGCAGATTGTAGATCCGGTTCCTCAACTGGATGTTAAAAAAATACTCTTACAGGTACAGCAACAAGCACAGGGCTATGAGGTCTCGTCTGTAAGCTTTAACAATCTAGACCAACCCGCCAAGGCTTCGGCACGCGTCAGTTTATATAGTCCAGATCAGATGTTACGCGGTGATAACTTCGACGTGATGTTTTTCAATCCTTATCAGCCCGCACCCTATAGTACAGCCAATTTAAATACCCAGAGTTCTGGTCTAGATCAACTGATTAGATCCATGTTCAGTTTGCACTTTGGTAACTATGGCGGAGATTTTACCCGTTGGTTATATTTGGCCTTGGGTCTGGGAGGAGCATTTTTATTTTACTCAGGTAATCTGTTATGGATTGAATCTCGAGTGAAACGACAAAAAAATCCAAATTTAGCACCACCTGCCCAGCGTAAGGATGTGCAATTCATCGCAAACTTAACCATAGGGTCATGTTTGGGAACAGTCTTTGGCATTGTTATGAGTATGTTGATCGGGCGTTGGGCCTATGTACTCAGTCCTGAACTACACAGCATCAACGCATGGTTTATGTATATCTATTATGCGATTTTTATCTTCAGTTTAATGCTTAGCTTTGTACTGGGCGCGGCGCGAGCATTACCAACGTTACTGCTGTCTATTGTGATTGTTTTACTGCTTATGCCTTTGACTTCTGCTATAGCATTGTTCTTACCTGAGATTGGACTATGGTCATCCTCTTCCTCTTTATGGTGGATTGACGTCTTTGCTATTCTTTTTGCTGGGTTATTTTTCCGTTTTTATCGCCAAGCTCAGGTCCGAGTCCAGTCTGCAGAAGTGGGTTCTCTTTGGTCCATTGCTCAGAAAAAATGAAAGATTGTGCACCGTTCCAAGGTTGAAATAAGAAGCATTTTTAATGGTTACAAAATGAAGCACAGGGCTGTTCAAGCCTAAAAAGCCTTTGTAAAAGGCATGAAGTTTTGCAAAGGCTTATTTTATAACTATTATTTTGATGATTCATACTGCAAATGCGTATGTTTCTCATTTTAATTTTATAAAAATCATAAACTTACATAATTTATCTTTTGCAAAGTGAATTAAATGTGTCCATAATAGTTGCATTAGAGAATGGAGATTTTGAAATGCGTGGCAATCCTGAAGTCGTAGACTACTTAAATATGTTGATCGGTGGAGAATTGGCTGCACGCGATCAATATCTCATTCATTCACGTATGTATGAAGATTGGGGCTTAAGCAAAATCTTTGAACGTATTGATCATGAAATGCAAGAAGAAGCACAACATGCAGATGCGATTATTCGCCGTGTTTTGTTTTTGGAAGGCACACCAAATATGCAACGTGATGACGTTGAAATTGGTGAAGATGTGGTTTCATGCTTAAAAACCGATTTAAAGCTTGAATATCATGTACGTGAAAAATTAGCGCAAGGCGTAAAATTGTGTGAAGAAAAGGGTGATTACATTACCCGTGATATGTTACGTCAGCAAATGTCAGATACCGAAGAAGACCATACTTATTGGTTAGAAAAACAATTACGTTTAATTGAATTGATTGGTCTGCAAAACTACATTCAGTCTCAAATGTAAGAGATGCCAGCTACCAGTTTTATGTAAAGGTGGCTTTTGCATTTACATAATGAGTAATCAAAAAGCCTTCGAATCAATGTCCGAAGGCTTTTTTGTATGGGTTATTTTTTAGAGAACTTTTGAATATCTGCCAATACTTGTCCTGCATGGGTTTGGGTATTTACACTGCTGTAGTGATAGACCACTGTACCTTGTGGGTCGATCAGAAAGGTTTCACGCTTGGCAATTTTCGCGATGCCCAAGTTCCGCACGATGCCGAGTTGATTTGCCAGTTGATGATTGTGATCAGCCAAAATAGGGAAATTCAGTCCCAACTTTTTAGAAAATTTTTGATGTGACTGTACATCGTCCAAACTCACGCCTAAGACCACCGCATTATTTTTGCTAAATTGTGGGTAGAGTGCTTTGAACTGATTGGCTTCTTGGGTGCAGCCCGGCGAGTCATCCTTCGGATAAAAATACAGAACGATCCATTTGCCTTGATATTGTTTGAGCTCATGCCATTTGGCATTTTGATCTTGTAACTTAAAACTCGGTGCGGGCTTGCCTACCCATTGTTTTTGGTCTGATGAAGCGCTTGAAAAAGCCGGTGCTGCATAAGTGGCATTACTGATGGCACAGAAACTACCTAGCGAAATTAAGCTAATCGTTGCCATTTGCATTATTTTCATTGTGTAGGCTGTCCAGAAATGTATTTCATTGATCTTAGCAAATTTTAAGGCACTAAAGTGCTGAGATTCTGGTGTCTAAATCTGAATTATTTATTTAAATTTACTGTTCATTCAAAGGGCTTGCTTTGCAACGGAGTCTGAGGTTTTATACTGTTTGAAATTTACAGTTTTAGAGTCTGCATTGAATCAACGTATTTTACTCATCACGGGCTGGGGTGGTGGGACCAAGTTACTGCAACCTTTGTCTCATGCTTTGCAGCATAAAGGCCATTCGGTTGAGCTGATCAATATTTTTAATGGATTGGATACACAGGCGTTGCAGCAACATGCTGAACAAGCCAAAGATTTTGATGTCATTATCGGTTGGTCTTTGGGGGGGCAACTGGCGACTTTATTGGTCGATGCTGTTGAACAGCAGTATCAACAGCAAAAAATATTAATCACTCTGGCTTCAAATCCGTGCTTTGTGGCGCATGAAAACTGGCCAACCGCGATGAGTCCAGCGATATTTCAAAGCTTTAAACAATCCTTCGAAGAGGATGCGATTGCCACCTTAAAGAAATTTGGATTTATGGTGTGTCAAGGGACGGCAACCACCAAGCAAGATTTTTTACAGTTGCAAAGTTTGCTTCAGCCTCAATCTTTAGATCTGTTAAAACAGGGACTCAATTGCTTAGAGCATTTAAATACGGTTGAGATCTTACAAAATTATACGGGGCATCAACTCCATCTGCTGGCTAAACAAGATTTTTTAGTTAGCTACAAAGTCTTGGATAATTTAAAAACTTTAGGTGCAATTTTTTTAGATGCGATGCTTTTAACTGGTTCACATGGACTTCCAGTTTTTCATGTCTATGAAGTAACTGACAAAATCTGCCAATATTTACAAAAAATGGATTAAACAATTCACTGAGTGGTGAATATCGCAATTTCTTTTTGATGCGCGAAGGTTTAAGATCAGTCAAATTGAAATTTTGCTGTAACTGTCGTAGATATGGAGTTAAGGATGACTGAGATCAATGCCAAATTTGATGCTGAGTTGGATGACTTAGCATTTGATCGGGAACATATTTGGCATCCTTATACCTCGATGACTAATCCGCTCCCCACCTTTAAAGTTAAAAAAGCCTTTGGCTCAACCATTGAGTTAGATGATGGTCGTCAGCTGATTGATGGAATGTCTTCGTGGTGGTGCACCATACACGGCTATAACCATCCTGAACTGAATCAGGCTGTGACGGATCAACTGCAAAACATGTCGCATATTATGTTTGGTGGTTTTAGCCATGATCCCGCCATTCAACTGGGCAAATTACTGTTGCAAATCACCCCGCCAAGTTTAGATAAAATTTTCTATGCAGACTCGGGTTCTGTTGCGGTTGAAGTGGCGTTAAAGATGGCAGTTCAATATTGGACTTCGCTTGGGAAACAAGACAAAACCAATTTTGTCACTCCGCGTTCGGGCTACCATGGTGATACATGGAATGCGATGTCGGTCTGTGACCCTGTCACAGGGATGCATCAAATTTTTGGCTCAAGTTTACCCAATCGTATTTTTGTTCCTGCACCGCAAGTTGCCTTTGATGCAGCATGGAATCAGGATGATATCCGTGAGCTTGAAAACACCTTAGCTATACAGCATGAAAGTATCGCCGCGCTGATTATTGAGCCGATTGTTCAGGGTGCAGGTGGGATGCGTTTTTATCATCCTGAGTACTTACGACAGGCCAAATTGCTCTGCGAAAAATACGGTGTTTTACTGATTTTTGATGAAATTGCGACGGGCTTTGGGCGTACGGGGAAACTTTTTGCTTGGGAGCATGCACAAGTCGAACCTGACATTATGTGTATGGGTAAAGGTTTGACAGGCGGCTATATGACTTTGTCTGCAACCTTAACCACAAAGCATATTGCTGAAACCATCAGTCGAGGCGAAGCGGGCGTATTTATGCACGGCCCAACTTTTATGGCCAATCCCTTGGCGTGTGCAGTAGCGGCGAAAAGTACAGAACTCCTCATTTCACAAGATTGGCAAAGCAATATTCAACGCATTGAAACACAACTTCGTACCGCTTTGACACCTTTACAGTCACTTGAATATGTCCATGACGTTCGTGTACTGGGGGCCATCGGTGTAGTTGAACTGACGTTTAATGTGGATATGAAGACCTTACAACAGGAGTTTGTCCGCCGTGGTATTTGGGTGCGACCTTTTGGAAAACTGGTCTATGTGATGCCCCCTTATGTGATTAGTACACAGGAACTCAAGACCTTGCTTGAGCAATTGGTTGAAGTGGTCGTGCAGATGCAGGAGCCTGTTGTATGAAGCATGTAGAGCATTTTGCAGCACAACTGGATGTGCTTAAACAGCAAGGCAATTTGCGCCACTTCACGTCCAATGTGCAGCAAGGGCGGATGATTCGAATCCATGATCATGAGATGTTGAATTTGGCATCGAATGACTATCTAGGATTGGCTGCAAATATTGAATTGCGAGAGCAGTTTTTCGATGAAACACCGAACGCACAGCGCTGGATGAGTTCAGCTTCTTCACGTTTATTGACGGGTAATTTTCCAGAATATGAACAGTTTGAGGCCAGCCTAAGTCAGGCTTTTCATGGTCGAGCGGCTTTGGTATTCAACAGCGGCTATCACATGAATATTGGTATTTTACCTGCGTTAGCGGACAGTAAAACGCTAATTCTGGCTGATAAATTAATCCATGCCAGCATGATTGATGGTATTCGTTTATCGACAGCGAAGTTGGTACGTTATCGCCATAATGACTTGGCACATTTAACCCAACTTTTACAGAAGTATCATACCGATGATACTTTTGATCGAATCATTGTGGTGACGGAGTCCATTTTTAGTATGGATGGTGATGAAACCGATTTGGCTGAATTGGTTCGCATCAAAAAACAGTTTGAAAAAGTCATGCTCTATGTCGACGAGGCACATGGCATCGGTGTGCGTGGTGAGCAAGGTTTAGGCTGTGCCGAACAATATCAAGTGATTGATGAGATCGACTTTTTGGTTGGTGCTTTGGGTAAGGCTATGGCTTCAATTGGTGGTTATCTGATTTGTCATCCTGTGATTCGAGACTATCTCATCAATACGATGCGCCCATTGATTTTTAGTACGGCACAACCGCCGATCTGCATGGCGTGGAGTAACTTTATCTTGCAACAAGTTTTGCAGTTAAAGACCTCAAGACAGCATTTACACAGTATCAGTCAGACCTTGCAGCAAGCAGTTCAGACCAAAGGTTTTGCTTGTCCTTCAACGTCTCAAATTGTCCCTGTGATCATCGGGGATTCAAGCAAAACGGTAGAGAAGGCGAAAGCTTTGCAACAAGCAGGTTTTTATATTATGCCTGTACGACCACCGACTGTGCCGCAGCATAGTTCTAGACTACGTATTTCCTTGACCGCTCAAGTTCGCCATACTGATTTAGATCAGTTGATTCAGTTGTTGTGAGTGAGTCGTGAAGAATTTAGAGATTGATAAAGCACAAGTCGCATTGCGCTTTGCTCAGGCAGGGCAAAGCTACAGTGAACATGCGGTTGTGCAAAAACAAATTGCACGCCGGCTTTTTAATTTAATCCAACGTCATGCTGCTAAAACGCAATTTGAGCGGGTGTTTGAAATTGGTTGTGGTTCAGGCAATTTAAGCCATCTTTTGCTGAAGGATTTCCAAATTCAGCACTATCTACTGAATGACTTATATGCCGAGGTGCAGCAGCACTTTCAGGGTTATTCAAATATAGATTGGTTATTGGGCGATATTGAACAGCTCGTTTTTCCAGCTCATTTGGAACTGATTGTATCGACGTCTGCGTTGCAGTGGATGACAGATCTTGCTGCTGTTTTTCAGAAAGCGAATGACAGTCTGCTCCCACAAGGGCTGTTTTGTTTTTCCACCTTTGGCGAGCGGAATTTACAAGAGATTAAGACCTTAACGGGGCAAGGCTTAGATTATGTCAACCTCGATCAACTACGGGAAAAATTGCAAAATCAAGGTTTTGAAGTTCTGCATTTGTCTGAACAAATTGAGTGCTTAGACTTTGCGACACCGAAACAGATACTGCAACATTTAAAAGCCACAGGTGTCACGGCAACTGCATCGAGCTTTCGTTGGACCAAGCACTCGCTTGAACGCTTTTATCAAGATTATCAACAATTTTCACAACTCGATACATCAGGACAGATTCATTATCGCCTGAGTTATCACCCTATTTATTGTATTGCACGGAGAATGCCATGACTGGATCAGTTTACTTTATCAGTGGAATCGATACAGGCATTGGGAAAACCTATACCACGGGCTACTTAGCCAAGCTTTGGAATGAACAAGGCCAAAAAACCATTACCCAAAAGTTAGTGCAAACGGGTAATGTGGATGTTTCTGAAGACATTGAACAGCACCGTAAAATTATGGGTATGGGCTGGTTTCCTGAAGATGACAGTAAGCTGACCATGCCTGAAATTTTTAGTTATCCTGCATCGCCACATTTAGCGACTAAAATTGATGGTCGTGAGATTGATTTTGCAAAAATCGAGCGTGCTACTCAGCAGCTGGCTGAAAAATATGAGGTGGTGTTGTTAGAAGGTGCGGGTGGTTTGATGGTGCCTTTAACCACAGATTTGCTTAGCATTGACTATATTGCAACCAAGCAACTGCCTGTCATTTTGGTGAGTTCGGGGCGTTTGGGCAGTATTAACCATACTATTTTAAGTTTAGAAGCACTGAAAAGTCGTGGTTTAGAGCTTTACGCTTTAGCCTATAACTTAAATGATGAGTCACAAGATGAACTCATTTCTAAAGATACTGCGAACTATTTAAAAGCTTATTTGGCGACACATTTTCCGCAAGCATTGTGGATCGACATCCCCGTGTTGAAGTAATTCGCAGAGTCATTAAAAAATAAAAAAACCGCTAACAGCAAAAGTTGTCAGCGGTTTTTTTGACGGTTTTATTTACTGATTACTCACGACTCCAATTTTTTTCACATCAAGGCGTTGGGCTGCGGCCATGACCATCGCAATGTATTTATATTCCGTTGCGCGGTCAGCTTTGAGTTTAATTTGGTCTTGATCTGCTTTTTGAACAACGGTTTGAAACAAGGCTTCGAGCGCTTGTTTGGACTCCACAGCTTGTTCATTCCAAAACATTTTGCCTTGAGCATCTAAGCGTAGTTCCACGATTTCAGGGGGTTTTTCCTGAACTGGTGGTGGTGTGCCATTCGGGAGGTTGATATTAATGGCGTTGTTTGGCAATGGAATCGTGATAATGAACATAATCAGTAATACCAACATGACATCAATCAAAGGCGTCATGTTGACATCAAGCATCACATCTTCATCATCTTGATTGGAACCAACATTCATACCCATAGCTGAATCCTTCTTTGATTAAGGTGAAGAGGGCGGTGTGGTGACAAAGGCAATTTTGCCAATCCCCGCTTGCTGCGTGGTGCTAATGACTTGGTCAATCGCATCGTATGGCGTAAGTTGGTCACCACGAATGTGGACATCGGGCTGAGGTCTCTTTTGTGCCTCTGTTTGTAGTCGTGCCAGTAAAGTGGCTTTGTCAGCAATGTAACTCTCATTCCAGAAAATATCGCCATTTTTATTGACTGCGAGTTGAATATTTTCAGGTTTGGTTTCATAAGGAACATTCTTTTCTTCAGGCAAATTGACTGGTACAGTATGAACTGCAACAGGTACTGTAATGAGGAAAATAATCAGTAAAACCAACATAATATCAACCAATGGTGTGGTATTAATGGTTCCGATTACATCATCATCGCTGTCATTTGAATTAACCGTCATTCCCATGGTTGATTCCTCATTTTTTATTTCATATCACGGTTAATCGGGTTATTAGTACTGATTTCACCACTTAATAGCACCGCATGTAAATCTGAACCAAAGGTACGAACTTCTTCCATTACAGCTTTATTACGACGGGTTAACCAGTTGTAGCCAAGCACAGCGGGAACCGCTACAGCTAAACCAATTGCAGTCATAATTAAGGCTTCACCCACAGGGCCTGCGACTTTATCAATAGATGCTTGACCCGATACTCCAATCGCGGTTAACGCATGATAAATGCCCCAAACCGTACCAAATAAACCCACGAAAGGTGCGGTTGAACCTACAGTTGCTAGAAAAGCTAGCCCACCACTTAAATGACTGTGAATTTTGTCGATAGCGCGTTGAATCGAGATAGTGACCCAAGTATTAAAGTCGATACGCTCTAATAATGTTCCACCATGGTTTTTTGTGGATTTAATGCCTTTTTCAGCAATAAAGCGATACACACTGGCATCATCTAAACCTTCAGTTGCACTATCGAGAGAGGTTGCTTCCCAAAAGTTTTTATCGGCATGTTGGCCTTGTTTGCGAATTTTGCCTTGCTGTAAGCACTTGGTGATGATGATGTACCATGTCCCAATCGACATAATCACCAAAATAAACAGCGTCACTTTAGACACCAGATCACCTTCTTTCCACATTGCTTCTAAGCCATAAGGGTTATGTACTTTTTCTGAAGCAGTAGGTGCTTTTTCAGCTAAGGGTGGGGGAACAGGTGTTGCTGCTTTTTCAGTCGTGGTGACTGGTGTAGTCAGTGCTGTAGTGGGCGCAGCGGTTTCCTCTGCAAAAACAGCTTGTAGAGGAAGTAATGTGCTCATTCCAAGTAGGCTTGCTGCGGTAAAGTTTTTTAATTTTTGCATTGTGTAACTCCTAATGTCGGCTGATCTTTTTCAATTATTCGAGAACAAATTCGTATGGGATGTCGAACCAAGCGCTTTGAGCTACGCCATCTTTCATTGCAGGTTTAAATGTGCACAAGCTATACGCTTTCGTTGCTGCTCGGTCTAAAGTACGGTCACCTGTTGAGCGTTTCACTTTGACTTCTTGCGCCTTACCATTGGTATCGACAAAGACCGAAATCAGTACGGTGCCAGAAATGCCACTCATCTCTGCTTCGCGTGGATAGCTTGGAGCTTTACAGCCAGCTTCTCCTTCCGAGACTCCACGTGTAACACCTGTGGGTTTGGGTGCAGGTGATGGAGCAGCGGCAGTCGGTGTTGGGGTTGGAGATGGGCTTGGAGAAGGCGATGATGCAACTGGCGTCGGCGTGCTTATCGTCGGTTTAGTGACGGGTGTAGCAACTGTTTTTTGCACTGGGACTACTTTTTCTACAGGTTTAGGGTCAGGCTGCTGCGCTACTTTTTCCACCATTTTTGGTGGCTCTGGTGGAACTTCTTTAGGTGGTTCAGGCTCAGGCGGCTTGATATCTTGCAGAATGACCAATTCCACAGGTTCGGTTGAGGGTTTGACAATATCTTTTGCCAAGCCCGCCA
>Ga0208704_100037_pt1 | contig 56288 bp, 50 predicted proteins | sample DeeseametaMP0144_FD_184221 | JGI IMG/M metagenome (GOLD analysis project Ga0208704, IMG submission 184221) | Marine microbial communities from the Deep Atlantic Ocean - MP0144 (SPAdes) | ecosystem: Environmental > Aquatic > Marine > Oceanic | place: West of Cape Verde, Atlantic Ocean | collected...
AATATTTCCGCGACTCATGAGTGCTCGGTTATATGCGGGCCAATTGGTTGTGCGGTAGATTTTGTGTGTAGGCTTCTTCATTTGAAAATTATATCGCTAAAAAAGCCTTTACAGATAGGTTTGTGCAACAAAACCCTTCAAACATAAAAACTACCCTTAGGTGGTTTTAATGGTATCGATATAAAATGAACATTTGATGAAATAGATTAGATAGACATGTGAGCCGAATCGCTAAGTAGTACTGAAAAGCTGACAAAACCAATGATGCTGTCCGTTGTAATCCATGGCTGATTTAGGTCAGCAACAACAGTAGAGGTTTTCGATAATAATGACAGCTCTAAGCGCTCTCATCGAATGTTTACAAAAACTCTTCCTTCTCCATAAGGTGAATCATTTCTCATTCTGAAATTCAATATTGTTGTAGATCAATGTGCGATTAACACATCTTATATGCTCTTACTTAAAAAATTGAGATCCCATATTCTTCAATTTTTGACAATGGGCTATGCAAATCCGTAATCTTATACAGCTATACGCTATAATTACGCCATATTTGCATGAAGCAAAACTGCTAGGTCGGTTGCTAACTGTTTTCTATAGCCATTGCTGAACTTTGAAACATTGGAGATTTTTTGAGTGGAAAAGCCAATTATCATTTTTGATATGGACGGTACATTACTGGATCTTGCCTATGATGATTTTATTTGGAATCATCAGCTTCCTATCCGTTATGCTGAACAACACCAGTGCTCTTTAGAACAAAGTACTCAGGCCCTGTTTGAGTTTTATCAAACCGATAATCACACACTCAATTGGTATTCTACGCGCTTTTGGACAGCCAAAGTCGGCGTAGATACGCTCGCTTTGCAGCAGGAATTTAAGCATAAAGTTGGCCTGCGCGAAGGCTGCCTCGAACTTCTCGACTATTTAAAAAACAACGGCTACCCTTGTTGGCTTGCCACTAATGCAGACTGCGAAGGACTTAAGTTTAAACTCGAATACACGAAACTGGCCTCATATTTTGATGTCATTATTAGCAGTGAAACTCTCGGCCACGCCAAGGAATTTACTGAGTTCTGGCAACGTCTCCATGAACGCCATCCTTTTGCAGCCACACAGTGTTACTTTATCGATGACACTGAAAAAGTATTAGAAGGTGCTGAAAGTTATGGTATTCAAAACCTATTTACCATTGCTCAACCCTCATCACTAGGTCAAAGCAAGACATCCAGCCCTTATCCGATCTTAAATCAGCTCACCGATTTAATTCCGTATTTAGAGCAAGCTGAGGTCACGGCCAAATATGCGTAAATCCACTTTAGCAGAAGATGCTGTCGGCATGCGTATTGACAAATGGTTATGGGCAGCACGTTTTTTTAAAACGCGCTCCATTGCCAAAAATGCAATTGAGGGGGGCAAAGTTCACCACAATGGCGAACGTGTCAAGGTGTCGAGAGAAGTTCGAGTTGGAATGGAGCTCACCATACAACAAGGCATTGACAAGAAAACCGTGGTGATCAAAGAACTTTCTGACGTGCGTGGCCCTGCTCCTGTTGCCCAAAAATTATATGAAGAAACTGAAGTCAGTATTACACGACGGGAATTGATTGCAAGCCAAAGAAAGTTGCATAATCTAGCTCGACCTGATCATCGTCCAAGTAAAAAAGACCGACGCGATATCAGTAAGTTTAGACAAGAAAATGATCAACAATTTGACCAATATTGGTCTTATAATGATGATGAATGACATGCGTCATATTGTGTCGCACACGATCTGACTTTTATAGAAGATACAGACTAAATCTGTCACTATACTGAGCATATTCAGTAAATATCCGTGACATCGTTTTGAGGTTGTAAGATGGATGATAATAAAAGCAAGGCGCTCAATGCTGCGCTAAGCCAAATTGAAAAGCAGTTTGGTAAAAACACAGTAATGCGTCTTGGCGATAACACCGTACAAGCTGTTGAAGCGGTATCAACGGGTTCTTTGACACTTGATATTGCTCTAGGCATTGGCGGCTTACCAAAAGGCCGTATCGTTGAGATTTATGGTCCTGAATCTTCAGGTAAAACAACCATGACTTTACAAGCGATTGCCGAATGTCAAAAAGCAGGTGGTACATGTGCATTTATCGATGCAGAACACGCTTTAGACCCGCAGTATGCGCGTAAACTTGGCGTAGATATTGACAATCTACTGGTTTCTCAGCCTGACCATGGTGAGCAAGCACTTGAAATTGCAGACATGCTGGTTCGCTCTGGTGCCATTGACCTCATCGTTGTCGACTCTGTTGCAGCATTGACACCACGTGCAGAAATTGAAGGTGAAATGGGCGACTCACACATGGGCCTCCAAGCACGTTTAATGAGCCAAGCATTACGTAAAATTACAGGTAATGCAAAACGTTCAAACTGTATGGTGATTTTCATTAACCAAATTCGTATGAAAATTGGTGTAATGTTTGGTAGCCCTGAAACCACGACTGGTGGTAATGCATTGAAATTCTATGCGTCTGTGCGTTTAGACATTCGCCGCGTGGGTCAGGTCAAAGAAGGCGATGAAATCGTTGGTTCTGAAACCAAAGTGAAAGTTGTCAAAAACAAAATGGCACCTCCATTCCGCGAAGCGCTCTTCCAAATTTTATATGGTAAAGGTGTCAACCATTTGGGCGAACTTGTAGACTTGGCTGTTCAACAAGAAATCGTACAAAAAGCAGGTGCTTGGTATTCATACCAAGGTGATAAAATTGGTCAAGGTAAAAACAATGTGATCCGTCACCTTGAAGAAAACCCTCAGTTGGCTGAAACCATTGAGAAAATCATTCGAGAAAAACTACTGACGACTGCAAATGCTGCGCCTGTAGAAGAGAATGAAGAAGAGCCAGACTTTTTAGATGCTTAATTAAAAGTATCGAAAAAGATTAAATGTTATTACACGACATTTAGGCTTACACTAAGAAACGCCCTACGGGGCGTTTTGTTTATTCAGATCTATTTCATAGCCGATTATGCCTAATTCAAAATTCCCCAAACTCCTTGACTATGATGCTCTCAAACAACAATTTGGTGAGGAGGAATCCCCTGCTACTCAATACGGCCACACGCAAGTAACACAAGAAACTGATGATGCTTTAGATTTTGATGAAGAGAATCAACCCAAACCCACAGGTTTAACAGGTTCTCGTCTACGTTCTTATGCCTTTGCAGTATTAACACGTAAGGAATATTCAAAAGCAGAATTAATTGAAAAACTAGCTACATGGGCATTGCACCGCGAAGAAGTGATTACACTGGTTGAAGAGCTTTCAGCACAAAACTATCAGAGTGATCGACGCGTGGCTGAGATTATGCTATCGAGCCAAAAGCGTAAAGGCAAAGGCCCTAATCGCATTAAAATGGCGCTAAAAACTAAAAAGATTGACACTGGTTTAATTTTAGAAGAACTGAAAGAAACGGATTGGGTCGAACAAGCCTATCAACTCAAAATTAAAAAGTATGGAACTGAGGTCGCAACAGATCCAAAACTAAAAGCTAAGCAAATCCGTTTTTTGATGTATCGTGGCTTTGAAATGGATGCGATTATGAAAGCGATTAGCAGGGTTGATGACTAATCACCATTCGCTCTTGACCAAGCTATGCCCAAATCACCTTTATAAATATTGATCTTATATTCACATCGAACATTAACTACATGTAACCGTTAATGAGTTAGAAAATAATGTAAGTCTTAAGTAACTACGAATCAGATAACATTCAGAAAAGCTTCAATATATAAAGTATAAGATGAAAAAATAATGCAATGATTTCTAATACTTGAAATAATTTTCGTTAAATTAAATGATCTGTATTTAACGTTATTTTAAAATACATCACCTAAGAAAAAGTACAAATGCTAGAGAGCAAAAAGAGGTGCGGAATAGAGTAAATGAATCTTTAAAACAAAAGCTAAGGGTAAAGAGAATAGGAAATATTACAAACCTAATAACAGTCAATGGAAAGATATTTTAAATTTGGTCTACATACAATATATTTGTATATTGATTATTATATTTTTAATAAATGAATATGGTGGCAACCCTACCAGCAAGCCTTCGGCACATCATATTTCTACTACCGTTGCTACCTTCCGGTCCTGGCGGGGTTCGTGGAATACAATTGCGAAGTAACCAGCAGGGCTACCATTGCAAGAACAGAGTATAGAGATTTTTCCCTAAGTTGCAAGCCTATAAACGACTTTTCAATAAGTATTTCATTCAATTGACTATTTATAAAACAAAATCAAGAAAAATCGCTCAATTTTTGGTAACGACTAGGCTACATTCATTTACCTAAATATACGACAACAATGTAAAAGGTTATTGCAATTCATAACGTTGCCGTTTTTAATGAGGGAAATGAATTTTGTTTGATGTGTCCCCCATCAAAGCCTTATAACACGGATATTTTATGATGCTAAAGAAGCATAGCCTATGTGCCCTCACCCTACTTTGCATAACGCCTGTTTTCGCCAATATTCCAATTGAATCTCGCGGCTTAAGTCAAGCAACGAACAATAGTGTCAATCCAACCAGCGTCGCAGTAGACACAGGTGCGAGTGCAACAGCAACCAATATTAATTGGCAAATCATGCAAAAGAACCAACAATTAGAAAATGATTTGCGTAGCTTACGCGGTAAACTTGAAGAGCAAGACAACGAGATCGCTCAACTCAAACATGAGTTGGAAAACCGTTACGCTGACCTAGATCAACGCTTAGAGTTACTTCAGCAAAAAATAGACCCTGAAGCGAGCAATACAACGGAGGATAACCAACAGGATACTCCTCCCAGTAACACCACAATCACCAACGCCAGCAGTAGCACAACCGCGGCCGCAGTAAACAAAGCACCTGTAGTGGTCAGTACGCAAAACACATCAGAGCCATCTGAGCTAGAAAAAGCCGCGTATACTGTCGCATTGGATGCCTATAAGCAAGGTGGTGCGAAGAAAGCGATTGCACCCATGCAAAATTTTATTAAAAACAACCCCAACAGTGTTTACATCAGCAATGCATATTTCTGGTTAGCTGAATTTAATTTAGCGATTGAACCCACCAACTATGCAGAAGCAAAAAAGAACTACGGGATTGTGGCAAACCAATATCCAAACTCTTCGCGCGCGCCTCGAGCCGTCTATCAGCTCTATAATATTGCCAAAGAAGTGGATAAAAATACGGTTCAGGCTAACCAATACAAAGCCAAACTCCTCAAGCAATATCCTAAGTCTGAAGAGGCCTCTTTCTTTAAAAAATAATTTTTCTATAGATATAAAAAAAGACACGCGAAGTGTCTTTTTTTATCTTTGGAATAAGCTTAACGCACAATGCCACGCTCTGACTGTTCTAACGAGTCAATAAGCAGCTGTACCTCAGCAACTTCAGGCAAAATTTCTGCACGGATACGTTCTAAAGCCTGCTCTGTCGTTAAACCTTCTTTATAGATCAGTTTAAATGCAGTACGTAAACCTTGAATCACATTTTTAGACCAACCTTTACGACGCATGCCTTCAACATTCATTGCAAAAGCATGTGCAGGATTACCAGAAACCATCACATAAGCAGGGACATCTTTTACAATCAACGATGCACCACCAATCATGCTATAAGAATCAATCTTACAGAATTGGTGTATACCCGAGTTACCACCGACAATCACATAGTCACCTACATGAACATGGCCAGCAACGCCGACATTGTTTGCAAAAATATTATGATCACCGACCACACAGTCGTGTGCAATATGCGTATTCACCATTAAAAGATTATGGCTACCAATCTTGGTTATACCGTGATCCTGAACCGTACCACGGTGTAAACTACAATGCTCACGAATTTTATTATGGTCACCAATTTCTAACCAGGTTTCTTCACCTGCATATTTTAGATCTTGGCAGACCTCACCCACGCTTGCGAATTGGAAAATTTCATTGTGTTCTCCAATACGCGTATAACCACCGACCACTACATGCGAATGTAACTGCGTACCTGCACCAATAGTGACATTTGGACCAATAATACAATACGGTCCAATCTTTGCATCTGCTGCAATCACGGCAGATGCATCGATGATTGCTGTTGGGTGAATAAATTCGTTATTGCTCATGATTGCTCTATTTTCTGATGCGAAACCATAATTTCCGCAGATGCTGCTACTACACCGTCAACGGTGGCAATACAATTATATTTGTAAATACCACGTTTCTGCATGACCAATTCTGATTTTAACACCAATTGGTCGCCTGCAACGACTTGCTTTTTAAAGCGAACTTTCTCTGCACCTGCAAACAAGAACAAAGAACCTTCACTTGGTTTCTCATTGTTCATGATGAAACCAAGAATACCTGAAACTTGCGCTAATGCTTCGACAATCAAAACACCAGGCATAATTGGATAATTAGGGAAATGGCCTTGAAGAAACTCTTCATTAATAGACACATTTTTATACGCCACAATTCCATTTTCAGTCACATCAACAACACGATCGACCAATAAAAAAGGATAGCGGTGTGGTAAGTACTCACGAATGGTTTGAATCGTCATTGGCAATTCAGGTTTCGTGAAACTAGTAGAATTCGACTCAGTCATCATATTTCTATTTACGCAATTTAATTGTTGATTCAAGGGACTCGATTTGAGCCTGCATATGATCAAGTTTTTTTACCAATTGGGTCAATGGCACATCTGCTAATTGTCTTAAACGAACAACGGTACGTTTCCACTTTTGATTTTCAAACAGCCCAATTCCTGAAGAATACGTTCCAGCCACAGAAATATTATTTGTGACCATTGACATTCCAGTTAACGTAACATTATCAACAATATTTAGGTGCCCTGCAATTGCAGACCCACCACCTACGATGCAATTTTTGCCAATGGTTGTACTACCGGCTATTGCAGTATTGGCAGCAAAAGCCGAATTGGCACCAATTTTAGCGTTATGGGCGATTTGCACAAGGTTATCAATAATGACTCCATCTTCCAAAATTGTGTCATCCAATGCACCGCGATCGATACTACAATTTGAACCAATCCGTACATCATTTCCAATGATGACCGAACCCAATTGAGCAATTCGATGCCATTTCCCTTGATAAGGGGCAAAACCAAAACCCTCGCTACCAATCACAGTATTGGCATGAATACGGACACGATCACCAATTTTGCATGACATCAGATTTACATGCGATTCAATTAAACCGCTGCGGCCAATTTCAACCCCATCATGTATGCTGACATGTGAATGGATAATCGTATCATCGCCAACAACGCAATTTTCACCAATGACCACATAATGACCAATATAAGCAGTATCTGAGATGATTGCTGATGGATGTATCTGTGCAGTGCTTTCAATGCCCTGCTCAGTGTGTTTAACCTCAAAAGCATGGGTTAAAATGGCAAAGGCCAAATAAGGATTGGCAACAACAATAAAGTTTTGATGTTCAACCAAGTGATCCTTCAGATCAGCTGTAACAATGAATGCTCCAGCTTTAGACTGCTGTGCTTGCTCTAAGTACTTTTCACCATTTACAAATGCAAGATGTCTAGATTCTGCCGAATCTAGACTTGCCAATCCCTTAAGGATTAAATCAGCTTGACCTACACACTCACCTTGGACTAAACGAGCAAGATCTTCTAAGCGGTACTGTTGAGGATTCATGGATTACTTAATTGCGTTAACCTTTTGAATCATTTTATCAGTTAAATCATACTTAGCGTCATAGGCAAGTGCTGAGTTTTTATTCAAAACAACATCTAATTGATTTTCTTTACGCAATTGTTCAGCAACCTGCTTTACACGACCATCAAATACAGTACGTACTTGCTGAATCGAGCTTTGCACACTGCTTTGCATGGTTTGTTGCAAAGTATTGAACTCGTTCATTTTGGTTTGATACTGAGTCACCATTTTTTGCTTATCTGCAGCGCTCAGCTTATCACCTGTTTGTAAACGCTGTTGTAAGTCTTGAAGCTCTTTACTGAGTTGATCAAGCTTGGTACTTTGCGGTTGAATTTTCTGTTGAAAACTCGAATTTTGCTGTTTTAAATAGGTGCTATTTTCAACAACACGCTCAAGATCTACCACACCATAGCCAGCAGCATTCACCACTGTAGAAGTTAATGTTGTAAGTGTTAAAGCTGTAAGAAGTTTTTTCATATTTATATCTTTCATGTAGAGAAAAGGTCGACCTTAGAAGGTACGACCGATTTCAAATTGAATGTTCTTTGTTTCGTCGCCTTCTTTATCATTCAATGGGTATGCATAGCTGAGAGACAATGGGCCAATCATGGTAATCCAAGTAAAGCCCACACCAACGCTATAGCGCATGTTATCAAGCTCGAAACCGAAGTTATCTTTACAATATTGCTTCGCATCTACACCAGCATCAGTTTTACTTCCAGTCATATATAACTGACCAGATGGAACATCACACTGCGTATCAAATACTTGCGCGCCTTCAGCAAAGATAACTGGGCGAACCTGACGTGTCCAATCTCCTTTAAATGGCAAAGGCAAAGCCAGTTCTGTACCAAATTGAATCAGTGCATTACCACCTACTTCCTCATAGTCATTATCTTTAGATCTTGATTCACTATAAGTTACGCCTGGGTATTTCGGACCTAAGGTACTGTTGTCATAACCACGTACCGAACCAAAACCACCTGCATAGAAGTTTTTATAGAATGGTAAATCATTACCATAACCTAACTTACCATAGCCACGTAACACAAAGTCTTTCGCAAGCGGGAAGTAAGCTTGAGCATCATAAGTCAGTTTCTGATATTCAACATCACTACCGGGTAATGCAATTTCACCATTTACACGATGCGACATACCAGATGTCGGGAACACTGGACGGTTTAAAGTGTTATATGACCAACCCAAGTTTAAGTTATACGTTAGGAAATCACCGTTAAATTCATTATCATAATCAACAGTCTGACCATTACATTTCGTACCAGTTATTTTTGTTGGATTAGCAGTATCCTCATACAAGTTTTCTATAGTACCAATACAAACATCTTCAGCTTTGCCAGTTGCCTTACCGCCATGCGCCAACAAGTAATCACGTACATAGGTCGATACATACTTACCTGTAGTCACTTCAGTTTGGTCGATGTTTAAACCCGCACTGACGCTTTGGTTTTCATCAATTGGATAACCAAAATTGATACCACCACCAAAACTATCCGTCACATAGTTGTTGACGTTATAGTCTTCATCCAACTTAGTTTTACGGTAGTACATGTTATAACCACGACGTACACCATCAATCGTAAAGTACGGGTCCGTCACACTTAGGTTGTAATAATCTTGTGTTTGTGAGCGGGATAAATCAATGGCAACAGAGTTACCTGTGCCCATGAAATTAGTTTGACTTAGACCCGCTTGGAAGGTTATACCGCCGCTTTGCGAGAAACCAACTGCCAAGGTACTGGTACCCGAGTGTTGCTCTTCTACATTAATATTTAAATCAACTTGGTCGGCTGTGTTCGGAACACGTGCAGGTTTGATATCTACAGTCTTAAAGAAACCTGTGCGCTCTAAACGAACTTTAGATAAATCAATTTTCTCATTACTTGCGAGTGCACCTTCCATTTGGCGCATTTCACGACGTAATACTTCATCCGCAGTTTTCGTGTTGCCGGTAAAGTTAATACGACGCACAGTCACTTGCTGACCTGGATTCACGTAATAATTTAAATCCACCAGATGAGTTTCTTTATCGATCTGAGGCACGACGTTCACTTCTGCATAGTAATAACCTGCATTACCGTATTTACGTAGAAGCAACTGTTTAACCGCATTCACTTTTTCTTGTGAATAGATATCGCCATCTTTATAAATTTGTAAAGCTTTCAGCTCTGCTGGCGTGTATAAAGCATCGCCCAAAAATTTGGTTTCGCCAAATTTAAACTGTTCGCCTTCATCCACTGAAACTTCAACAAAAATATTCTTTTTATCTTCACTTAAATTTAAGCTTGAGTGATTAATATTAAAGTTGATATAGCCTTTATTTAAATAAAGTGCACGTAAAGACTCTAAGCTTGCAGCCATCTTTTCACGTGCATAACGGTCATTGCGTGAAATAATGGACGTCCAACCACTTTCTTTTACCGCAAACGCTTGTTCAATTTCGCTTTCTTTAAATACGGTATTACCAATAATATTGATATCTACAACTTTTGCAGCCTTACCTTCAACAAACTCGATAGTGAGGTCTACACGGTTATTCGGCTTCGCTGTTGTCACAACTTTTACATCAGCATCATAACGACCTTGCTGCATGTACTGCTGTTCAAGCTCAGACTCAACCGTTTGTAGCGCTGATTTTTTCAGCACTTCACCTTCGGTAATCCCCATCTTCTTCAAGCCTTCTTCCAAGGCCTCTTTAGGAATGAGTTTATTACCTTTAAATTCAACTTTAGAAATCAGTGGGCGTTCGACAACTTTGAAAACCAGCGTATCACCCTGCTTTTCTGTTTTAATGTCATCAAACAAACCTGTTGCATATAAACTACGAATGGCATTGGCAAGTGCTGCATCGCTCACACGATCCCCACTATTCAACGGAATCATTCCATAGACATTTGCTGGCGTTAAACGAACAAGTCCATCAACCTTAATATCACGTACTATATAATCTTCTGCTGCATATACTTGTTGTACTGTTGCCATAGCACTGATGAGCGCCAAAGGCATAAATAAATGTGTGTGCTGCATGCCAGTTTTTTCCGATGTAAAATTTAATTCCGTATCTACGCTTTTTTACAAACGCATAAAATCATTGAATAGTGCCAAAAGCATCATACTTCCGAGCAATACCATACCAATTTTTAAACCAACCAATTGTATTTGTTCAGAAACAGGTTTACCACGTATTAGTTCTATAAAATAATAGACCAAATGTCCACCATCAAGCATAGGAATAGGCAATAAATTTAATATCCCTAAACTTACACTCATCAATGCCATAAATGAGATAAAAGTTTGCCAACCCATTTCCGCACTTTGTCCTGCGACTTTGGCAATCGTGATCGGTCCTGATAGGTTGTCTAGACCAATCAAACCGCGCACCATTTTCACAATCGAGTTCAAAATCATACTCGACAGTTGACCGGTTTTATCCACCGCCATCATGAAGGCTTCGGCAGGATTATATTGTATCGTTTGTTTATATTCTGTAGGAATACTGATTTTCCCAGGGTCACTTTGTACACCTAAGACACCAGAAACCTTGCCCATATTGTCGCGTTTACCTTGTGGCATCACTTCAAGTTGTACTAATTGATTTTGACGAAGCACATCAATTTTTAACAATTTCTCAGGCGAGGCTTGAACCACTTGCACCACATCAAACCAATCATTCATCTTGATACCATCAATCGCGACAATTTTGTCACCTTGTTGCATACCCTGACGAATGGCTGCACCATCTTCGCTCAACTTAGTCACAACCGCAGGAATTTTTGGTCGATAAGGCGTAAAACCCAGAACATCAAGCGGAGACTGTGATTGATCTTTCAAGAAGTTTTGAATAGGTAAACTAAACGTCTTAACTTGTCCCGCACGTTCGGCCTGAATTTGGATTGATCCCGTTTCACCTACACGATCAACCAAGGCAAAATTCAACTTTTCCCAAGTGGGTGTCGTTAAGCCATCAACAGCGGTAATTTTATCGCCCACTTGCATTTGAACTTGTGCTGCAGGTGTATTAGGTAGCACTTTACCCACACGTGTATTCAACTGCTCTTGTGCAGGTAAAAACAAAATCCAAAACAGTAAAATGGCGAATGCCAAATTAATCAATGGGCCAGCTGCAACAATTGCGATACGCTTCCAAGGTGACTGACGATTAAATGCTTTGGGCGCATCCTCTTCAGCAACATCACCTTCACGTTCATCCAGCATTTTAACATAACCACCCAAGGGCAATGCCGAAAGCTGATATTGAATACCTGACTTTTTAGAGGTCCACTTTAAAACCGTCGGTCCAAAACCAATGGAATAAACTAAAACTTTTACACCCAATTTACGCGCAACAAAATAGTGCCCAAACTCATGTATTGCAATAAGTGGGCCCAAAAGCAAAATTGCCGCAACAATCATAAACAAGGCGCTCATGCTTAAATTCCTATATTCACCACATATTGCTGAGCAACATGACGTGCGTTTCGATCGGCTTCTAAAATAACATCAAGTTGTGTTGCTGCTTGATGTGGGATGGTATTCAAAGTGTGTTCAACAATAGCAGGAATATCCATAAACCCCACCTGTTGATTTAAAAATGCAGCAACCGCAATTTCATTGGCTGCATTTAAAATCGCAGGGGCTGTACCCCCAGTTTTCATCGCTTGACGTGCCAAGCTTAATGCAGGGAATCGATGTGTATCAGGCGCTTGAAAATCCAACTGATGATTTTTAAATAAATCTAAAGCTGGAATATGGGTTTGAATACGCTCAGGCCATGCCAACGCATGTGCAATCGGCGTACACATATCAGGATTTCCCATTTGCGCCAATGTTGAACCATCCACATATTGCACCATGGAATGAATAATACTCTGCGGATGCACAACTACTGTAACAAAATGTTCTTCGATTGAAAAAAGATGACAAGCTTCAATGAGCTCCAACCCTTTATTCATGAGGGTCGCCGAATCAACCGAGATTTTCTGTCCCATGGACCAATTAGGATGTTTACACGCCTGCGCAGGCGTTACATTATGTAATTCATCTAAACTATGTTTTAGAAATGGGCCGCCGGATGCAGTCAGAAGAATACCAGAGACTCCGAGTTTCGGCTGTCCGTGACGCTCAGCTTGTAAATAGGTCTGCGGCAAGCATTGAAAGATTGCATTATGCTCAGAGTCCACAGGAAGTAAAAGAGCCTGATGATCATGAGCAGCTTGCATCATGATGTCACCCGACATCACCAGCGCTTCTTTATTTGCCAAAAGAACACGCTTTCCTGCTTGTACCGCTGCTAGCGTCGGCATTAAACCTGCAGCGCCCACAATCGCCGCCATCACCACATCCACTTCTGGATGTTCAGCAACCGCGATGAGGCCTGCCTCATCCGCCAAAATTTCAATGTTTTGTAAATTGGCTGCGACTAGGAGCTGGCGCAGTTCATCTACTTTTGCTTGAGGTACAACTGCAATTTTAGGTTGAAACTGCTGACAAATATCAACAAGTTCTTGCATCCGACTATATGCCGTTACAGCAAACACAGAGTAGTGTTCAGCATGTTGTTGCAATATTTTTAAGGTGCTCTGCCCAATCGAGCCCGTCACACCCAAAATACAAACAGATTGAGACATTTACAAATCTACGCCAATAAGTTTTAACACATATACACCCGCAGCAAAGATAGGTGCAGCAGCCAGTAACGAGTCAATGCGATCCAGCACCCCACCATGCCCTGGCAAAATACGACCCGAGTCTTTAATTCCAGCCCGACGTTTAATCATAGACTCAAACAAATCACCGAGTACCGAGCTAAATACAGTCACTACAGATAAGATAAGAAATAATAAATGCTGTGCGTACGTTAAGTCTAAATAGAGGATTTCAACAGCAACCACGATGATCATGGCCGTAATCACACCACCATAAAGCCCTTCCAACGATTTATTTGGACTCACTTCAGGTGCAAGTTTACGCTTACCTAGTTTACGCCCAACAAAATATGCTCCGCTGTCAGCACCCCAAACCAATAAAAACAGGTACATTAGCCACCATGGAGACATCTTCCAGAGTGCAAAAATAGCGGTCACAGCTGAAGATATCAGAACAATACCAACCACCTTAAGGGTTGAATTATACCAAGCATCATAATTTGGATAGGATTTAACCCAATACAGGCTTAGCAGCCAACATAGGATAGAGGCAGCCCAAAGTAGAAGCGCAATATCGTTAAAGTATAAAGCAAGTGTAGCAAGGCCAGCACTTAGTAAACCAAAACCCCATGCTAGAGGTTTATTAACATTTTTTGTTGTACGGGGCATGAGTTTAAACCACTCATAGCCTGCAACCCCTGCCGCAATAATCATCAGCACAAACATTGGATAGTGTGACTGGGTTGCAAACATACAACTCAGTACAACGGCCACCAAAACCAATGCGGTTATAATCCGCTCTAACATTTATTAGTTCTCAATTTTATCTTGTAGAATTTGTTCCGTCGTTTTCCCGAAACGACGTTCACGCCCACCAAATACAGCTAAGGCGTCATCAAACTCTTCTACACTGAACTCTGGCCAAAGAGTCGGAGTGAAGTAAAGCTCTGCATAAGCTGCTTGCCACAACATAAAGTTCGATAAACGAAAATCCCCACCTGTACGAATCAATAGATCTACAGCGGGTAAATCACTCAAACTTACGTATTGGCCAAAAACATGTTCATCAATTTGCTCAGGATCTAACGCTTGAGATTGAACAGCAAGTGCAATCTGCTTAGCAGCATGCGCCATATCCCACATCCCACCGTAACTAATTGCGATGGTCAAAGTCATCTTGTCGAAATTAGCAGTGTCTTGTTCGGCATGCAACATTAAGTCACGCAATTGCGGAGATAATTTAGAACGATCACCAATAAAACGTAAGGACATTTGATATTGATGCATACGAGGCAACTGTTCATGAATCGTGTCTTCCAACAATTTCATGAGCAAATCAACTTCAGCTTGAGGGCGCTTCCAATTTTCACTCGAAAAAGCAAAAACGGTTAATGCTTGAATATTTTTTTTTCGACAATGCTCTACAATCGGGTCAAGGACATTTTTTCCTTCACGGTGACCATCGCCCTTTTGCATTGCATTTTTTTTGGCAAAACGATTGTTGCCATCCATGATGATGGCAACATGTTTTGGAAGAGTAAGCTTATCTTCTGAATCGGTCATTATACAAGTTAGACCTTCAACAACTCAGCTTCTTTATTCGCAAGACGTTTGTCGATTTCAGTAACAAACTTATCTGTGATTTTTTGAATATCATCAGATGCACGACGTTCATCATCTTCAGAAATTTCTTTTTCTTTCAACAATGCTTTGATGTCGCCCAGTACATCACGGCGAATATTACGTACTGCAACTTTTGCATTTTCAGCTTCGTTACGCGCAACTTTTTGCATGTCACGACGTGTTTCTTCCGTCAATGCAGCCATTGGAACACGAATCGCATCAGCTGTAATTGGGTTTAAGCCCAAATCTGATTCACGGATGGCTTTATCAATTGCCGCAACCATCGTGCGCTCAAATGGCTGAACCAACAATGTACGCGAGTCTTCAACACCCACGTTTGCCACTTGGTTTAATGGCACATCTGAGCCATAGTAAGGAACCATTACCCCGTTTAAGATAGATGGATGCGCACGTCCTGTACGAACCTTGGCAAAACCGTGTTCTAACGAGTCAAGTGACTTGTTCATACGGTCTTCTGCGTCTTTTTTAAGATCGTTAATCATGTGATCTTCCTTACTTAATTCGAAAAGATATAAATTCTAAAATAGCGTGTAGTATAAAGAGCTTTCGAGGTCACGTACATTAGTTCGTTACGTGAGTACCCTCTTTTTCACCCATAACCACTGAAAGCAATGAACCTGCTTTATTCATGTCAAAGACTTGAAGCGGCACATTGTGGTCACGACACAAGCAAATCGCTGTTAAATCCATCACACCCAATTTCTCATCTAACACTTGGTCAAAAGTTAATGTGTCATATTTAACGGCATCATCGTATTTGCTTGGGTCTTTGTTGTAGACACCATCAACTTTCGTTGCTTTTAGGATCAGGTTGGCTTCAATCTCGATACCACGTAAGCATGCTGCTGTATCTGTGGTAAAGAACGGATTACCTGTACCTGCGACAAATACACAAACTTCACCTTGTGTTAGATGACGAATGGCATCACGGCTTGAGTATGATTCAACTACAGCACCAATTGGCAATGCTGACATCAAACGAGTTTTGATATTACGGCGTACCAAAGCATCACGTAATGCCAAACCATTCATCACGGTTGCAAGCATACCCATTTGGTCACCGGTTACACGACCAACCAAACCATCTTTTTGTAATTGACTACCGCGATATAAGTTACCACCACCCACAACAATCCCGACTTGCACACCCAAACCCACTAAGTGCGCAATTGCCAAAGACATTTGATCAAGGACTTGAGCATCAATACCCATATCTTTATTTCCAGCCAATGCTTCGCCAGAAAGTTTCAGTAAGATGCGTTCAAAACGTGGTTTTTTAGAATCCAACATCGCAATAACTCCAATATCTAAATTTTAAAATTTTATTTGTGTCTTAATTCGATTTAATCGAAATCAATTGTGCATACAGATCATATTCATCTGCATCGGTAATTTCGACTTCTAACAAATCGCCTGATTTAATCTGGCTTTTATCAATATCTTCCACAAAGACATTGCCATCAATTTCAGGAGCATCTGCGTATGAACGTGCAATCGCAACTGGGAATTCTTCATCAAGCTCATCGACCAGCACCGTCATTTTCTGACCAACACGCTTTTGAAGTTTTGCAGCAGAAATCGCCTGTTGCACTTCCATAAAGCGCTCATAACGCTGTTGCTTAATCTCTTCTGGCACGTGATCTGGTAAGTCGTTTGCTGTCGCACCTTCAACAGGTGAATAGGTAAAGCAGCCTACGCGATCAAGTTGTGCTTCTTTTAGCCACTCAAGCAAGATTTCAAAATCTTCTTCAGTTTCACCAGGGAAACCCACAACGAAGGTTGAACGAATCACCAAGTCAGGACATTTTTCACGCCACAGCTTTAAACGCTCAAGTGTATTTTCACTATGCGCAGGTCGTTTCATCAGTTTTAGAACTTTTGGGCTGGCATGTTGGAATGGAATATCCAAATAAGGCAAAATTTTGCCTTGTGCCATCAAGTCAATCACTGCATCCACATGTGGATATGGATATACATAGTGCAAACGCACCCAAATACCGAGTTGACCTAAGGCCTCACACATGTCATAGAACTTCGTCTTAACAGGTTGACCATTCCAAAAGTCTAATTTGTATTTGGTATCGAGACCGTAAGCAGAAGTATCTTGGGAGATAACGAGTACTTCTTTTACACCGGCACGTTTAAGCGCAGCCGCTTCTTCTAAAACAGAACCGACTGGGCGAGACACTAAGTCACCGCGCATACTTGGAATAATGCAGAAGGTACAACGATGGTTGCATCCTTCTGAGATTTTTAAGTACGCATAATGCTTCGGCGTTAAACGAATCCCTTGTTCTGGAACAAGGTCAATAAATGGGTTGTGTTTTGGTGGCTCAGGCACGTATTGGTGCACGGCTTCCATCACTTCTTGATATGCAGCCGCCCCTGTCACTTTTAAGACATTTGGGTGCATTTGGCGAATTTTATCTTCGTCTTTACCTAGGCAGCCCGTAACGATTACACGACCGTTCGCACTCATGGCTTCGCCAATGGCATCTAAAGACTCTCGCACTGCAGATTCAATAAAACCACAGGTATTTACAACAACTAAATCCGCACCATCATAATCTGATGCTACATCATAACCTTCAGTCTTCAACTGAGTTAAAATTCGTTCGGAATCAACCAATGCCTTAGGACAACCTAAAGAAACAAAACCGACTTTGGGGGATTTCATGAATCTGCGCTCCACTAGAATGCGCGTATTGTATGTCTTTTCTGTTTATAAAAACAGATCGATTCCACACTCTTTGTTTAATGCACCAAAATAAAACCAACACTGTAGTAGAATCAGTATAACGCACCATTTTAAGTCACTTTCAGTTTACTTGATTTTTAGAATCCGCTATATCTTTAGCTAATCGTTCATTTACAGCGCATTCCGCAAAAAAAGTGTGCTCATTTCACTATACAAAATCAAAGTTGGCGTGCATTTTGCTTTATTTGCATCAATTCAGTCCGCTATTTGGAACGGTTAATGCTTTATCAAGATGCCATTGCGCTATTTTAATACAGGATACATTCGCTAATGGATCACCCTATTTCTATCGACTATCGCCTTTTAGTGGACAATTTGACCACTGCGATTTTATTGGTCGACAGTAAATTAAATATTTTTTACTTAAATTCCTCTTGCGAAGCATTATTTGATATCAGTCTTTTACGTGCCTCTGGCCAACCTGCGCTTAATTTACTCCATGCACCCAATGATGAGTTCAATACAGAAGAAGCACTTCTCAATACTTTAAACTCGGGACAACACTACACCCGCCGTGAAGCCATCATTAAGGTCAACTTTAAAGATATTCATGTTGACTATACCGTGTCACAGCTAAATTCAAATAAACCCTATCATCCTTTGCTTTTAATTGAGATCAATCCGATTGATCGGATGCTCAAAATTTCAAAGGAAGAAAACTTTCTACAACAACATCAGGTCGCACGCCAACTGATTCGTGGTGTTGCACATGAAATTAAAAATCCGTTGGGCGGGATTCGTGGCGCTACACAACTGTTAGCGCGTAGCCTCAATGATCCTCAATATAGCGAGTTCACCGACATTATTATCAGTGAAGTCGATCGCTTACGTAATTTAGCAGACACCATGCTTGGTTCTCGTCAGCTACCCAGTTATGAGTTGGTCAATGTACATGAGCCTTTAGAGCGTGTTCGCTCACTCATTACCAACCAAACCAAAAAGAAAATTAAGATCACCCGTGATTATGATTTGTCATTACCTGAAGTGATGGCCGATCGTGATCAACTGATACAAGTCATGTTGAACATTAGCGTCAATGCAGTGCAAGCCATGACTGAAAATAAAGAGTTCTTTGTCGACCACCAACCTGAACTAATGTTACGCACCCGTATTCAACGTTTAGTGACCATCAATGGTGTACTGCAACGCTCTGTGGTACGGATTGATATCGAAGACAATGGTCCGGGCGTTCCAGAAGAAATTTTAGAATCTGTGTTTTACCCGCTGGTCACGGGTCGTGCTAAAGGCACAGGACTAGGTTTAAGTATTGCGCAAAATATTATGCATCAACATAACGGAATGATTGAATGTCAATCTGTTCCCGGAAAAACAACTTTTAGCTTATATATACCTTGGGAGTTAAACCATGTCGCGAAATAAAATATGGGTAATTGATGACGATCGCGCCATGCGCTGGGTGCTGGAAAAAACGTTCAAAGAAGAAGGTTTTGACGTCACAAGTTTTGAAGAAGCTCAATCTGCTTTAGACCAACTCAGTTTAGATGCACCCGATGTGATCTTGACCGATATTCGTATGCCCGGCATAGATGGCTTAACTTTTTTAGCGAAAGTTAAAGCCAACTATCCTGATCTACCTGTCATTATTATGACGGCTCACTCTGACCTAGAGTCTGCTGTTTCAAGTTATCAAACAGGCGCATTTGAGTATTTGCCCAAGCCTTTTGATATTGATGAAGCCTTAGCTTTAGTGAATCGTGCGATTTTGCACATCACCAAAATGCAGCAGCAAGAGTCGGCAAAAACGGTACAACCGATTCAATCGACCGAAATCATTGGCGAGTCTCCTGCTATGCAGGAAGTCTTCCGTGCGATTGGTCGTTTGTCTCAGTCACACATTACAGTGCTGATTAATGGTGAATCTGGCACAGGTAAAGAGTTGGTTGCACATGCTTTACACCGCCACTCACCACGGAGCAGTAAACCTTTTATTGCACTCAACATGGCCGCGATTCCCAAAGACCTAATTGAAACAGAGCTTTTTGGTCATGAGAAAGGTGCCTTTACAGGGGCAAATACCCAGCGCCAAGGTCGCTTTGAACAAGCCAATGGCGGAACACTGTTTTTAGATGAAATTGGCGATATGCCTTTTGAAACACAAACGCGTTTACTGCGTGTCTTGGCTGATGGCGAGTTTTACCGTGTCGGTGGGCATATCCCAGTAAAAGTGGATGTACGTATTGTCGCGGCAACGCACCAAGACTTAGAAAAATTGGTACATGATGGTCGCTTCCGTGAAGACTTATATCACCGTCTAAACGTGATCCGTATTCACATCCCAAAACTGGCGCATCGTAGCGAAGACATCCCAATGTTAGCGCAACACTTCTTGGCACGTGCAGGCAAAGAATTAGGTGTAAGCCCTAAAATCCTTCGCCCTGAAACGCAAGAATATATGCAACAGCTGCCTTGGCAAGGAAACGTACGTCAGCTCGAGAACACTTGCCGTTGGTTAACGGTCATGATTACAGGACGTGAGGTTTATCCTGAAGACTTACCATCAGAGCTGAAGCAAATTCCAATTACCCGCTCAGGTGAAGATGCGCAAGCCGCGCAAAACTTAGATCGGATTGCAGTCCACCATTGGGATGAGTTGTTGGGTCAATGGGCTGTGCAAAAGCTGAAAAATGGCGAGATGAAAATCCTCGATATCGCCACCCCAATGTTCGAACGTACATTGATCATTGCTGCGCTGCAACAAACCCGTGGCCGTAAACGGCATGCTGCTGAGTTACTCGGTTGGGGGCGTAACACCCTTACGCGTAAACTTAAAGAGCTAGGTATGGATACCGCAGATGATGAAAGTGAAGAAGAAGCTTTAGAAAACTAAGGCAGATTCAAATAAAAGCGCTGCAATGGCGCTTTTATTTATTAAGCCGTAAAACCTAAATAGCGTGAATAGCCTTCAACACCTAGTGGTGCTTTTAACATGATAAATTTTGGGTAACTGGCTTGGGTTAACTCTTCAAACATAATCACTTGATCATCATGTGCATGGAGATCATCAACACTGCGCTGCATGGTCGCTTCAAATTCATCTGTGATATATTCAAAACCAATGTCCATCGCAATAAATAAGGTATGCTCACAAGGCTGAACGTATTGTTCCTGAGACCAATCAATTACCTGTTGTTGGCAGTGTGGACACGCTACGGGATCTGTCGCTTCACAGTCTAGTGGGATCAATTGATAAGTCATAATTTAGCTTTTAAACAAAGATGCTGCGAAGTTTAGCATAGGATAAAGTACCTAGAATAATCATGTCGACTTTAGAAAAAGCCATTGCACTGGCTGCAACCCAACATGCGGGGCAACTCGATAAGGGCGGACAACCTTACATCTTGCATCCACTTCGCCTCATGTTACAATTTTCCAATCCCACCCTACAAATCATTGCGGTGTTGCATGACATTTTGGAAGACACCGCAACGACTGCTGAAGACTTAAAAGCGCTTGGCTTTAGTGCCGAGATCATTAAATCCATACAAGCACTGACCAAACAAACAGGTGAATCACGTTTGGAAGCGGCTAAGCGCACTGTATTAAACCCTCTTGCAACCCAAGTGAAATATGTTGATGTACTCGATAATATGAACCTTACGCGCATAAACAATCCAACAGCACACGACTTTGCACGACTTGAAGAATATAAAGTGGTGCTTGAAATACTCAAACAAGCGAAAACTCAGCGAAACCCTTAAAATAGCTGAGTATTTTCAATTAAATCTCTACAATTTCAAAATTGACAAACTGCAACGATCACTTTTTAATTAAGCCTATCGTTGCACAAATGGACATGGTGAATGTTAAGCGATTTAGATGATTTTTATTGTTTTGCTCAAGTGGTTGAACATGGTGGTTTTAGCGCAGCCGAACGCGCAACAGATATTCCTAAATCCAAGCTCAGTCGACGTGTGTATAACCTCGAAGAACGTTTGGGTGTACGCCTAATTCAACGCAGCTCTCGACATTTCGCAGTGACCGATATTGGCATGAACATTTACCGTCATGCGCAAGTGATGATGAATGCTGCACAAGCCGCACACGACTTGGTCGATCATCTCAGCTTACAACCGCGTGGTGTCATTAAACTCAGCCTGCCAGTATCGATTGCACAAAACGAAATTGCACGCATTTTACCAAGCTTCTTAAAAACCTATCCCGAAATTAAAGTGCAAATGATGGTGACCAATCGCCGTGTGGATATAATTAACGAAGGTTTTGATATCGCGCTGCGTGTTCGCTCCAATCTAGACGATGATCCAAGTTTGGTAATTCGTAAATTTGAAAATATCGAGCAGCATTTATTTGCCAGCCAAGCCTACTTGAATGAATTTGGCGAACTGAAACAACCTGAAGATCTAAGCCAACATCATATACTGAGTATGGTTGATGAGCATTTAGATCAACATATCATCGTGCATAATGATGCACAGCAACAAAAAAAAATACGCGTCAACCCTGTGGTGATGGGCTCTGATTTGAGCATGTTGGCTCAACTGGTCCGTAAGAACTGCGGCATTGCCTTACTTCCAGACAGCATCGTACAAGATATGGTGAAAAGTGGTGAGCTGGTTCGTGTCCTACCCGACTGGAAAGCACCACACGGTATTTTTCATGCGGTGTATCCTTCACGTCGTGGTTTATTGCCTGCTGTCCGCGTGTTTATTGACTATTTAATTGAACACCTTAGCTCAAATAAATCACTTTAAACTCTACACATGCTCAATGACATTGAGCCAATCCATGAGGCAAAAAAAAGAGCTTAACCGAGGTGGATAAGCTCATAAACTTTCAAAATAAGAAACTACAGCGAGTATCTTGGAAACAATTTTAGTGACAAAATGAAGTCTAGACCAATAGCTTGCATGTATAAGTTTTAATCATATAAAATCAAAAACCCGATAAATAAAGGGGTTCAGAAATATCAGTGATTGCTTTTAAGACTTAATTTAGCTTTTAGACCACAAAGCCAGACCAAAGTCTAAAATTTAACCACCTACAAAACATCAACTTAAATTTCTGGATAAGTGCCCGTACCTTCAGGCCAAGGTGATAGTAACTCAAAACCTGTTTCAGTCACGAGTACCATATGCTCCCACTGCGCAGTTAAAGACTTATCTGCAGTCACGACTGTCCAACCATCCTTAAGTTCTTTGACATGCGCTTTGCCCATATTAATCATCGGTTCAATCGTGAACACCATGCCCGCTTTAAGCTGCATCCCCTTACCTGGTTGACCATAGTGCAATACGCTTGGCTGTTCGTGATAAACCTTGCCAATACCATGACCACAATACTCGCGTACCACACTATAACCTTCACGGTGCGCAACAGTTTGAATGGCATAACCAATATCACCAAGCGTCGCACCTTGCTTCACAGCATGAATACCTGCAACCATCGCCTCATAAGTGGTATCGACTAATTTTTTGGCTTCCGGCTTCACTGTACCCACGTAGTACATACGACTAGTATCACCAAAGTAGCCATCTTTAATAATCGCCACATCAATATTAATAATATCGCCATCTTTGAGTACAACATTCGGCGATGGAATACCGTGACAGACCACTTCATTTGGAGAAATACAAGTGGTTTTGGTATAGCCATGATAACCAATATTGGCAGGTGTCACTTTTAAGGTATTTACAATGAAGTCATGACAGATATCATCCAGATATTCAGTCGTGACACCCGGCTTTACATGTTCACCAATCATCGCTAAAACTTCGGCAGCCAAACGACCAGATATACGAAGTTTTTCTACATCTTGTTCAGTTTTTATGCTCACATTTAAGCCACGCATTGAAATATCCTCAATTATGAAGTCGCAAGTATAGACCTTTTCTCAATATTTTTGTTCAAACTTAAACCTTAGAGTAGCCTCCAACAGCCAGCCTTCAAAAAATTTGTGTAATTTTAAAGCATTTGCACTACGACTTTTAATTTAGGAAAAATAGCGACTCAAGCTTTTCATATTTATAATTTTTCTATTTTAAAATGGATAATCAATCACATATATCAACCTATTTTTTACAAGTTGATATATTCACTTTTCATCTTATAAAAAAATTTAATACTACCCATGAAATAAATTAGCCAAAAAAACACATATGCACTAAAATCGTCCCCTTTGTTCAACTCGATCTCCCTTTTATGACAAGTCTGCGTACTCGGGATATTGTTGCTTTGGGTTTTATGACTTTCGCACTCTTCATTGGTGCGGGCAACATTATCTTTCCACCGATTGTGGCTCAACAAGCGGGTGAGCATGTATGGCTTGCAGCTTTTGGTTTCTTAATCACTGCTGTAGGCTTACCTGTAATCACCATTATTGCGCTGTCACGTGTCGAAGGTTCGATTCAAATTTTAAGTTCACCTTTGGGTAAAATAGCCAGTCTCATTTTAACCATTACGTGTTACCTAACTGTCGGACCACTCTTTGCGACACCACGTACTGCAACCGTTTCTTATGAAATTGGTTTTTCATCTTATCTTGGAACATCAAGCAGCAGCTTGCTGATCTACAGTGCAATCTACTTTAGTGTAGTCACCCTCATTTCACTGTATCCAAACAAGATTTTAGACACGGTTGGCTATGTACTCTCGCCACTAAAGATTTTATCTTTGACCATCCTTGGCATTGCGGCGATGATGATTCCAACGGGTTTCGTTCCGCCAGCCATCAATAATTATATCGACAGCCCTGTTTCTGAAGGTTTTGTAAATGGTTACTTGACCATGGACACTTTAGGTGCTTTGGTTTTTGGTATTGTAATTATTCAAGCAATTCGTTCACGCGGTGTCAGCAACCCTAAACTGATTACACGTTATGCGGTTATTGCAAGTATTATTTCTGGTATTGGTTTAACTGTAGTTTACCTCAGCTTATTTAAACTTGGCCTTGGAAGCCATGAAGTCGCAGCAAATGCGAGCAATGGTGCAGTGATCCTGCATGCATATGTTCAACATGCATTTGGTGACTTAGGTTCTATCTTCCTTTCTGCCATGATTTTTATTGCGTGTATGGTTACTGCGATTGGCCTGACCTGTGCGTGTGCTGAATATTTCAGTTCAATCACTAAAATTGGCTATAAAGTTTGGGTCTTCATTCTGATTGGTTTCTCTTTCATTATTTCCAACTTAGGTTTAACCAAACTTATCGCCTTTTCTGTGCCTGTTTTAAGTGCAATTTATCCACCTGCAATTGTAGTGATTATGCTGAGCTTTGGCTGGAAATTCTTTAATCATCCTCGCCGAGTGATCGCACCTGTTACCGCAGTGTCTTTGGTCTTTGGTATTGTAGATGGTTTAAAAGTTGCGAACTTTGAACTGCCTTATGCGCTGACTCACTTACCTCTTGCAGAACAAAACCTTGCATGGCTTATCCCATCATTGGTGGTTTTTGTAATTGCTTTTGTAATCGACAAAGTGAAAAAGTAAGCAAAAACTGATGTTGTTAAAGTCTGGTTTTACCCAAACCTGATTTTAAGCATGATCAATATTTGTTACATTTTATCCAAATGGACACATATTGTTTCATTTCTTTCTACATCAGTTTTTATACATACTGACACATTTCATATACACCGCTAAAGTCGTATATCAACACCTTCATATCTCTTATAAATTTAATATTAGAAAATAAAAAACTCTTTAAAGCCTGTCCTATCAAGCTATTCATGGCATCAATATTGCTTTATACAATCTATGTATAAGCTTACATGCATCATTTATTTGTCATCTTATACCGTAACGAAATACTATTTATTCACTAAAAAAATGCTACATACATATTTTCTGATTGGTATAGCATAATTTCTCTGAAAAATAGTTGTTTTTGCTCTTGATCAACGCAAGTTTTAGCAGTACAACATTAAGAACTAATCCGACTAAACACATTGGTTTTTAGTCAAAAACTCAAGGAGGGATGGAGATGTTATCATTACATTTCAACAAGCAAGTCTTCATTAACGCTCTGAAGGCAAACAAGAATATGGTGACGTATTTAAGTACCACCATTGCCCTGATGGTCATTATGATCATGCATGGTTTAATTCAAGGTAACCTTAAAGCTGAATATTTTGCTTACGCTATCGTCGTATCATTTGCCTTTTATTTATGGGCAGTCGTCGATCAAAAATTCCGAAAGGCCACACAGTCAATTGACTAGCAAACAGGTGGATGATTAGTCATCCACCTTTGTAAAAGTATAAAAATTTTAAAAAATATAAGAACAACTTAAAATAAACCGAAAAACATTCCCCACAACAAGCCCAACGTCGCCACAATTTCCCCCACAACCAATGCCATCATTGCCATCATTGCCATCAGCATGATTGATTTGGGTAAAGTCCATTTGCCTAAAACATGTGGACTACGGAATTGGTTATTGGTGTCTTGCAATAGCCCATGCACAATATAGCTCAGTATCGAAAAGCTAAAAAAGAATAAATTAATTCCCACAAACAGCATGTTCAAAGGCTCGGGCCAGACTGAAATTGCGGCCATTACTGCAATAATTAAACTTGCAGGTGCATATAACAAACTACTGCGGTGCGCGATATCAACATAATAGTGTGCGCGAAACTGCGGTGAATGGCGTATTTGTGCATATTTCCATACCCCTGTCAGCATCCCTACAAACAGAAAAATCCCACTAAACAAAAGTGCAAATTTTACCGACATATCTAATTCAACAAACTGCATGTGTTTTCCTTTTTTATTTTCACTCTATTCTATACAGATCTACTTGACTTTAAAGTCATAGATTAGACAAGTTTCTTTTTGGAACTTAGGTAGAGTAGAAAAAAATTCAATACTTAACCAATTATGCAAAATTACGAAACTTTAACTATTACCTGCTCTGACCATTATTCACTCAGTGGACGCTTTTATGCAGCCCAAGGTACACAACAAGCCCTACCTGTTTTAATCTGCCCTGCAACAGGTATTACTCAACAGTTTTACCACCATTTTGCATCATGGCTTGCAGAACAAGGCTATGCCGTTTTGGTTTTTGACTTTCGCGGCATTGGTGAATCTTTGCATGAACCGCTCAAAAAGTCGAAAGCCAGCATCGTGCAATGGGGGCAATTGGATATCCCAGCGGCGATGGAGGTGTTATTGAATAAGACCCAAGCGACACAAGTGATTTTGCTCGGTCATAGTGCAGGCGGGCAACTTTTAGGTATTAACCCAAACTATGAAAAAGTCGCAAAAGTTGTTGCTGTTGCAGGCTCAACAGGACACGTAAAAGATTTGAAAGGTCGCACTAAACTTCTGGCTCCTGTGATGTTTAAACTGATCTTTCCTATTGCACGTTATACCTTAGGTTATGGACCGACCAATGCCATTGGCATGGGCGAAAACCTACCCAAAGATGTGGCGCGTGATTGGGCACAGTTTTGCAGCAAACCTGGTTATGTAATTAATGCCTTAAGCAAAACAGTACAAGATGATTTCCACCGTGATATTCGCTGTCCAATTACAGCCATTTGGGCCTCGGATGATGAAATTGCTACGCAAGTGAATGTCAAAGGCCTACTCAGCCTTTACCCAAATGCACAAACAGATCAAATTGAACTCAAACCACAGGCATATGGCCACAAAGCCATTGGTCATATGGCAATGTTTAAACGTTCCCATCAAAACTTATGGCCTGAAATTGCAGCACAGCTTTCATCTTAAGGCGGTACATATCAAGCCAAGCCTATCGCCAGTTCAAGCAGCACTTACTTGACTGGCTTTATTTTCACCGCAAAATTGCAGCTTTCAGATAAAAACCAACGCTATTGATAAATTTAATTTTATTAATCGATAAATAAATATTATATTTCCACCACGAATTTTTATTAAGTCATAGTTCATGTGATGTCTATCGCGTGTGCTAGATATGGATGAATCATGTCTGCACAACAGCAACCCCAGCTTAAGCATGGGCTGAGCAACCGCCATATTCAGCTGATTGCTTTAGGCGGCTCTATTGGTACAGGCCTATTTTTAGGCATTTCTCAAACCATTAAACTGGCTGGCCCTTCCGTTATTTTAGGCTACGCACTGGCGGGCTTAATTGCATTTTTCATGATGCGCCAGTTGGGTGAAATGGTGGTTGAAGAACCCGTGAGTGGCTCTTTTAGTTATTTTGCCTATAAGTTTTGGAGCCCTTTTGCCGGTTTTATGTCGGGCTGGAACTGTTGGGTACTCAATGTCTTGGTCTGTATGGCGGAACTCAGTGCCATCGGTCTCTATGTCCAATATTGGTGGCCTGAAATTCCCACATGGATTTCAGCGCTTGGTTTCTTTGTACTGATCAATGCCATCAACCTGCTGCATGCCAAAGTCTTTGGTGAAACAGAATTTTTATTCTCCATGATTAAAATTCTCGCAATCATTGGTATGATTGGATATGGCGCTTGGTTACTGGCAAGTGGTCACGGTGGTGCACATGCCTCTATTTCCAACCTCTGGGCTCGAGGCGGTTTCTTTCCCAATGGGATTTCCGGCTTAATCATGGCGATGGCCATCATTATGTTTTCCTTTGGCGGGATTGAACTCGTTGGTATTGCAGCTGCGGAAACTAAAAACCCGACCACAACAATTCCTAAAGCGGTTAATCAGATTGTCTATCGTGTGTTACTGTTTTATGTGCTTACGATCATTGTTCTGCTCTCATTGTTTCCATGGAATCAAATCGCAGAAGGCGGTAGCCCTTTTGTCTTGATTTTTGACTCCTTAGGCAGTCAGGGCGTCGCAACTGTACTGAATTTTGTGGTCTTAACCGCAGCTATATCGGTGTATAACGGTACCAGCTATGGCACGAGTCGTATGCTGCTAGGTCTGGCAGAACAAGGCAATGCCCCACAGTTTTTAAAGAAAATTAACCAACGCGGCATCCCTTATGCAGCCATTTTATGCTCTGCATTGGTGACCTTACTGTGTGTCGTCTTGAATTATATCTTCCCAGAAAAAGCCCTTAAACTACTGATGAGCCTTGTAGTTTCAGCCATTGTAATTAACTGGATGATGTTGGCGTTGACCCATTTAAAATTCAAGCAACGTATGCTGGCATTGCAAAAATCAACCTTGTTTCCAACTTTGATTTACCCTATCAGCAACTATATCTGTATTGTATTTATGCTCGGTATTTTAGTGGTGATGTGGCTCACACCTGATATGCGAATTGCAGTGATGCTGATTCCACTTTGGATTGGCTGCTTAACTCTAACTTACTGGTTTAAACAAAGATCAAAAACGCAAAAAATACAATAAATAAGTCAGCAAACAGCGCCAATAAAAGGCACCCTTCCCTTTAAGGGCGCTGGTTGCAAATCAAAGCCAATTTCCCAAATGACTTTGATTGAATCACTTTATTGTAGTCATGACCGATGCAGAGTGTTTCTCTTTTATTTGCTTATTTTGAGTATTTATTGAGAAATATTTTCACATAAAATAGTTTATAAAGAAAATTATACGCAGGAATACGTTATGAATGACGCTCACTACGTTTTAGATAAAATTGACCGCCGTATTTTGTCTGAACTTCGCCAAGACGGCCGTCTGACCGTTACCCAGTTGGCTGAGAAAGTTGGGCTGTCCTCTTCTCCTTGCTGGACACGTGTAAAACGCCTAGAAAATCTCAACATCATTGAAGGCTATACAGCAAAGATTAATTCTAAAGCTATTGGGATTAATGAGCTGTTTTTTATTGAAATTACGCTTGAACGCCATGATGATGAAATCTTAGAGCAATTTAGTGAAGCACTGGCTTACATGCCTGAAGTGGTTGAAGCACATTTAGTAACTGGCGATTACGACTACTTACTTAAAGTTGCCGTGAAAAATGCAGAACACTATGAGCGCTTTTTGCGTAAAAACTTATACTCAATGAAAGGTGTACGTCATACACGCTCCATTTTTGCCTTACGTCCTTTGAAACTCGAAAATAAATCCGACCTCATTATGATTGAGTGATTGCTGCAAATATTGTGTAAATGTGGTTTAATACACGCAGTATGAGATGAGCCTCTTACAGTATGTGCCTTAGATGTGCATACGACTAGCCCCTAACCATGGGGCTTTTTAATGTCTAAAATTTAAGAAATTAATAAACAAAATTAATTTTCGATGTCATAGACCCAATTTTTCGCTTCTTTATCACTAGTGGTTTCACAAACATAGTAGTCATGATCCCAAGCATCTTGATGGAAAATTTCCATTTTTCGATAAGTCACGTTTTTAGAGTTTTCGACACAGACGAAGCTACCGCCTTGGTCTTTGACTTGCGTTCCATTGAGGAAACCACCAATACAGAGAAATCGAGATTGTTTAGCCATTAATACATCAACTTTTAAATTACTAAATTTGTAATGATTTAACAATGACCTGAATATGCTGTAAAGCTTAGGTTCGATAATGCTGATCTTTTTTCCAAGCTGCTTCATCAAAATTAAGTTCTAAAAATTCAGCAATTTTTTAGCTATGCTTTTTTAAGAAGTTTAGCATCCATATAGATGCCATATCACTGCTTAGGCTATTATAAATCACACGACCTCGTGAAATTTCTCCATTTTCTATATTCTGCAATTCAGCTATTTGGTTTTTAAGCACTTCCCAAGAGTTGACATGCACATAAGCACTACCAATCTGCCCAAATAAATCTTAGTCTGATAATTTACAATTATGGGCAATACCTACGATCTAGTTTTGGCATTGCCAAAAGATGCTGATTTTCATTTTTTAATAATTAAATCTAATTCTTTTAGGCGGTCATTAATAAAATCATCTAAGAAAATATTATTTCTAATCGTAAGTAGTTTAAAAGCATCACCTGAAAATCCACGTAAATTCCCAATAGAATGACTAATCCAAGAATTTGGTATTTTTTTCCAAGTATCTCTCACTGCCCACGTTGGAAAAAGTTGTTGAATCTGATCAAGAGATAAGTTTTTATTTTCTTTTAAAACAATACCATAGTGGAAATAATCTGTAGCAGCAACAAATAGAAATGTAATATTTGGATTAATTTTACTTTGTAAAACACAACCGATTACATCTCTATTTTGTGATAAATTTTTACTACTAAGTTGGTCAAACCATTTTTGACAATTTCTAATATTATATTGAATATTTAAAAAATCATCTGTATTTGAGTCCAAAAATTCGCCCGTTTGCACAAACACATTTTTTATATATTCAAATAAATTATAAAGTAATTTTCCTCTATATTCACTGCTGCTATATTCATCCGAAATTTTCTTGATAGCCTCTAGTTCATTTAGTTGAACATCAATAAGCATTTTTTGTAATTCCTTCTTTCCTGTGATTAATTCACCTGTTAGCATTTTCAACAAGTTGATATACTGCTGAATTGCAGCTACAAGATTCGATGCTTTACCAATTGCAGATTGAATGTTTTTCAACCAAAAAATAATATCTGTTTGGTAACTCAAGCATTTCAAATATATATTTTGTTGATTTTCACCATCATTCAAGAAATATTTTCCATCTACATTTTTTATATTTCCTAATGAAAATTGACTTGGCTCTTTGCCGTCCAATGTTAAATAAATCATAAATTGTTGCTTCTTGGTACTTTCACAATATTCATAATATCTATTCAATTGCTTAACTTGATCTTCGGCATAAATTTTATTTTCAATAATTAAAATTTGTGTTTTATTTGAAATAATTAAATCAATTTGACCATAACTTTTCTTTTTATCGCCAACACGTTGCTCTTTTTTTATTTGAACGAACTCGTCAACTATAAATTCAGAACAAAAAGAATCAATAAAACTTTTTAAAAATAAATTTCCTTGGCCATGTGAACCGCGTGGATCTAATAACTCCTTTAAAATTGGAGTATGAGTAAAAACCTCACTACTCCCCATACCTGATATTTTTAGTAAATTAAACTCATTTCCATGACTTTTATTTTTTTCAATTAACGCTATCGTTTGGGATATTAATTTTCTTATATATTCTTGCATTTTATACTCAAAAAATAAGGGCTGATTACTCAGCCCTTATCTTATACCGCTTATTGCTTAATTAACAATAAATTAAGTCAACTGAGCAGCAGCAATTTTCTTCGTATCAACATTCGCAGCAGCGTCAGTATAGTCGCCCATTTTGTCGAAGCTTAAGTATTGGTAGATGTCAGCAGACATGCTATCAATTTGAGCTGCATACTGTTGATATTCTTCTGGAGTTGGTAATTTACCAAGTACAGCAGCAACAGAAGCAAGTTCAGCAGACGCTAAGTAAACGTTCGCACCTTGACCTAAACGGTTCGGGAAGTTACGAGTAGAAGTCGATACACATGTTGTGTTCGGTGCTACACGTGCTTGGTTACCCATACATAATGAACAACCCGGCATTTCAGTACGCGCGCCAGCTTTACCATAAGTATTGTAGAAACCTTCTTCCATCAATTGACGCTCGTCCATACGCGTAGGCGGAGCAATCCACAAACGAGTTGAAAGCACGCCACCAGGAACTTTCTCTAACAACTTACCAGTTGCACGGAAGTGGCCAATGTTTGTCATACAAGAACCAACGAATACTTCGTCAATTTTCACGCCTTGAACGTCAGAAAGCAATTTCGCATCATCTGGGTCATTCGGGCAGCAAAGAACTGGTTCAGTAATTGTCGCAAGGTCAATTTCATACACTTTAGTGTATTCAGCGTCAGCATCAGCTTTAAGAAGTGATGGATTCGCTAACCATTTTTCCATGTTCTCAACACGACGAGCCATAGTACGCGCATCGCCATAACCTTCAGAAATCATCCACTTCAACATTGTGATGTTTGATTTCAAGTATTCAGCAACTTTCTCTTCAGAAAGCGTGATAGAACAACCCGCAGCAGAACGTTCAGCAGATGCATCAGAAAGTTCGAATGCTTGTTCAACAGTAAGGTCAGTTTCCATTTCTGTTAAGTCGATCTCAAGGATACGACCAGAGAAGATGTTTTTCTTACCTTTCTTCTCTACAGTTAAGTCACCTTGCTGAATCGCAACGTAAGGAATTGCATGTACAAGGTCACGTAGTGTGATACCAGGTTGCATTTTACCTTTGAACTTAACAAGTACAGATTCAGGCATATCCAGTGGCATAACACCAGTCGCAGCAGCGAATGCTACAAGACCAGAACCCGCTGGGAATGAAATACCAATTGGGAAACGTGTATGTGAGTCACCACCAGTACCAACGGTATCTGGAAGAAGCATACGGTTTAACCAAGAGTGGATAATACCGTCACCTGGACGTAAAGATACACCGCCACGGTTCATGATGAAATCAGGAAGCGAGTGTTGCATTTGAACGTCAACTGGTTTTGGATACGCAGCAGTGTGACAGAAAGATTGCATAACTAGGTCAGCAGAGAAGCCTAGGCAAGCTAAGTCTTTCAATTCGTCACGAGTCATTGGACCAGTGGTATCTTGCGAACCAACAGTCGTCATCTTAGGTTCACAGTAAGTACCTGGAAGTACGCCTTGACCTTCAGGAAGACCACATGCGCGACCAACCATTTTCTGTGCTTGAGTGAAACCTTTGCCAGTAGGAGCAGGTTGAACTGGAGTACGGAATAAAGTAGATGGAGCAAGACCTAAAGCTTCACGCGCTTTAGTGGTCAAACCACGACCAACGATTAAGTTGATACGACCACCCGCACGTACTTCGTCTAGAAGCACTGGAGTTTTAAGTTCAGCTTCAGCAATGACTGCACCGTCTTTAGTTGCAGTTACTTTTGCAGCAGCATGATCAATGTTAAGAACGATTTCGTCGCCCATGTTCATGTTTGCAACATCAATCTCGATTGGCAACGCGCCAGCATCTTCCATTGTGTTGAAGAAAATCGGAGCGATTTTAGAACCTAAGCAGTAACCACCGTCTTTTTTGTTCGGGATGTGAGCAATTTCGTCACCGAAGAACCAAAGTACAGAGTTAGTTGCAGATTTACGAGATGAACCAGTACCAACAACGTCACCTACGTAAGCAACTTGGTTGCCTTTCGCGATCAAGTCTTTGATTTGGTTTAATGGACCAACTTCACCAGGAACTTCTGGGTTAATACCGTCACGTACGTTTTTCAACATCGCATTTGCGTGCAATGGAATGTCTGGACGGCTCCATGCGTCTTGTGCAGGTGACAAGTCGTCAGTGTTAGTTTCGCCAGTTACTTTGAAAACAGTCAGTTTGATTTCAGTCGGAACGTCTTTACGAGTCGTGAACCATTCAGCGTCAGCCCAAGACTGCATAACCGCTTGTGCATTCGCGTTACCCGCTTTTGCTTTATCTGCAACGTCATGGAACGCATCAAATACTAGAAGCGTTTTCTTCAATGCTTCAGCCGCTAATTCAGCAAGTGCAGCATCGTCAAGAAGAGCAACTAAAGGAGCAACGTTATAACCACCAAGCATAGTGCCTAGTAAGTAAACCGCACGTTCTTTAGAAACTAATGGAGAAGTCGCCTCGCCTTTAGCCAAAGCAGCTAAAAATGCAGCTTTAACATATGCAGCTTGGTCAACACCCGCTGGAACACGGTTTTCTAGTAAATCAACTAAAAATGCTTCTTCGCCAGCTGGTGGGTTTTTTAATAATTCAACTAATGCAGCTGTTTGAGCATCATCAAGTGGCTTCGGTGGGACTCCGAGTGCGGCACGTTCTGCAACGTGTTGGCGGTAAGCTTCTAGCACGGTGTTATTCCTCTTTTTTAAAAAATTATTTACGTATTCCTGCTTTAAATAAAGCTACGCAAATAATATGGACTGCTTAATTTTACTAAAATTCCAGTTAAAAGTTAATGCGCTTCAAGTGTTTCTTCGTGATGCCCATTATTTTCTAACTAAATGATGTTCATATCAATTGCACATAAAAACAGCAATATAGTCAGATCGTTTGGAATTATTTCACATTAACTTTGAACTGCCATTTAAAAACAAAAAAGGCAACCTATGTTGCCTCTTTTTACGCAATATAAATATTCAACCTTAGTGTACTGTTGTGGCTTGAATATATTGTTTGAAACTTTCACGACAGCCTTCAAATTTCATCTGAATTTCATCCTCATGTAAATTTTGATGTGCAGAGCTTGCAAAAGAAATTTGTACTAAAATTCGTGTAGGTTCATGGTCAAGTGCGTGTTTGAAGTATACATGGTCACCCAAGCTAAGGACATAATGACCACCGCCAATTACGGCCACACCATTTTCATCTTCCAAGAGTAAATCTGCGTGATTTAAATAGCCAACAACTTCCATTTTCTGCTCCTCTCGTTTTTTTATTCTAGGTTCATTATTCTTTATTTTTATATGCTTTGCTATATATATGATTTAGAGTTTTGTCACAAAAAGTTCCATGCAAAAAATAAAAAACCGTTCCTTAGAACGGTTTGTAATCTGGCATTTCAGTATGCGGTGTTGCAATACATTTTTCAGTATATTTCACACGAATTTTTTCACGCGCACCTTCAATATCGGATTTAATTTCAGCCTCAGGTAAAGCATAAACATCTTCAATAATTTCTAACGCAAATGCCTTGGTCATTTCGTCTTCAACTTTATTGGCATGCTCAATCGCTTTATCTTTTTCAATGGCATTTTGACGGTCTAACATAATTGAACGTGCTGCATTACCAATACTTTTACAATAGCCATGCCATTGCTCTTCTGGTGTTAACGGTTTTTTTTCAGCACAACCCACCAGTGCAATCACAGCAGCCAAAGCGAATAACTTTTTCATTACAACCCTCCTATTCGCCCTATCATAATCAAACTTTTTCAAATGAAGAACCATTACCCACTTTAAATAGTATAAAAGCCCAAATTTGAGCTTTTATACTTAGAAAAATTAACCGCAGCTTGCTTGAACTACTTTATTGGTTTTCGGATCGACTGTTACTGTCACACGGTCTTCGCGATAATCCATAGTCACAGGCTGCCCTGGTTATACTAAGCGTACCATCTTCGCACTGGTGTTTTGCTTAATCTGTGCTTCAGTTAAATTTGACTGACCAATCAAAGCTGTCGCTTGCTCAGCAACACATTTGCTTTGACTAGCACGGAAAAGCGCCCATTCTTCAATGATTTGACCATTCGGCAAATGGCAATAGCCTACTTCACCATTGGCCTCTTTTCGAATCTCTAATTTACCACCCTGTTCAACACAGTATGTACTGGCAGGATTAGCCATACCTAAAGTTGGCTTTTCAGTTTCATTCTTTTGCGCAGTACTACAACCCGAAATAGCAGCAACCATTAATCCAAGCATTAAGATTTTTTTCATAAAAAATATTTCTTTAAATAAAAGATCAACATAGCAAATATGTTTAAAAAAACTGTGCGAGTTTTGCAAAATTTAAGATTGCATAAAAAAGCCCATCACTTGACGGACTTTTTATTTTGAAAAGCTAGATTTTCAGGTCAATTTTAATTGACTGAGTGAATATCAAGCTCTTCATTTTTTGCTAAAACTACAGATGCTAGAATTGGAGTACCTAAAATGAACGGCATAGCAAAGATCCAAAAGACCACGGTATAGTGCGGATCAAAGAAAAACTGGATAGCAAGCGCCACTAAAATTAAAACTGAAAATAAAATCACTGCAAAGCGTATTACAAAATTGATCGGCATAAGGATCATCACTCTAAATTTAGCAAGTCCATTTACTATACACCTACTTTCAATATGGTTTAATTGATTTTAAGTATCTAGTGTCTGTTATTCATAGGTTTTCTTCATCTATCAAATAAAAAGTTTTAACAAATGGCAGATTAAGCTTTTTTTAACCCCTAAAAATAAAGCCTACATGATGTAGGCTTTATTTAGCAGAAGAGTGGCTTTAGAACTTCCAGTTATAAAAGACGTCGATGGCACGCTCTAATGACTGACTCGCTTCTAAGTACATACGTTTGTTCATTTGATAACGCAGGGTCAGTTTATTAACTGGTGTAAAGACACCCACGCCATAACGGATATATAAGTCAGGTGTAATATAACCCGTCAGGCTGACTTGTGTGTCATCCCCTGTGCCTTGCGCATCCAGCGCTAAACCGCTTAAACCAAAAGTACGTCCAATTTGGTTAGTAAAGGCGCGTGTCCCGCCTAAACCTAAACTAATCCCTGCGGCAGCAATGGTGTTATTGACATCTGACTTAAAGCCTTCCGTTTGACTTAAACCAGTTGTACCTTCATTAATGCGGCCTGTAATTAATGCATTCAAAGCTTCTTGCTCGGAAAGCCCTGCATCGTTATAGACTTGAATATTGGGTGATGTTGCCGTACCCGTCACACGGAAACCCACCGTGCTGCCTTGTACATTTTTATTTGCATCGACATCCAGTGTTGGATTGCTCAACACACCGTTAAAACGCGCAATGGCACGGTTTAAGTCCAAACTCTGCCCATAGGCTTCAATTTTAACTTTCTGACTTACCCCAATTGCACCATTGGCACGCATTGCGGTTTCAGCACCGCGCTGCGATAGATATAAACGACCTAACAATGGAATACGACTATTAAACCCTTGGAAGACAACTTGATTACCTAGTCCGACCATCAGATCGGCACGAATGTCCCAAGGTTTGGCGCTATTTAAAATCGCCAATTGGTTTTGGCCTTCTCTGACTACGCGTACATCAGACGATACATTCACCACAGGTACAGATGCTTCAGGCATCGAAATAAGCGCACGAGGAACTTGAATTTCACCGTTTAAGGTCAACTTCCTACTCAACGGCAAAACATCCAGTGTGATTTTCGGTGTCACTAGCGCGGTAATTAATGGCGCTTGGCGAATCAGTAAATTTTCTCCATTCAACTGAAGCTGAATGCGTGGATCATTTTTCCAATCTACCGTCCCTGTAAGTGTCCCCACCCCACGACCACTGTTAAAAGCACCATTGATGGTGGCTTGGTCTTGGCGTATAGCGGAATACAGCTGAATATTGGTCAAGTTGACTGGCAGTGAAATCATACTAATCGAACCGTCTTTCAGGCGGACATCGCCTGTAAGTAGTGGTGCTTTTAACGTTCCATTAATCTTACCTGCATACGAAATTGTTCCGCCCATCGAACGTACATCCGCAATGAACGGTTTAAAAACTTTGAGTTGTACCTGATCAAATGCAATTTCACCGCGCATAGGCATATTATCCCGATACGGATCAATAACGACATTGGCATAGCCCACACCAATTTCAGGTGTTTTGACATCTAAACGGATTTGTAAACCTTCTGCAATGCTTTTGGCAACCAAAGCCACTTGTTCATATTTTAAGGTTGAACCCATATCTTGTGGGTCATCCGCCGCCAAGCCAATCACACCATCACGGGTGACTAAGCGCGCATCAATTTTTGGTTTAGATCCTTGTGCCCAAACCGCTTTAGCATGACCATTTAACTTACCTGTAATTGCTAACCCTTCAGGCATAAAAGCAGCAAAGTCGTTTAGGTCAAGGTTTTGAGTCAAGAATGAAATATTGCCACGCGTTTTACTTACACGAATCGGCTGGTCAAAACACAACTGACTTTGTTGACTCATCCAACAATGCGCGCCAATCAGCAAATCTGCTTTGGCACTGTTATAGACCACGGCTGCACTTTGGCGCTGTACCAAACGTGCGCGCAAAGAGTCAAAATCACCTTTTTGGATCTGGCCTAACCAATCATTTTGTGCATTAAAACCACCTGCCAATTGCACATAAAATTTCGACTTTTCGTTTTGTGCAGAAACTTTTAATAAATGGGCTTTGCGAATACCTGCCAGTGAAATTTCACCTTGTTGAATTTCACGATTACCACTTCTTAAGCTTTCCATTTTTGCAGTCAATAATGAAGGCGTTGTTTCCGATGTCGGTAATTGCCCGACAATGCGTAATTTACGCATATCAATCAGATCTTTAAAGCCAAAATTATCCACTGCTAAGTTTGCCGTAGCCCTTAAGCGTGGTTGAGATTGGATATTTAAATAGCCGTAGGCACGGCCACGCAAACCCGCATAAATTTCATACAGAGCAGGCGCATTAATATTCAGTCTTAAATTTTGTGCATTACCCGTCGCTTGCACTTGGTTTTTGGCATACGCCAACAGTAGATTATTCGCTTCAAACTGTTGCGGTAAAAAGCCCTTTTCGCTGGAGTTGAGCACCAAAGCTAAATTACCAGTACCACGGACTGGCTTATTGTTCAACGTACCCGCTAGGTTTAAGCTCTCAATGTTAATGCGTTTTAAAGCATCCGACCATGTACCTTTGGTTTTCACTACACCAGACAATTCGCCTTTAACACTAGACGCAAAATATTGCGGTTTAAAACGAATAAATGCTGCATTCACATCCCAAGTGATGCCGTGAATAAAATGCACCAAACCGCTGGCATTAATTTGACCTGCCACACCATTGTGTTTCAACTCAGTTACTTTAATAAACTCAGGCGTTCCTGAAAGTTTTAGGTTTAACGCACCCTGACTGGCTTCAAACTGGCTGGCTTTTAAAGCGCCATCATAGTTCACTGCATAGCCTTTGAAAGCACCACCCGCTTTTTCATCATTAAACAGGAGTGCCGCAGTTGACTGACCAGTTAAGTGAACCGTTTCATTATTACCCACCAACTTTCCAGTCAGATCAATGCCTTGTAGCTGAATGATCTGTTGATTCGGTTTGGCATAACCACTTGCTTGTAGCTTTCCATTTAATAAATTAACCGGTGAAGCTTCTGCTACCATTTGCGGGTTAAAATCTTTCGCGTTTAAAGCGGCCTTCCACTTCAGTTGACGTTTCTCATCTGGTAGCTCAACCACCGCATTACCACTTAAGCTTCCCTTGCCTGCCACATAACTAAAACTCGGCACATTTAAATTATTATTTTTAAAATTTAACTGTGCGAGGTAATTACCCGCAGGTAACGTCGCTTTTTCGTGTTGACTCACAACAGTGGCAACATGAATATCTTGCTGACCTTCAACTAACGCCAGTTTTACATCCCCTGAAGCACTACTTAACCAGCCGATATAAGGCACGGCGCGGTCAATATTTTTCCAAGAGACATCCATCAACATTGGCTGGACTTTGTTATTTTTCTCTGGGTTTTGGTCTAGTGCGAGATGCCATGCTTCATAACGATCAAAGTCTAGATCTGCAGTTAAGTGTAAACCTTTTTCAAGCGTGCCTTGTGATGCAATTTTTGCATCCAAACTTGGCGGTAGAAAGTCAGAAACCACTTGTGGCAGTACATCGTCTTTAGGATTGATTTTATCTAAACGACCTTGTATATCCCATGTGACATGATCTTTCCAACTCACCACACCACCCAGATTGACCGAACCTTTCATCAACTGAGCATTTAAGTTATCAATGTCAAGTTGATGAACCAAATCGGTATGCATCAAAGCGGTATATTGACCTTTTGGAATGTCTTTACCACTTAGATCTGTGTTTAAGTCGATATTTAAACGTTGGATATCACCTGAAAATTTAGCAACACCTTTTTCAGCATAGAGTTTGTAATCGGTCTGAAGCGGTAAGTTGTAATGATTAAATTTGAGCTGACCTTGCATCGGTACATGTTTACGTACAGGGTGCAAAATGGCCCAACCCGTCAACAGGTCAGGCGTCCGTGTCGCGACACCCGCTTGGATGGTATCCAGTGTCCCCGTTGCGTGTACAGCAATATCATGTACATTTAAACTATCACGCAGTGCCGGTAAGTTTGCAATGGCGGTCGCTTCAAGCGGATATTTCCCTGAGAATTTCATTTTCCCAGTTGCTTTACGAACTGCTAAATAGCCCATGTCCATACGAGAGTCTTCAAACTCAAGTTCCGTCCCCGACCAGAGGGCATTATTTAAATGCACATCATAAAAATCTACTTGGGCATCGGATGCGGTACGGATATTTAGATGATCAACATCTGCGGTATCTAAACGTAAAACAAAGGGTAATTTAATTTCGCTGAACTTAAACGGTTCATCACTCGGTTCACCTTTGGTAATGATGCGCAAATTGCGCACATCGGCTTCACGTAGATGAATCTCTTTATCTAAGATAGCACGCCAACCCAAACTTACATCAGCACGGTCAATTTTGACATCAACAGGCTTTAAGGTGACCACCACATTTTTAAGAATAATGCCTTTCCACAGATTACCGCCTTCATACTCATATTGGATAATCTGCTGACGTTGTAAAACTTGGTCAAGTAAGAACTTACTGCCTTTATCGGTAGAAAACATGACCGCAAGCGATATCACCAACAAGATGAGCGTCAACAACAGCGTCAAAATGACACTTCTAAAAATACGTCGCTGCTTGATGAGCGGCGCAGGTGGTGTTGGTTCTTGCTGCTGTTCTACTTCAGCCATAGTCTTCCCAAAAAAGTGTTAAATTTTATAATAATGAGCCAATAAAGAAATGCACACGTATCGGATGACTATCATCAGAAATACCTGAAGCTACATCAATCCGAATGGGGCCTATCGGTGATGCCCAGCGCACACCAAGACCGACACTGTATTCGGTGTCATTGCTAAAATCGGTATCATAAGCATTACCAAAGTCGCTGAATACTGCTGCACGCCAGCCTTCTTTAAACTGGTAATTGTATTCCATGGAGCCAACAGCTAAGGCCTGACCACCCACTTTAAAACCATCGACCACAGGTGACAAACTCTTATAGTCAAAACCACGAATGCCTTGGTCTCCACCCGTGAAATAACGTAAGTTATAAGGAACTTTATTAAAGTCTGGGGTAAAGATATAACCGAGATCGCCACGTCCAACAAACTGGTGGTTGTCATTTTCACCCAATGAATAGATAAAGCGCCAACCCGCATTTACGATGGCCATATCTGCATCTGAAAGTAGGCTTTCGCTCCCCAATTGAATTTTATAGGTTTGTTTAATTCCTTTGCTTGGGTTGACCCGTTTATCACTGTCAATTCTAGAAATTTCATAGCCCAATAAAAGTGACTCTTGTTCTGGGTCATCATTGGCAATAAATGCATCAGGGATATCTGTTGCACTCGCTGTACCTTTTTGCGTTAAGCGGTCTAAACGGTAACGCACCCCATAAGTATGTTGCCAGTTCCCCATTGGGTTTTTAATGACACGGTCAGCCCCTGCAACTGCTGATTCTGTGAGTAAGTTTACGCCCTGTCCCACATCATCACGCACTTCACGCTCATAACCCCCCACGAGACTGATATAATCATTCAGTGGATGTTTATAAGGAATATTATAACGACCGTCGATAGACTGACGAATTTCTGAAAGCTCAAAGTTGGCGTCAAAAGAGTGACCACGTCGGTTTACAATGGCACGACGGTATTGCGCACGTAAACGTGCACCAGAGTCACTACCGTAACCTGCACCGACTTCGACACTGTTCAACTGGTCCGCGTTTAAAGTAACTTTAACAGGAATTACTTTTGTTTCTCGGGCTTCCAGTTTTAAACGCTCTTCTTCACTTTCTTTGGTTTCTTGTGCGGTACGAAGTGCTGCTTGTGCTTTGTTCTGCTCGGCATCATTGACACCGGCGAACTGTGCTTCGCTCACCACAGACTGTGTTACTTCACGATTTGAAACAACTTCTTTCCTCTCTTGGATCAAAGCATCTTGACTAGAAAGCTGTTGTTCATCGACCAATTGCTGTAAATCAGGGGGTAACTCGCGAATTCTTTCAACAGGGTCCGGTCGAACGGCATCTACCAAGCTGTAGTTAAAGTAACGTGAGTTGGTCAAATTATTGGCCAAACCATTAACACGCCAAAAGGTATAGTCCGCGCCAGGCTCCCAAGTCACTAAACTTTGCAAAACATCTAAATCAATAGGCAGTGGTTTGCTTGGGTCACTCATCACAAACTCAACACCGCCGAGTTTATAGCGTTCACCTGTTTCATAACGTAAGTTAATGTCTGCGGTATTTTGCGGCTGTTCAACTTTCACATCATGTAAGCGCCAGTAACTATCAAAGAAACCGTTATTGCTGGCCGCTTCATTAATTCGTGCTTTGGTCGACTCGTACAAACCATGATGCAATACATCACCGACGTCTTGTTCAGGTAAGACTTTAATCACTTGGAACTGCGGTAAGTACTGACCTGCACCACTAAACTCGATGTTTTGTTCTTCAATCCGCACAGGTATATTCGGCACCACTTGAATGCGCACACGGTTATTGCTGGTTTTTTCAAACTTAAATTCCGCATTATAAAACCCGACGGCTTGTGCGGCTTGGTTTGAAATTGAGCGTAGCTGCGGCAATGCCGAAGGAAAATCTTCAAAAGACTCTTCGGTAAAGCTAGAAACTTTGCCTTTAATATTTTCTTTTAAATTAACCAAAGCGGCCTGATACGCTTTATCGGATATTTCACCTTCATATTTCGCATTGATGATTTCGACATCCGCACTGATCCGCGGCACCTTTGCAGTATCTAATTCTCTTGGTGGTCGAATTTTATAAAGCATGCGCTTAAAGAAATTAGGTTCTTTGGCAATTTGCTCTTCAGCACTCATGCCAAAATCTAAAGTATTGCCTTCCGTGTTGGCTTCTACTGAAATTTTACTGTCTGCTTGAATGCTTTGCATCAGTTGATCAACATTGACCGGAGCTTGATTAATTTCCGCCATTTCCTGCTGAGTTGCATCACTCACCACCAACTCTGTCGTTTGACCACTTCGGTAAGCTTGGGCTTCTGCTTTCGCTTGCTCAGCCACCTGATAAATATCATTGGCCATGCCTTGATCAACTTGTACAGTTGGCAAATCTTCAAGATCATCAAACTTAATCGGTGCAAATTCAGGTAAATTTTTTAAAGCTGTCTGTTGCTGTTGCAACATTTGCATACTGTCTGGAACCGTGGGCCGAATTACAGCATTTTCAACTTTTTTTAATTTGTCCGCGCTACCCATACCTTGACGAATCGCTTCTTTTTTAATGTCTTCAGTGAATTGCGTAGAAGTTTGTGGCTCGACTTGTGCGTTACTTGGTTCAATCGCAACGGGCGTTTCAGCCAAAGCGGCTTGTGACAAAAGCGTTAAAAAGATACTCAGACACAAATATTTATTGTTATGATGCCACGGTATGAAAGAATTCATACTCAATGAAAGAGTCGACTTTTTAAATTGTGTTTTGGCAAGCATAGAAAACTCTAAATTTATTTAATCGTTATGGATTTGCTCTAATGAATTGTCACAAAAGAACTGAAATCTATTGATTATTTTACCCAATTTCAGGTTTTAAATATCTTACATGATTTTATTGAACGTTTGAGCAATTAGTCACATTTCTTAATAAAACTTAATGCAGTGCAAAAAGCATGAAAAACAATGAACATCTATTAAGTACCCGTCGTTTTCTTCCCATGTTTATTACCCAATTTTTTGGTGCTTTAAACGACAATGTCTATAAACAAGCTTTGCTTTTAGTCATTACTTATGGATGGATTAATCAACAAGCCGCGGATGTCAGTACCTTAAATAATTTAGCCGCGCTGTTATTTATTTTGCCTTACTTCATTTTTTCTGCAACCGCAGGACAAATTGCCGATAAGTTTGAGCGCTCACAACTCATTCGTGGCATCAAAGTTCTAGAAATTGTGATTATGCTCATCGGTTCCGCAGGTTTCTTGTTGGGCAATTTATGGCTACTGCTCTTGGCTCTATTTATGATGGGCACGCACTCAACCTTCTTTGGCCCCATTAAATACGCCATTTTGCCTGAGATTCTAAAACCGAATGAACTCATGTCAGGCAATGCGCTATTTCAGTCGGGTACATCCATTGCTATTTTAATCGGGATGATTTTGGGTGGCGCAGTCATTTCCGTTTCTCAAGGCAATCTTATTTGGATCAGCCTGACTGTCGTCATTATTGCCGTTTTGGGTTATCTCTCCAGCCGATTTATCTTAAAACAGCAAGTCAGCTCACCCGACTTAAAAATTGACTGGAATTTCTTTAGAACCAGTTTTCAAACACTCAAATATGCCAAAAGCCTCCCCCTAATCTTTATGATTTTACTGGGAAATTCATGGTATTGGTTTTACGGTGCAACCTATCTCACCCAAATTCCACAGCTGACTCAACAAAACTTACATGCATCAGAAAATGTCGTCAGTCTTTTACTCACGTTCTTTTCTGTCGGGATTGGAGTCGGCTCCCTGCTGTGTCGTAGAATTGGTGGCTCTGAAGTGAATATTAAAATGGTGCCAATCGGTGCGATTGGGCTCACCCTATTTGCCTTTTACTTGGCTTTGAGTCTGGCTTATGTCCCAGAGCGTACAGGGGCAATGATGAATGTCGCGGATATGTTTAACCACGGTGCAATTTACTACCATGTCATGCTTGCGGTGACCTTGCTCGGCATCAGTGGTGGTTTTTATATTGTGCCGCTATACGCCATAATGCAAGCCTATTCACCGCGTTCACATCGTGCACGTGTTGTTGCCGCAAACAATATATTAAATGCGGTGTTTATGGTGTCTTCTGCTATATTTTCGATTATCATTTTAAGTGTTTTGAAGATTGATATTAAAATACTTTTCAGCATTACTGCTGTATTAAGTGCGGGCTTTACGCTGTGGTTGTTATATCGACTCAAACCCATGCTAAAAACTGTACAACCTGAGTTAGAGGACTAAAGTTATGCGTCATTACACTGGCATCGATAAATTTATCAATTCTTTTGATCAAGCCCTGCGTAGCTTAGTTCCAGGCACTACGTCTGCTCAACGTGAAAACCCAGGCAAGGCGGTAGAAACCCAACTCGCAGTGAGTGAAGCACGTCATGTTGCAGGTCTAATGCGGGTCAACCATAGTGGTGAAGTGTGTGCCCAAGCGCTTTATCATGGGCAAGCTTTAACGGCAAAACTGCCAAATGTACGCCGCGAAATGGAACAAGCGGCGATTGAAGAACAAGACCATCTTGCATGGTGTGAAGACCGCTTAAAAGAGCTAGACAGCCATACCAGTCTGCTTAATCCTATTTGGTACGGTTTATCCTTTGGTATGGGTGCAATCGCAGGCATTGCAGGCGATAAATATAGCTTAGGTTTTGTTGCAGAAACTGAACGCCAAGTGAGCCTGCATTTACAGCATCACATCAGCCAACTCCCTGCTCAAGATGACCGTTCACGCAATATTCTTGTGCAAATGAATGAAGATGAATTACACCATCGTGATACAGCACTGAATGCTGGCGGAGTCGATTTACCGATTCCTGTCAAAATTACCATGACGGCTATTTCCAAACTCATGACCAAGACCAGTTATTTTATTTAAACAAACATGCTTTAGCCCAATAAAAAAGCAGTGGAAAAACCACTGCTTTTTTATTGACTCTAATTCGCTTATTCCGCTGATATCGGCAGTAATAAGGTATTACCCGCTTGCTTTAAATTCGCCGTATATTTTGATGCTAGTGATGGATTGGATGGATAGCTTTTCCCATTGTACTTCAGTACAACTTGCCCTAAACCTCGGGTATAGACCGATAAATCACGCCAACCTTGGGTTTGGGTACTTAAAGCATAAATCGGGGTAGATGAAACAGTCATTTTGCTATGCGGTTGGAAACTCCCATCTGCAAGACCTTTAAAGACCAGCAACGTACAGCCACCTGAACCACACCACTCCATCCCACTTAATAGCACCACGGCATCATCGATTCCGTCTTGGTTTAAATCATATAGGCTAGTTTGATAATCCGATTGATCTTGGGTATAGGTCTGAACAGCTAGTTTTAACCCTTGTTTTTCAGTCGTTTGAGATACACTCGTTTTATCCATAGCAGTTGTCGCTGTCATTTTGGACGGAGTTGAATGACAGGCCGCTAGAAACACTGCTAAAGAAAGAGCACTCAAAATTTGTATTTTCATGAAAATAGCTCGCTGTGAATTGTGTTTTATGAGCATGTTAAGCCAGTTCAACTGCCAATCACACTTCGATATGTTATTTGGTTTCCAAGCAGCTTACCGTTGGAAATGTATGCGTTTGATGTTGAAATGCATTATCCTTCCACACATCGAACATTGGAATTTTAACATCTAAAGCCAAAGGCAATTTTTTGGGATTGAACTGCATATGTTCTAAGTTTTCACCCCATGCAATCAAATCGACATCCAGTGAAATCTGATGTGATGGACGGACACGCCCAGATGCTACTTCCATATTTTTCAGCAATACTGAAATATCGGTAACAGACAAAGACGATTTCAGCAAACAGGCTGCATTCCAATAATCTGCCCCAACCCCATCACGGCATGGAATTAAATAAATATTCGAAAATTGCAGTTGCCCAATTTTAGTAAGTTCATCAGAGGCATATAAAAAGTGTTGCTTTGGATTATTATTACTCGCCAGAGCTAGGGCGAAAATCGTTTCGGTGGCGTTCAAGACGAATTCCTACAGAATTTGCTTGCGCGATAATGGCAGGCTTACGGATGGTAATATTAATCGATTCAATCGCATGAAAGGTAGAAAAAAGTGCGTTGATGACTAATTTTGCCGCATGTTCAATCAGTTCAGGCTTGGCATCTTGAATGACCTTTGCTGCAATTTCACAAATTTCAGCATAATTTAAGGTATGGTCTAAGTCATCTGAGTTTGAAGCTTGTTCCAAATCTGTTTGAATAATCATATCCAACATTAAAGGCTGAATAATCTGACGTTCCCAGTTAAAGCAGCCAACCACTGTTTCAACTTTTAAGCCTTCAATGATAATTGCGTCCACATTATTACCTTTAACAGATTTTGACATTTTAATCCCTGTCTTAGGAAACTATATTTTTCATCCCCTAAACAGGAAAGCATTTTTCAGTCCCTCTTTTAAAAGAAGGACTGAAAGGGATTTTTTGGTGAATGTGCTTCAAAAGAACTTAGTTCTTTAACAACACATTTGGGTCCATAGTTTGCACCATTTGCAAACGTTGGTCAGCATAGATGTCGGTATACGGCGCAAGAATGCGCATGAAACGATCGAAATACAGCATCTGTTTAAATAACAAGGCAAAATCACGCGGGAAGCGAATACCATGGCGCTCGCCCACTGCGACCATATCCATCATGATATCATTCAAATCTGCTGGGTTTGAACTCAGCAATTCTTGCGGATCTGCCAACAACACACCACTAAATAAACGCTCAAGATCTGCAGCCAACACCTGAGTATCAATCTGCACTGCGGTCATGCCCATTTTCAGCATGTTTTCCGCCATGAGTGCATAATCCGTTTTTTGTAAGGCATCCATAAAGGCGATACAAGCTGTCCATACCTCAGGTTTCAACTGACCCACAATGCCGAAATCAATAAAACCGACACGACCATCATCAAGTAGCATCAGGTTTCCAGCATGCAAGTCGGCATGGAAGCTATTACACATCATTAGACTACCAAACCATGTATTCATGGCAGTTATCAGGACTTGTGAAGGATCTTTACAGCGCTTTTTAACCACTTCAAAATCAGTTAATGGCACGCCGTAAAGACGCTGCATGGTGAGCACACGGCGAGTCGAATATTGGTGATAGACCTTAGGTGCCATCGCCTTATGGTTTTGTGTGATATTGAGATAGTTTACAAAGTCATCCAGATTACTGGCTTCTTCAATGAAATCGACTTCACGAACCATACGGGTTTTGATTTCTTCCACAATGTCTGCAAGCGATGCAAATTTGACTTTAGGCACTGCTTTTTCTAAAACCTTGGTTGCCCAGTGCAGAACATTTAAGTCGGTATACAGAATCGTTTCTACACCCGGCTTTTGTACTTTAATCACCACATCTTCGCCTGTCACCAGCTTTGCGGCATGAACTTGGGCAATAGACGCTGAAGCTAAAGGTGTTTCATCAATCGATGCAAAAATCTCAGATAGGTTTCGGCCTTCAAACTCAGAAGCTAAAACCCCTTGTACATAACTAAACGGTAAAGATGGAGTTTGGTCTAAACAGCCTTGAAACTCTTCAACATATTCACGTGGGAAAAGTGAAGGTGTACTTGCAATAAACTGACCCAACTTGATATAGGTTGAACCTAGAGACTCGAAGGTTTCACGCATCAGTTTGGCATTACTTGGTTTTTCAGTTGCGTACTTAATACCCGCACGTGCAGCAATGACTGCTGTTTCCCCAACACGGGCAACAGAGCGCAGTCCATCTAAAAAGATATTGTTCTTCATAATATCGGTCAAAAATAAATTGTATTGAGTGTATCAAAGAATGAAAAAATTGTAGGCTTATCTTGCCTGACAAACGGGGCAATCTGTATCTTTTTCGAAAGCAAGCAAACGTTGTTTCATACTTAGACCATCCCAAAGCAACAGGCGTTGTTTGAGTGCGGTGACATTTAAACCCAAGTATAAAAGTGCATGATGCGCTTGAAGGCTGGCCATCACGTTTGGCGTGGTAGCTAAAACGCCCGAATCTGCACAGCGCAGGCTTTCATTCGCATGTTCTTCTTTCGGGAACAGACATTCATAGCAAGCAGACTCGCCTTCCACCATAAACAGCTGCCCTTGAAAACCAATGGCCGATGCACTGATGAGTGGAATATTGGCCGCTTTACACTGTTGATTGACCAAATACCGTGTCGTAAAATTATCACAACCATCAAGAACTAAGTCTTGACCTAAAATTAAGCTAGATGCATTAGATGTATCAAGTTTTACAGCATACGCATGAACTTGAATATAGGGATTAATCTGCTTTAAACGCTGGGCCAAAACCTCTGCTTTATAAAAACCGACATTATTTTCTACATAGGCAATCTGTCTTTGGAGATTACTCACTTCGATCGTATCAACATCAATCAGGGTGATTTGCCCTACACCAGCACGTGCCAATAACTCCGCAGTCAGACAACCAATACCACCACAGCCTACGATGAGTACGTTGGCCAACTTTAATTTTTCTTGTGCGTCTATATCCCATCCGTCCAATAAAATCTGACGACTATAGAGATGCATTTCAGCATTACTGAGTTCTAGACTTTCATCTAACTCGTCCATGATTCAGCCTTTTGCTAAAGAAAATGTTGATGGCGAATTATACCCATGAAACCAACGTTAGCTATGCACAAATTCAATAAATGCTATGTGCTTTACATAGCTCAACTTTTTCATTTTTAAGTAATGGAGATTGAATCATACTAGTTGCCTAGTTAAATTTTCTTAGGCTATTTATACCTCTAACTATATTTCAAGGGGTGTTCCACAAGTCACATGCCACTATAACTGGTTAAAAGAAAAAGCCAGTCTATTTAGAACTGACTGGCTTTTTCTTTATCCATTTTATTTTTAAATTAAATGGCAGCTTGTAAAGTTTGCATCTTTGCTACTTCTTGCTGTTTCAGTAAATTACGTTGAATTTTGCCACTCGACGTTTTCGGCAAGCTTTCAACAAACTCAATTTCTTTCGGATAAGCATGTTTAGATAAACGTGAGCGCACATAGGCTTGGAGTTTGCCATCCAATTCTTTAGATGCTTGGTACTGTGGCTTCAGCACCACAAAAGCTTTCACCACTTCAGTGCGCTCTGGATCAGGCTTACCAATCACAGCAGACTCAAGTACTTCGGCACATTCAAGTAAGGTACTTTCGACATCAAAAGGCCCAACGCGATAGCCTGACGTTGTAATGACATCGTCAGCACGTCCAACAAAGTCGATACCGCCAATTTCATTTAGTTTGACCGTATCACCTGTTAAATAATACTGTCCCACAAAGGATTTACGATTATTGCCACCATAGCCTTTAAACCATGTCAGTGGTGACTGGCTAAAGTCTATCGCCAACGTTCCAATTTCGCCGCACTTCACTTCTTGGTGATTCGCATCCAGTACTGCAAAACGGTGTCCTGGATTGGCAAAGCCTGCCGAACCGACTTTTTTCTCATGCTCCAGTGCATGATGGTTGGCAATCACCATGCCCAACTCAGTTTGTCCATATTGGTCATAAATGTTGACGTTCAGATCATTATTAAACCAATGAATCACTTCTGGGGTCAAAGGCTCCCCCGCGCTACTGACGGCGCGCAAGTGGGTTTTAATGGAAGGATCAAACTTTTCTTTAAAACCAAAGAACATCCGAAAAGCTGTAGGCGAACCCGTTAAGTTACTGACGCGATACTTTTTAATGACTTCAACTGCATGATCGACGCTAAATGCACGCTCATCCATAATGATGCTATGCCCCAAACTGAGCGGGCCTGTAATGCCGTAGTACAACCCATAAGCCCAACCCGGATCGGCTAAATTCCAAAATGAATCGTCTTCTCTTAAATCAACCGCATGTTGCATATAACCCTTAAAAGCCAAAACAGCTTTTAAAGGGACAGGCACTGATTTGGCCAAACCTGTGGTGCCTGAGGTAAACATCATCAGGAAATCATCATCAAAGCTACGTAAAACAGCTTCATATTGATCAGACTGTTGTTTGACCTCCTGCCAAAAATCAGCTTCCTTGCTGGTTAAGTTTGTTCCCGCATTCACTGTAAGAATATGTTTGACTTCAACGTGATTTAGCTTTGGACGTTGCTCTGCATTGGTCACAATCAATTTAGTGTTCGCAGTTAAAACTCGATGTTCAATCGCCTTCGACTCAAAAGCAGTAAACAAAGGCTGATAAATCGCACCGATCCGCCATGTTGCTAAAATCGTAATCAGCAGTTCAGGCGTACGCGGTAACAGCCCTGCGATACAGTCACCTACTTGAATGCCAATACTTTTAAAATAATTTGCCAACTGTGCTGAGGCAACATCGAGCTGTTCAAAACTCCATTGCTCTGACTCGCCATTTTTTCCTTCTCAAATGAGTGCTGTTTTTTGCTGCCCGACATAGCGCTGACAGCACTCAATATAGGCATTGATTGCATTGGGTTGGCCTACCAATTGTTCCTGAATCAGTTGTTCATAGTTAAATTCTTGATGGGCTTGTTCTAATGTCTTCATCACGACAACCTCGCATTATCCATTTTTTAAGGCCAAATCCACTTTGGCCGTCCATGTTCTTTATCGTTTTAAGCGTTGAACTGACCTCATTGTCAGTCCTATATTATTGAAAATCTAGAGCAGCTTAGCTGCTCGACTTAATAATGGTAAATAACTGCTGCACCTAGATAACCATGTTTTAAATGCACCTACAATTTCCAAATCCCTCAATGAAAATGCAGGCTTTGAACATCGACCAAGGTTAAAACTGAGTAGACTTAAACCTTGGTAACTTCACGTGCAATGACAAGACGCTGGATATCAGACGCCCCTTCATAAATCTGGCTCACACGGACATCCCGATAAATTCGTTCAACAGGAAAATCTGAAACATAGCCATAGCCACCATGAATTTGAATCGCATCAGAACAAACTCGCTCCGCCATAGTTGAGGCAAACAGTTTGGCCATAGAAGCTTCTTTTAAACATGGCAAACCTGCATCCTTCAAAGCGGCTGCATGGAAAATTAACTGACGTGCCGCTTCAATTTGCGTCGCCATATCGGCTAAACGAAAAGCAACTGCCTGATGATGTACAATTTCAACACCGAAGGCTTTGCGGTCATTGGCGTATTCAACTGCTGCATCCAAAGCGGCGCGCGCCATACCTACTGATTGCGCGGCAATACCGATACGTCCTGACTCCAAATTTGAAAGGGCAATTTTATAACCCTCACCTTCCGCGCCTAGCAAATGATCAGCCGGAATGCGGCAGTTCTCTAAAACAATGGTTGCCGTATCTGAACAGTGCTGCCCCATCTTTTCCTCTATACGAGAGACAATATAGCCTTCGGTATCGGTTGGGACTAAAAAGCAAGAAATGCCTTTCTTACCCGCAGCTTTGTCTGTGACTGCAAAAACCAAAGCGACTTGTGCATGCTTTCCTGTGGTAATGAATTGTTTGGTTCCATTCAGCACCCATTCATTGCCCTCACGAATGGCTTTACACTCCAACGCACCTGCATCTGAACCTGCTTGTGGTTCAGTGAGACAAAAACATCCCAACCACTCACCTGTGGCAAGTTTGCTTAAATATTGCTGCTTTTGCTCATCAGTTCCATAACGCTGGGTAATGCCACACGGCAGTGAGTTTTGCACACTGACAATGGTCGAAATCGCACCATCACCTGCTGCAATTTCCTCAAGTGCCACCACCAGTGAAATATAATCCAAACCTGCACCACCCCACTCAGGTGAAACAGTCATACCCAAAGCACCTAACTCACCAAGCTCTTTAAGTTCTTGCGCAGGAAACTGTGCAGTTTTGTCACGTACAGCCGCGGTTGGCTTCAGTTTTTCCTGCGAATAACTACGCAGCATATCCTGAACCATTTTTTGTTCTTCATTTAAAAGCATGGAGTATCCCTTCTCTGTTCAGGTTATTAAATTTAATAAATATTTGATACACGGCGACCCATTCGCAACCTGAAAGCCTTTCAAAAGATAATGTTTCTGCGAGAAAGTAGTCTGTAAATTTAATAAAACAGGTTTTGCGAATGGAGATGGTTTTGCCTACTTTTCCCGAAAGAAAAGTAGGTCGAACCGAAGGTTATAAGAAGCCCTTACTTATCGACCTAAAGACTCCGCATAAACTCAAAGATCACAAATCAAAATAGATTATTTAGGCTGCATACGAATCGCACCATCTAAACGAATCACTTCACCATTCAAATAACTATTTTCAAAAATATGCCCCACAAGCTGAGCAAACTCTTGAGGTTTTGCCAACCGCTTCGGAAATGGCACCATTTCACCCAGCGCATCTTGTACATTTTGCGGCATCGCCTTCAACATTGGTGTTTCCATAATGCCCGGAGCAATGGTCATCACTCGAATTTTTTCACGTGCTAGCTCGCGTGCCAGTGGTAAAGTCATCGAGACAACAGCACCCTTAGAGGCTGCATAAGCGGTCTGGCCAATTTGTCCATCATAGGCTGCAACCGAAGCTGTATTCACAATCACTCCGCGCTCTTCTTCACCTACTTGAGGTTCATATTTTGCGATTAACTGCGCAGCAAAACGCAGCATATTGAAAGTACCTGAGACATTGATATTTAATACTTTTTGGAATAACGCCAGCTCATGAATACCATCACGACCTAACACTTTGGCTGAAGGCGCTACACCCGCACAGTTCACCAAACCATTCAACTGTGCATATTCCGCCTCGACTTCTTGGAAGAAACTTTGCACAGCGTGCTCATCAGTAACATCGAGGCTTTTAAACTGAGCATTTTCACCCAACGCACGCTGTAGCTCTTCACCTAAAGCTTGGTTCATATCCACCAAAATGACTTTCGCACCTTGCTCAATCAAATGACGTGCTGTTGCTGCGCCTAAACCCGATGCTCCACCCGTGACGACAAAAACCTTCCCTTGAATCTTCATTTATTTTTCCTTGTATGATTGAATGCTACGACTTAAGAAGAAATGTAAACACAGAAGCACTTGAGTACAATTTCCAAATATTGCATCTTCCATGATGGTTTTGGACAATGCTCAAAATGCACAATAAAAATATGGAAGCCACTATGACTGCATCGGAACATGCAAACGCCAAGAAAGATTCCATTTCAATTGCTTTGGTACACGAAGCATTGTTTGAAGCTGAAAAGCAGGGATATGCAGTTGCTGATATTTTGAAAAATGCAGGCATCAATAACGAACTGTTAAGTGCGACAAAAACACGAGTCTCAGTCAATCAATATGCACAGCTCTGGACTGAACTGGCCAATGTCATGAATGATGAGTTTTTTGGAATGGATCGCCATGCTATGCGCCGTGGCAGTTTTCAGTTTTTATCTAAATCACTGTTACACACCACCCAGCTGGACCAAGCCATTCAGCATATTTTGCAGTTTATGAATTTGGTACTAGACGACTTTAGCAGTCAACTTATGGTGCAAGAACATTATGCCTATATTGTGATATATGAACGACAACAGCCCAAGCGCATGTTTAGTTACGCAACTTACATCATGCTGATTCATGCCCTAATGTGTTGGCTAGTGGGGCAACGGGTGATTTTGAATCAAATTCAACTCAAATGTGATGCACCTACAAATGACATCGACTACAAAGTTCGTTTTTGCGAAAATATCCAGTATCAAATGGCTGAAAACTATATTCAGTTCGATGCCAATTATTTAAAAATGCCCATAAAACAGGACAGTAAATCGTGGTATCAATTTATTCAGCAAACCCCACATATTTTACTTACTCGTTATAAAAACCCACATTCAACCAGTGCCCAAATTCGTCGCTATTTAATGCAAGAACCCCCGATCCAGTGGCTTGAACTGTCTGAAATTGCCCATCATTTCAATATGTCTGAGGCAACTATTCAGCGTCGACTGAAAAGTGAAGGTTTCAGTTATCAACAGCTCAAAAATGATATACGCCGTGATATGGCGATTGAGCTGCTCAGTAACAGCCAAGTATCATTACAAGACATTAGCACTGAACTCAATTTTCATGATCCGAGTGCTTTCCATCGTGCTTTTAAAAAATGGACAGGCGTCAGCCCCGGTGCTTATCGTCAAAATAAGGACGCTTAACTTAGGTCGATTGGTATAGGCAACTACGAAACGCTCTTGCTCTTTCTACATAACAAATAACCCACCCATACCATTCTCTCGTTAAAGTAAACCTCAACATTTTATTGTTCTGGGTTTGGTTTTGATTTGCCAAATGAAATGTCAACAGAGCTTATAAATTAAATTGATTTTTTGATGCTCATTCATCGGAAAATCAGGGTGCTGTCGCACTTTGTTACTGACTTAAAAAAATTACCTGCCATAGTGATCTCGTCATATTGTTTTACACAATATTGAATAAAAACATCATGGAGGGAACACATGAGCACCCAATTAAATAAAAACTTAATGAAAAATATCGGATGGTTATCATTACTGCTGTGTACGCAGCAAGCGATAGCAGACTCATACATTTATGTGACCAATACCACCCCTGAAACGGTATCCGTCAATATTAATCATCATGGTACACGCACCTTAACTCAAGGGAGTCAATGGGCTCAAGAAGCCACCCAAATTGCACCTTATGAAACCAAACGTGTGCTGCGTTTTAACCGTTATACTGGGGTAAAGTCAGGTCAAACTTATAATTTTGATACAGTCATTACAGGCGGTGGTTCAAGTGTCACCCTGAAACAATCCATGACTGGCACTTGGTCTGGCAGTGATATTAAACACTCTGCATCTGGCAGTGATTTCTCAGCACCATGGTTCAACGACTGAACCGTACCGGGTTTGTCGGAGACTTTTTATTTAAGTTAGGCCACCTGACCTAACTGGTTAATTTTATCATAGTACATTGCTTCAAAATCAAAAGGTGATACATAATCTAGCGCACTATGTACACGTTCTTTATTGAACCAATCCACCCAGTTTAGTGTCGCAAGTTGTACATCTGCTAAACCTTGCCAATCTGCTTTTAAATATTCAATCACCTCTGTTTTGTATAAGCCATTCACCGTTTCA
>Ga0208704_100040_pt1 | contig 51792 bp, 40 predicted proteins | sample DeeseametaMP0144_FD_184221 | JGI IMG/M metagenome (GOLD analysis project Ga0208704, IMG submission 184221) | Marine microbial communities from the Deep Atlantic Ocean - MP0144 (SPAdes) | ecosystem: Environmental > Aquatic > Marine > Oceanic | place: West of Cape Verde, Atlantic Ocean | collected...
CATTGCAGCAGATGCGCAACTTCGTTCAGATGACCCTATAAACGAGGAGTGGTTAGCTAGAGCCCAAGAAGAGGGCCTTGCGACGGCAAAGCAGGTGGCAACACGTTCAATGGTATTTAAAGGCGACGAGATGTCGCTTGTTGATTTACGAGCCGTGAATGACGCTTATCCACTGAAAGGGACAGTCAATATTACTGACCAGCCGTTCGGGGAAAAACGTGCTACCGCAGGGTTACCACAATCTGGCGAAGCATGGGTACAGTCTCGGCTTTTTCAGAGCTTGGGGCTTTCTATTGGCGATAGTATCGATATTGGCGACGGCACTTTTACCGTTACGCATGTATTGGTAGATATTCCCGATGCTGGTTTTAGCGTGTTTAATACTGACCCTATTGCGCTAATTAACTTAAACGACTTGGAAAAAACTGCGATAACCGGGCCAGGGAGTCGCGCTCGTTATGTGGGCTTTTTTGCCGGTGATGCGGGTGACATAGAAAACTTCAATACCTGGTTATTGCCCCAATTAAATGACGACTTACACTCGTGGCGTACAGTCGAAGATGACGAGTCAGCGATAGGGCGTTCTGTCGCAAGTGCTGAGCGCTATTTTCTGTTAGCGAGTTTGTTGGCAATAGTATTAGCGGCCGTTTCCATTGCCGTTGCTGCTCAGCGTTATGCTCAACGTCACTTTGATCCCGTAGCAATAATGAAGACCTTGGGGGCAACAAGCAGCACCATTCGAAAAGTCTATTTGTTCCAAATTTTATTTATCACTGGGCTTGGTATTTTTATTGGCCTCGTTATAGGTTTTATTGGTCAGCAAGTGGTGGTTTCACTTGTAGCGGACAGAGTGGATGTATCTCTTGACGTGTGGCATTGGCGGCCGCTTTTAATCGCCGTTGCTACAGGCGCTACGTGTGCATTGCTTTTTTCCTTATATCCGCTTTTGCAGCTTTTTTCAGTTCCCCCGCTTCGCGTATTAAGAAAGGACATATCGGCGAATTTACGTTCCAGAAGCATTCAGTTCGTGGCTTCCGGTGGCGCAATATTCTTACTGATGTGGATGTATAGTCGAGATTTAAAAATTAGCGCAATTCTTTTCGTTTCTGGCGCTGCACTGGTTCTTGGACTGCTTGGCGCTACGTACATCTTGATTGCTGTGGGACGCAAGTTGGGCAGTGGAAGGATGGGGGCGTGGCAGTTGGCATGGGCACGTATTAAGCGACGTGCAATGGACAACAGCGTGCAGCTTATTAGCTTTTCCGTCACCATTATGCTGCTTCTAGTGGTGCTAGTAATGCGCAACGATATGGTTTCGCAATGGCGCTCGCAACTGCCCGAAGGGACACCGAATTACTTCTTAATTAACATTACGCCGGATATTCAACCCGAGTTGGACAGACACTTCGCTGACAATGGCGTAAAAATTGAAGAGTTTTATCCTGTCATTCGAGGCCGATTTGTTTCGGTAAATGGAGAAGGGGTAAACACCGAGGTTTCTAAAGAAGATGAGCCGAATCGAGAAGGCCGAAGAGGTTTAGGCAGAGAAGCAAACCTAACTTGGAGCAACGCGCTTCAAAAAGAAAACGAGGTCATTGACGGGAACTGGCATGGCGATGAGGATAAACAATACAGCGAAGGATGGTTCCCGGTCTCCGTTGAAGAAGGCGTTGCAGAAAGGTTGAACATTAAAATGGGCGATCGGCTTACTTTTAATGTGGGCAGCGAGATTGTCGAAACGAAAGTAACGAGTATTCGTACTGTGAATTGGCAGACTATGCAGCCTAACTTTTTCTTCGTTATTCACCCTGAGGCAATGGCCGCATTTAGCCCAACTTATATTACTAGTTTTTACCTTCCTACCGAGAGAAAGGCTGAGTTAACCAACCTACTTAAGCCGTTTGCATCAATAACTATGTTCGACGTTGATGCTCGAATTAATCAGTTGCGAGAGATTGTGGATCAAGTGTCTGTTGCTGTTGAGTTTATTTTGGTACTGGTGTTGTTAGCGGGCAGTTTAGTATTAATTGCTCAAGTACAGGCGAGCATGGATGAACGCAGACAGGAAATAGCCATACTTCGAACGCTCGGTGCAAAGGGGGCGTTGATAAGAAAAAGTGTTATTTTTGAGTTTGTTATCATTGGTGTAGTAGCAGGCTTTATGGCAGCAATGGCCAATGAGTTGAGCCTTTATTTACTTCAAACCTCTGTATTCCAAATGGAAGCAAGCTTACACCCAGAATACTGGGCAATAGCGCCAAGCGTTGGCGCTGTCGTTGTAGGCATATTAGGTGCGTTTGGATGCTGGCGTTTGCTTACACTTAATACCAGTCAGATGCTGCGGAATATGGTTTAGGCATTCTCGCGTTAGTTTAAAATGCGCTTTAATACTAAACGGACAGACACTCGGTTAAGTGCCGTTTAGATTAAGGGCAGTGGACAGTTACTCAATTCAAATGAGTGTCTGTTCACTGTGCATTTCACAGCAAAGTTCACTAATTACTAAAGAATGGTTTTCGCGAAGAGTTTAAAAAGTACTCTGGTTTGAGAGTGGATAGAAGTTTTTGAGGTTTGTGACTAAGCAAAGTGCCTCGCGATAATGTTGTGCAATAAATGTGGACACACACTTGCTTAGCAATTCAAGTGACTGTCCACAAGGCACATAACGAATTTCAGTAATTCAACTATGCGCGATATATTTCTCTTAGCGCCTCGTCGATAGAAGGGAAGTCAAAACTGAAGCCGGCGGTAGTAAGCTTTTGAGGAATGACTCTTTGCCCCTCAAGTATCATCGTCGACGATTCGCCCATTGCTACTTTCATAACAAAGCCCGGGACATTGAACAGGCAAGGTCGGTTAAGTGATTTTGCGAGCGCTTTAGAGAACACCTTGTTCGTGACAGGCTCCGGTGCCGTTAAGTTAAATGCACCAGAACATGCACTATTCTCGATCAAGAAGGAGATAGCACGCACCATATCTTGTAAGTGGATCCAGGCCAAATACTGACTACCACTCCCAAGTGTACCTCCGGCCCCCAGTTTAAACGGTAGAGCCATTTTCCCTAACGCACCGCCTTTTTCGGCGAGAACTACACCAGTTCGAAGCGTTACGACACGTGTCTTAGTTTGATCTACACTTTGGGCAATAGTCTCCCATTTAGCGCACAGTTCATGGGTGAACTCGTTATGAGGAGGAGTTTCTTCAGTTACAAGCTTGTCTCCTTGATTGCCGTAGTAACCAATCGCGGAGCCCGATAAGAAAACAGGCGGAGGCGCATCACAACTATTTATTTTTGAGACTAGCTCAGAAGTGATGTCCCAGCGGCTATTGCAAATTATTTTCTTTTGAGTGTCTGTCCAGCGCTTATCGGCGATAGGCTCACCAGCTAAATTAATTACTGCGTCGAAACTTTCAAAATTTTCTATCGAAGAAACGTTCTCGACGATTTTGACGTTATCCCCCAATTTGCTCTTTGCTTTTGTAAAGTCGCGAGAAGTCACCGTAAATTCATGTTCTCGAGAATATTGACGAATAAATTCGCTTCCTATCAGCCCTGTTCCACCGGTCAAAAGAATGTTCACAATTAGCTCCTCGAGGTATGACCTTATCCCGTCTTATTGCAAGATAGTGTCAGGGACACGGAATCAGAAAATCTAAGGGCATGTGGCTTATCGACCTCAACCTCAGCGTAGCGCACCGAAGAATGTTCTGCGGCAATGCTTAGCACATCGGCGGTAAGTTTTTCCAGAAGAGAAAAACGGTTGTCTTCTACAAGCTTGATGATTGCCTTTGTAATCGTTTTATAGTTGAGCGCATCACTCATATCGTCGGTGTTCGTCGCTTTTTCAGCGTCGTAATCAATTTTCACGTTAACAACAACGTCCTGCTTGTTTTTTATTTCATCTTCATTGATGCCAATGTATGTGCGTAGTCTTAGGTTTTTAATTTTAATAGTGGCAAGATTAAAGTTCATTGAAGTCTCTTGTTTGTAGTTGTTTATAAGTCGTTGTAAAGTGTTGTCGTTTCAGTCAGGAATGTAGCACAAAATGTCAATGGAACTACGCTCGCCAACAGCAAAAATTCTAATCGTTTTAGCATGTTTAGTAGTGGTAATGGCTGGTATTAAAGCCGCCAGTACGATCATGGTACCGTTTTTTCTCTCTATTTTTATAGCGATCGCGTGTAGCCCAATAATACGTTGGACTTCGAAATTTGGCGTGCCTAAATGGCTCTCTATAACTTTTGTTATACTGCTTATCGTTGTTTTTGGTTTTCTTTTAGCTGGCTTAGTTGGCCAGTCTATGACCGAGTTTCGAGAAAATCTGCCAGAATACAGAAGTAAGCTTGATACAGAGTTTGCCTGGGTTGTGTCCAAATTGGCTGAATTTAATATTCACATCAATAGAGAGTTAATCGCTTCGCACCTTGATCCAGCAACGGCTATGTCTGTAGCAACAAATTTCATCAGCGGAATGGGCGGCGTACTTTCAAACCTTTTCCTTATTCTTCTTACTGTCATTTTCATGCTTTTTGAAGCAGACAGTATTCCACGCCGGTTGCATATTGCCCTTGCCGATCCAGGAATGAAACTAAAGCATATCGACAGATTTATTCGTTCTGTGAACAGTTACTTAGCGATAAAAACTGTGGTCAGTTTAGGAACAGGTCTGATTATTGGTATTTGGCTGTATGTGATGGGAGTAGATCATTTCATGCTTTGGGCTGTGTTGGCTTTCATGCTCAACTTTATTCCTAACATTGGCTCAATTATCGCTGCTGTGCCCGCAGTGTTGATAGCCTTTGTTCAACTTGGGCCTGCCTCAGCAGGTTTCGCAGCGCTTGGCTTTGTGCTTGTTAATACCATCATGGGTAATATGGTGGAACCTCGATTGATGGGTAAGGGCATGGGGCTCTCTACGCTCGTGGTATTCCTTTCGTTAATATTTTGGGGGTGGCTGCTAGGCACCGTTGGAATGTTGCTATCAGTTCCGTTAACCATGGTGGTAAAGATAGCTCTAGAGTCTCGCGAGGAGAGCAAGTGGCTTGCGGTGCTGTTATCGAGTGAAGGTGAGAAGTCTGCGTCGTAACTTAGTGTAAGTAGAAAGTGGACAGACACTTGTTTGTGAAAGTCGATAGTGGACAGACACTCAATCGATTTAAAAAAATCTCTCATTGGTCTCTAGCTAAACAGTCAATTGAGAATGTGTCTGTCCACTTTCATACTTGAGCAATTGAAAGCTCAAGGATTTAACGGTCATACACAAACTTCGTTGTACTTTTTAAAGCACTATTCGTGATTGGGAAATTGAATAACGATACGAGCGCCGCCAAGCGAACTGTCCTCGATGAGCATTCTACCTTCGTAGATTGAAACTAAATCGGCCGCCAACGCCATGCCTATTCCGTGGCCTTCTGTATAGGTATCAAGTCGAGTTCCTCGCTCTAACAAAAGCACCTTTTTGTCGTCAGGAATACCAGGGCCGTCGTCTTCTACTTTAATTGTTAGCCAACCAGCACGCTTCGACGCTGATACGATAATTCTATTGGTCGCAGCTTTACATGCATTGTCTAGAAGGTTGCCACATAGTTCCATGAAGTCGGTCTCGTCTCCTTTAAACTGAGTATCCTCATCCAGTTCAAACTCAATGGTAAGGGCTTTATCTTGGTAGACCTTGTCCATTGCATCGGCAAGCTTGTGCAAAATGGGTAATATATAGATAGCTTGTTGCCAGCCAGATTTTCCAGCACTCGCTCTTTTTAGCTGGCGCTTAATGATTCGGTCAATTTGCTGTAATGCTTCGTTTACCTCAGTAGGTAAATCGCTAGTGCCCGATGCTACTGCCAAAGGCGTTTTCAAACTATGTGCTAAGTCTCCTAAACTGTTTTTATATCTCTCCCTTTGGGCGGCCTCAGTTTGAAGCAAACCATTAATGGATTGCTTTAAGGAATCGAATTCAACTGGATAGCGTGATTCTAACTGGCGTTTATGTCCACTTGAGGCTTGTGAAATTTCGTCAATTAACTTCCTAACAGGAAGAAGTACTAGGCTAATCCCGATAATAATAAAAAATAGAAGCGCTATACAGAGCGTGAAAATCCACTGCCACGTCGTGTCTAAGAACGTATTCCGCTCTGCTTCAAAAAGTGCTTTATTGTTAAATATATAAAACCGAACAGGCTCGAAGTCTCTACTTGAAGCAAATTCCGCAGTAAAGGCGTATACAAAAAACTCGGAATCTTCTTCAAACTTAGGTATATGAGAATCCAAAAATAACTCGTTACCGACTGCAACGTCTATCTCAGGTGGTGCAAAGGTATATTCAAGAGCTGAGGCTGACTGCCAAATTACTTCGTCTCGAAACACAATCACGCCAAGATAACCTGATCCCGGAAGGTTTAACTGCTCTTCGTATAAAATTTCAGGCATATAGGGCAGGTCGCCATCTAACTCGAAAGCCGACAACAGACCTAAGTTCATCAACCTAAGCTCACTCATCTTGGCTTGCGTAAGGCTATCAGTATATGCCTCGTCTAAAATGACAACAGTAAAGGGCGCAAATAACGCTAGAAGAACAATCGCTAGAAAGGTACTCCGAAGACGTAGCGACAATTGCCTCATAAACTTCTATTTATCCTATAGCCTCTACCTCGAAGGGTTTCGATTGGCTTTAACTCACCGGTTGGGTCCAGCTTTTTCCGCAGTCTTCCCACGAAAACCTCTATTACATTACTATCTAAATCGAAATCTTGGTCATAAATGTGCTCGGTTAGCTCTGTTTTTGAGATGACCTTTTGCGGGTTAAGCATAAGGTACTCCATGACTTTGTATTCGTAAGCTGTTAGATCCAAAGCTTGACCGTTTAACGATAGTTCTTCACTAACGGTATCCAGCGAGATAGGGCCGAACTGAATGGTTGGGTTCGCTTGTCCTGAAGCTCGTCGAATTAGTGCTTTTGTTCGAGCAAGTAACTCTTCGTTATGAAAGGGTTTGGTGAGGTAGTCATCGGCTCCGGCATCAAGGCCTTCCACTTTCTCTTGCCACCTATCTCTAGCAGTTAAAATGAGTATAGGGCAGGAAATATCAGCTTGACGGGCTTTTCGTATAACCTCAAATCCGTCTAGCTTTGGCATGCCGATGTCGACGATAGCCAAGTCATAGCTATATTCTTTAATGAGAAAAAGCGCGTGCTCACCATTATCTGCGAGGTCTACGCTATAGCCATTTTGCTGAAGGAGCGCATCAAGTTGGGTTAATAATCTGCTATCGTCTTCGGCTACGAGGATACGCATGTTAATCCTTATCTTTATTTGTTTTTACCTTGCCTGAGCGTTTGTCTACGTCTACTGATACTACTCGCCCTGACTTTTTAAGTACTTTTACCCGGTAGTTTTTTGAGGTCTGTTCAACTTTTAAGACGCGTCCATTTACAGCAACGCGAGCACGCTCAGCAGCTTCGCTTTTTGATATATCGCCGCCAGAGTCTTGAAACGCCAAAGCTGGCGCTGTGTTAGACAAAGCTAACACTAAACAAACTACTGCAACACGAAGCGATAATTTCATACAACCTCACAATTATTATCCCACTCAGGCCAAACTACAGATAAGTATAACTTGGTTAACTGAACCGATTCTGAACTGGGTTTAGTCTACCTTGCGGAGCAAAAGCTGTATATAAGCCTTGAGTAAATGGCATTTACGAAAGAGCAAATATTGTGGACAGACACTTAGTTGCTTAGAGGCCGGAAGTCAAAATGAGAGTGTCTGTCCACAAGTCTATTTCTAAGCTTCAAAGTGAGGCATATATTTAAGTGCTCTAGTTAGTAAGTCATATTGAGTAATCTTTACTCCTACTTTGAAAAAGTGTCTGTCCACTTTGTTGATTGTTATTAAGGGGGACCAATGTTTATTGTGCAAACGAGTGACTGTCCACGGTTTTTGTAAATTAATTCTCAACGCTCATATGGGTGTATGAGTGTGTGTCCAAAGCTGTACCTAACTAGTGTGTAGTAAAGAGCTTACATTTCTCAATAACTCTTTTGGCAGCTGAGCGGGATGATATTGACTTTTTTGGCATGCCACGTGCGAGGCATAAGCTTCATATGAATCAATAAAATTAAAATAAGGCGTTTAGTTCAACTGCTCAATTCAATAGTAACGTCGGACAGACACTTATTTTCAACAAGGAGGAGTTATGTCTAGCGATATTAAGAAAACAATGTGGAAAGCAATGTCAGATAGTCCAAAAGTAATGGTAAGTCTGGTAGGCGAGGATATGCATGCCGAGCCTATGTACGCCCAACTTGATAAAGACGCTGATAGCGAGTTTTGGTTTTACACTAGTCGAGACAACCGCATTGCTAAAGGTGGAAAAGCCATGGTTCATTTTGCATCCAAAGGTCATGATGTATTTGCTTGTATCCGAGGCAATCTCACTGTTGAATCACGTAAAGAGGTGATTGATAAATACTGGTCTAATCCAGTAGAAGCATGGTTCGAGAAAGGTAAAGATGATCCTTCTTTATTAATGCTTCGCTTCGAACTTATAGATGCAGAAGTGTGGGATGCAGACCCTTCACTCAAAGGCATGTTTAAAATGCTTACTGGTAAAACCGTAAAGCCAGAAGAGATGGGTGAACACGAAAAGGTCGATCTTTAAACGCAGTATAATGGGCCAATTTTATGACGAAGTTTTGAGGCGCTGGGACACTTACTCAGAGGAGCGAGTGTCTGTCCACAAGGGATTGTTTATTGCGAATGTTGGCTGATTATTAAGTGACTGTCCATTATCAACAGTATGAAGCTTGGCAAATAATTACGAGTGTGTGTCCTCATTAGTTTAGTAAATGAGTGACTGTCCACACTAGTTGACGAGTGTGTGTCCTCATTAGTCTAGCAAGCGAGTGTCTGTCCACACTAGTTCGATAAATAAGTGTTAGCTTTGTTACTGTTGAAGCAACAAAAAAGCCCCTTAAAACCGGAGCTATTCGCTCTTAAGGGGCTTTCGCTATTTATCGCTGTTTACTATGTAGCGTTTAGCTAAAATTTAAGGCAAAACCTTTTTATAAGGTTTAACTACAACACTTTCGTAAACACCCGCTTCGATGTACGGGTCAGCGTCTGCCCATGCTTGAGCAGCTTCTAGTGAATCAAACTCTGCGACTACTAGCGAGCCAGTAAATCCGGCCGGACCTGGGTCTGGACTATCTACAGCAGGGAAAGGGCCAGCCATAACTAAACGGCCCGCATCTTTTAATGCATTCAGGCGTTCAAGGTGAGCAGGTCGCGCCGCTAGGCGTTTTTCTAGACTGTCCGCCACATCGGTTGCACAAATCATATATAGCATACGTTTATCCTTTTGCCGTAGCGGATTTCATGCTTTCAACAAAGCTGCCGAGCTCGCTTAGCATTTTGTGACTGTCCGATAAATTGGCTGCGATAATATTCACTGTCGCCGAGCCTGAAATTGCGCCAGCGGCACCTGCGTCAATAGCAGATTTAACCTGTTCCGGTGTAGAAATACCAAAGCCTAACAATGCTGGTGCTGCTTTGTGTTTGTTCAAGCGCTCAATAAGCTCTGAAGCAGGCACGTTTGCGGCAGTTTCTGCGCCAGTAACGCCAGCACGACCCAGCAAATACGTGTAACCTTTCGAGTATTCCCCGATTTTTTCCATGGTTTCGTCAGTAGCATTAGGTGGTGCAATCAGAATTTGTGAAATGCCAGTGGCTTCGGCTGCTTTTTGAAAAGGTGCCGCTTCGCGAATAGGAACGTCGGCAACCAAAATTGAGTCAACGCCTGCCTCTTGCGCTTTGTTGTAAAAGTTCTCAATACCTTGGGCCATTACTAAGTTGCTGTACAGAAGCAAGCCGATAGGCACATTAGGATATTTTGCGCGAACACGTGAAATAACGCCCAAGCAATCTGCTACCGTCACCTTATTACTTAATGCGCGAATGGCTGAAGCTTGGATAGTAGGGCCGTCGGCGATGGGGTCAGAGTAAGGTATACCTAACTCAAGTGCGTCAGCACCGCTTTCTACTAGCTGGCAAATAATGGCTTCAGATTGCGCTAAATCGGGGTCACCCACCATTACAAAAGGTACGAAAGCGCCTTGGTTCTTTTCATCAAGGCCTGCAAACATCTGTGCATATCTATCCATTATAAATCGTCCCCTAAAATATTAATAACGTGCGCTAAATCTTTGTCGCCACGACCTGATAAGTTAACTACGATGATGGTTTCTTCTTCCGCTTCATCTGCCATATTGAGCGCGTGCGCTAAGGCATGCGACGATTCAAGGGCAGGAATAATACCTTCTTTTCTTGCAAGCAATTGGAATGCGTTCAGCGCTTCTTCGTCGGTAGCGGCCACGTATTCCGCTCGTCCAATGTCGTGAAGATAGGCATGCTGAGGGCCGACAGCAGGGTAGTCGAGACCAGCAGATACTGAGTAGCTCTCTTCAATCTGGCCTTCTTTGTCTTGCATGATGAAGGTGTAAGCGCCGTGAAGAATACCTTTTGTACCCGTCACGATAGTTGCGCCGTGCTCTTTGGTGTGCACACCTTTACCCGCAGGCTCAACGCCAACTAGGCGTACAGATGGCTCATCAATAAAGTCTGCAAACATACCGATAGCATTTGAGCCTCCGCCCACACATGCTACTACGGCGTCAGGTAAGCGACCTTCTTTTTCCATGATTTGTGCACGAGTTTCTTCACCAATCATACGGTGATATTCACGAACAATAGTCGGGAACGGGTGTGGGCCCGCGGCTGTGCCTAACAAATAGTGCGCTTTATCATAGTTTGCCGACCAGTCGCGCATGGCTTCGTTTACGGCATCTTTAAGCGTACCAGAACCGGCATTCACAGGAATAACCTCTGCGCCCATAAGCTTCATACGGAACACGTTTGGCGCTTGACGCTCAACATCTTTCGCACCCATATAAATACGTGCTTTTAGCCCCAACAATGCACATGCTAACGCGGTTGCAACACCATGTTGGCCTGCGCCTGTTTCGGCGATCACTTCTTTTTTACCCATGCGTTTGGTAAGTAGCGCTTGGCCCAACACCTGGTTAGTTTTGTGTGCACCACCGTGTAGTAAGTCTTCACGCTTTAGGTATAACTTTACCTTTGGGTTACTTACCAGATTGCGAGTTAACGTCATTGACGTTGGGCGACCGGCGTAGTCTTTTAACAGAGATAAAAACTCTTCGTTAAATGTCGGGTCGTCCTTGGCATCCAAAAATGCTTTTTCCAGCTGGTCTAGCGCTGGAATAAGTAGCTCGGGCACGTACATGCCACCAAATTCACCAAATTTTGTATCTAACTGGTTCATTACGTTGTCCTGTATTTAAATTAGTAACGGCGGCAAATGGCAAAAAGCGCGTCGAGTTTTTCTTCGCTTTTCACACCGGGGGCGGTTTCTACGCCTGAATTCACATCAATAGCACCACAGCCGGTTGCAATAGCTTCTGCAACATTCTGGGCGTTAATACCGCCAGCAAGCACTAACTTATGCTTCGCTTCGATATCGGTTAATAGCTGCCAGTTGAACGCTTCGCCTGTACCGCCTTTGGCATCACCCACTTGGCAATCCAGAAGAACACGGCTTACAAGGCTATTTTTTAAGTGTCTGTCCACTGCGTCTGGTAGTGCGCCAGAAGAGGTTGCTTTAACACCTTCGACTTTCCAAATTTCACAACCTTCTGGAAGCTTGGCAGCAAGCGCTGAAATGTAGGTGTCATGTTCGCTGCCGTGAAGCTGCACGGCAAAAAGGTTGAGCGAGGCGGCGAGCGATGCCACTTCATCAATGTCGTGATTAACGAACACACCAACAAAAGCACCGTCAACGCTCTGCGTTATAGTCAAAGCCTGTGCTTCGCTCACACAGCGTGGCGATTTTTCAGCGAAGATAAGCCCGCCAAAGCTAGCGCCTTTATCAAACGCCATTTGCGCTTGTTCGGGGTTGGTAAGCCCGCACACTTTAACTGCGCCATTCACTAACGTTTTCACAGCGCGCGGTAGGTCAGACTCTGCCATTAACGCACTGCCCACCAAAAAGCCTTGGGATACAGGCGCTAAACGAAGCACGTCTTGGTGTGTGTATATGCCCGACTCTGAAATAACCACGTAATCGTGCGTGGCTTTTTCAAGCATGGGCACAAGGCGTTCGGTGGTCGCTAAATCGGTAGAAAGGTCGCGTAAGTTGCGATTATTGATACCAATGATGTTGGCTTCAAGGGCAATAGCGCGCTCCATTTCTTCTTCATTACTTACTTCGGTAAGAATGTCTAATGACAGAGCATTGGCAACGCTTGCCAACTCTCGATATTCGTCATCATTTAGCACACTAAGCATTAATAGCACTGCGTCGGCATTATAGTGACGGGCTAGATACACTTGATAGGTATCAACGAAGAAATCTTTGTTAAGCACAGGCTGAGCAACACGCTCAGTAACATAAGCTAAGTACTCAAATTTACCTTGGAAGTACTTCTCGTCTGTCAGCACAGAAATACCGGCAGCATAAGGCGTGTAAGCCGCTAAGATCTCGTCTAAATCGAAATGCTCTCGAATAAGGCCTTTTGAAGGCGATGCTTTTTTGCATTCGAAGATAAAGCCTGCGTTTGGCTCACTAAGTGCGGCAAATAAACTATTTTCGGAAGGAACTAGATTCGCCTTGAAGCTTTCCAGCGGCAGTGCATCTTTGCGTGCGGCCACTTCTTCTCGTTTGTCTGCAACAATTTTCTCAAGCACATTAGCCATTCGTGCTTACCTCCTGAGTAATTTTGGCAACCTTCGTTAATAACTGCATGGGTAACCCTTCGGCCATAGCGTTCATCGCCATTTCAGCCCCTTCTTTGAAGGTTGAGGCTTTGCCGGTTACTTTCAACAGTGCCCCGCAGTTCATGGCGATAGCGGCACGGTGCGCCTCTTTACCTTCGCCGTTTAGCGCTGCTTCAACAAATTGTCTGTTTTCTTCAGGTTCACCGCCCTCAATCGCAGAAAGAGGATAATGAGGTAAACCGAAGTCTTCGGCGGTAACGGTAAGCTTGCGAATATCGCCATGCTCAAGGTCGTAAATCATTGATTCGCCGTGAAGCGCCAGTTCATCCAAGCCATCGCCATGCACTATCATTGCGCGGTGTTGGCCAAGCAGCATAAGGGTTTTTGCGTAAGGTTCAAGCAGTTCAGGAGAGTATACGCCGAAAACGCCATGAGTTGGACCCGCCGGGTTTGCCAGCGGCCCCAGTATATTAAATAAGGTTCTGGTCTTCATCGCAGCGCGCACGGGGGCTGCGTGGCGCATACCGGCGTGATAAACCGGTGCAAAAAGAAATGTGAAATTTGCTTCATCTAAGCACTTGCGGGAAGTTTCTGGGCTTATTTCTAAATTAAGACCAAACTGGCGAAACAAATCAGCAGAGCCAGACTTACTCGATACACTGCGATTACCGTGTTTCGCCACCTTCACGCCACAAGAAGCGGCAACCACCCCAGCTGCACTGGAAATATTAATGGTGTTGTGGCCATCTCCGCCTGTACCAACGATATCTGCAAACTCATAAGACGGTGTGGGAAAGGGCAGTGCATTGGCAACCATGGCACTCGCCGCACCCGCAATTTCGCTGGGAGATTCTTTTTTCATTTTCAGCGCAGTCAGCACTGAAGCAATCATCACCTCGCTTTGTTCACCGTGCATGATGCTGTTAAACAAGCTGTATGCCTCGGTTTGCGACAGTGATTCTCGCAACATAATTTGTTCTAGTAGAGGGCCTGCATTAAGCATGGTTCGCTCCCTGTAACGTTAAATAGTCAATACTTTGCTTTAACAGCATACTGCCGTGGGCTGTTAAAATAGATTCTGGGTGAAATTGGAAACCCAACATGCGATCTTCGCTGTTGTAAACTGCCATTACGGCCTCACTGCCGTCATCGTTTATTGTAGATGCGCAAACAGTAAGGTTTTCAGGCAATGAATGTGCCACTAAAGAGTGGTAGCGTGCTACATGTAAGGGCTGCTGTAAGCCTTTGAACATGGCGTCTTCAGAATGGGTAATAGCAGAAGACTTGCCGTGCATAACTTGGCTGGCGCGACCTACGGTGCCGCCGTAATGCTCAACAATGGCTTGGTGGCCTAAGCAAATTCCAATAACGGGGAACACGCCGTGTACCTTTTTAAGTAGCTCAGGCATACAGCCAGCTTCACTTGGTGCACCTGGGCCTGGCGACAGCATAAGAAGCACTGGGCCTTTTGTTGCTTGTTCCTGCATTCTTTCAAACAGAGCATTTGCTGAAACCGTGTTGCGATAGACTTTAATGTCTAGGTTTAAGGTGCGCAGTTCGTCCACAAGGTTGTAGGTAAATGAGTCTACATTGTCGAGCAAAAATAGGGTGGTCACTTGCTGATTCATGCGTTGCCTCCTTCATTTAATGCAACGTTGATACTTTCAGCTTCTTCTTGTAGCGCTGCTTTTACTGCACCAATTACCGCTTGTGCCTTAGCGCGGGTTTCATCAGCTTCAGCTTGTGGAACCGAGTCATATACTACACCTGCACCCGCTTGAATATAAGCCGTGCCGTTTTTCACAAACGCTGAGCGAATGACAATACAAGTGTCCATATCGCCTTGACCATTCAAGTAGCCAACCGCACCGCCATAACTGCCGCGGCGTTTTTTCTCTACTTCGCGAATTAACGTCGCTGCGCTTACTTTTGGTGCGCCAACTAGAGTGCCCATATTCATGCAGGCTTGATAAGCGTGCAGTGGATCTAAGTCGTCACGTAGCTGGCCAACCACGCGTGACACCAAGTGCATCACGTGAGAGTAACGGTCAACTTTTAGCAAGTCTTTCACATAGCGCGTACCTGGGCGACTCACTTTTGCAACATCGTTTCGGGCAAGGTCAACCAGCATAATGTGCTCAGACTTTTCTTTGGTGTCTTCGCGAAGGTTGAGCTCAATACGGCTGTCTAAATCTCTATCAATACTGCCGTCGGGGCGCTTGCCACGTGGACGGGTACCGGCAATCGGGTAGATCTCTACCTGATTACTTTCTCTTTCGTATTTGAGCGCTGATTCAGGAGAGGCGCCAAATATGCTGAAAGCGGCATCTTGCATGTAAAACATGTAAGGGCTTGGGTTTGATTCTTTAAGTTTAGCGTAAGCAAGTAGCGGCGACGGGCAGGGGAGAGAGAATGTGCGCGAGGGCACAACCTGAAAAATGTCGCCGGCTAAAATGTGCTGTTTTAAGTCCAGCACATGGTTGCAAAACTGTTCATCACTTAAATCAACACTAACTTCAACGCTTGGGTCAAAAGAAGAAAGTGACTGTCCGTTTTGAGTTTCGTTTGAGTTTTCTGAGTTGGAAACGAGTGACTGTCCGCTTTGTGCTTCACTTTCTACATCAGCAATCTTTGCTGTATTTGCACCTACTAGCACGGGTTCAGCGGGCATATCGTGTAGCTGCTGATGAATTGCTTCTAAGCGCTGAGCAATGGCAAAGTATTGCTGGGCTACGTCTTGTCCGCTAAAAACACTGCCAATTAAATGGGTTTCGCGGGTTTGGTGGTCAACGGTAATTAAAGTTTCTGCTAAGTAAAATACAAAGTCTGGACAGTCATTTTCACCTTCTGCAACGTTAGGTAATTTTTCAAAGCCTGCTAGCATGTCATAGGCAAAAACACCGCCTAAGAAAACGGCGTGGGGATGCTGGCGGATTGGCGTTATCTTATTGATAACAATGCGAAGCGCGTCCATTACGCTTGCGGCCTTTAAGCGGCTGTCTTCGTCAAGTTCACCGTCGGCTTCATCACACACCAACGTAATTGAAGTGTCTGTCCTTTCTTTGATGTGTAGGCCGTCAGGGGCGTGGTCAACAAATAAAGGTAACACTGAAGCGCCGTTGCCTGTCAGTGCTTTCACTTCAACGCGGTTGCCCCGGCATTCCATGCGCAGTGCTGCGTCAACCATTAACAAGCTTTGTAAATCGTCTTTAGAATCAATTTCTGCCGACTCTAAAAGCAATGCGTTATTTTTATTGCCACAAAGGTGGGCAAACGCGGCAAGTGGATCATCGACATAGTGTCCCACCTGCTCAATTGTCTCTACCTTACCTGGAGAAATCCCCAGTTCCGCTAAACTCATTTTTGCTACTCTCCAACTGCAAAAAGACAAAAAAAAGGCCCGTATTAACGGGCCTTTATGTGTATTCATTCACGCACTACAGTGCACACCGCCCGTTAAGTTAGGGAGTGCCACCACCAAGCTGCAACTGTCATTGCTGTTGAAATATTGTATGAATGCATGAATTACTCGTTGTTTTTCCAAACTTCAATAGGATTTGAAGCGGTTAGTACGTATACTTTGTGTGTATAGAAGAAAACAAATTGCCGTTTGTGTCAACCTAAAATTTGCATAAGACATTGAAAATAGATCTACACAGTCATACAAAATTCTCTGATGGCCACCTAACGCCAGAAGAATTAATCCTTCGCGCGCACACCATGCAGGTGGATGCGCTTGCCGTTACCGACCACGATACCGTAGCCGGTTTGGAAGAAGCACATGCTACTCAATCGAAGCAAAAACGTGCATTAACCATTATTGATGGTGTTGAAATTTCCACCACTTGGCACAGTTTCGATATCCATGTAGTTGGATTAAATGTGGACAGACACTGCCCAACGTTTCTTGAGCGGCTGCAAGGCCAGTCTCAAACCCGAGAAGCTCGAGCTGAAAAAATTGCTGATAAGCTCGAAAAGTGTGGGTTTGAAGGTGTTCTAACGCGAGCAAAAGCGCTAGCGGGCGTTGGCCAGGTGACACGGGCGCACTTTGCGCGCGTATTAGTAAATAACTACGGTGTGCCAAGTATGGACGCCGCGTTTAAAAAGTATCTTGGCAAAGGCAAACGAGCTGCAGTTAAAGCAGAGTGGCCAAGCATCGAAACGGCTATCGAGTGGATCCACGATGCAGGTGGACAAGCTGTACTGGCTCATCCTGCTCATTATGATATGACAGCGAAGTGGCTACGGCGCTTGGTGGCATTGTTCGAACAAGCCGGTGGCGACGCCATTGAAACCGCATTTCCAGGTATCAATAAAACCAAACAAGAGCTTATTAATGAGCTTGCACAAACCCATCAGTTACTAGCATCGGCGGGCTCTGATTTTCACTTTCCGTCTCGTTGGACTGAGCTGGGTAAGAACCTCGGCATTAGCAGTAAGCTCACACCCGTATGGCATAATTGGAAACAATTTGAAGGGCAGGTGGCCGAGAGCTAAGGAAATCTAATTTGCAACGCTCTCGGTATAAATGGGCAAGGTAAGGCAAATGGTTCACGTACGGTTGATGAGCGCTAAAGCTAATTAAAATGCCGAGAGTTGGTTGGTAAAAAGCTTAAAAACGAGTTTTACCCACGAGCTTAACCAGCAAGCTTTACGAGTGGACAGACACTTACCTCGTTGGCAAAGTAGTATCGTTCTGCGCGTTTAAGAAAAGGAAGTAATTATGAGTCAATTTTTCTATGTGCACCCCGACAACCCGCAAAAGCGCCTAATTAGTCAGGCTTGTGAGTTAATTCGAGAGGGAGCAGTGGTGGTGTATCCGACAGACTCAGGCTACGCCATAGGTTGCCAAATGGAAGACAAAAAGGCGCTTGAGCAGTTGTGTCGTATTCGTCAAATCGATAAAGATCACAACTTTACCTTAATGTGTCGAGACATGTCTGAGCTATCAATTTACGCAAAGGTAGACAACACGGCGTTCAGGCAAATTAAGAACAACACACCAGGGCGTTACACCTTCGTGTTGAAAGCGACCCGCGAAGTACCAAAGCGTTTGCAAAATCCTAAACGTAAAACCATAGGTATTCGCGTGCCCGATAACGCCATTGCACTTGCATTATTGGAAGAGCTGGGCGAGCCGTTGATGTCAACGTCTTTGATTTTGCCAGGTAACACCATGGCCGAATCAGACCCAGATGTCATTCGCGACAACTTAGAAAAGCAAGTAGGGCTTATTATTCACGGTGGTTACATTGGTGAGCAGCCCACTACCGTGGTTGATTTGTCGGAAGACACACCAGTAATTGTGCGACATGGCACGGGCGATCCGTCTCCCTTTGAGTAACTTTCGTTAGGCTGGCTTTTTGAAGAGACTGTTTTAAATAGGTTATTTTAAATAGCTTCTTTTGCTAGTTGCAGGTGGGAGTTATAGTAGGAAACCGTAAGCTATGTTGCGAGGGCCTGTAGCGCTTCGGTTTGCAGCGAAGCGCTGCAAGTTCTCGCGTGAACGCGTAAATAATAATATCAATAATCGCCGCTTTGTTAGCGCGTAAAAACGGTTGTGGAACTGTGTCAGAGCTTGTTGAAGAAAATAATAACGATAATGATGCCTCTGTTGAGAAGGGGCTTTTGACACCTGTTCAGCAGCCGTTGCCACTTGCGTTTATTAATGGCGAAGCGCTAATTGAAAAGCCTGAAGATCTCTTCATTCCCCCCGATGCCCTAGAGGTCATATTAGAAACCTTCGAAGGGCCGCTCGACTTACTACTTTATCTGATTAGAAAACAAAAGTTTGATATCACCACACTGCCCATCGCTGATGTTACCAAGCAGTATATGGAGTATGTGGATGCCATGATGTCGCTAAAATTAGAGCTGGCGGCAGAGTACTTGCTGATGGCAGCCATATTGGCGGAAATTAAGTCCAGGCTTCTACTTCCTAAACGCAGTGACGATTCCGACGAAGAAGAAGACCCTCGAGCAGAGCTTATTCGCCGATTAAAAGAATACGAGCTAGTAAAGCAAGCGGCAGAAGATTTAGATATTCAGCCTAGACTTGAACGGGATATTTTCACCACTCACGTTGAACTAAGTGAGAATGTGGCGCCAATTCGCATTGAGCCCGATGTGTCTTTAGCTGAAATTGTATTGGCGTTCAGTGCGGCCATGAAGCGCGCTGAAGCGTTTGAACACCATACCATTGCACGGGAAGCACTGAGCACGCGAGAGCGCATGTCGCTCATTTTGTCGTTACTCACAACAACAGAATATACGCCACTTGAACGCCTATTTACGGTTGAAGAAGGTAAAGCTGGGGTAGTGGTTTGCTTCTTAGCAATTTTAGAATTAGTAAAAGAACAGCTAATTTTATGCATTCAGGCAGGTCCTTATGCAAAAATTCATGTAAAATTAGGTGCCCATGAAGAAAATTAACACGGCGCAGCTTAAACAATTGGTAGAGGCAGCAATATTTGTTGCTGATAAACCTATTTCAAAGCAGCATTTAAAAGAAACGGTACTCAATGAGTTTACCGTCGCTGATAGAACCTTGAGTAAGGTGATTAACGAGCTAAAGTTAGACTATCAGCCAAGAGGCATTCAATTGGTGGAAGTAGCAAGTGGCTATCGCTTTCAATCGTTAGATGCGTTAAGCCCGTGGTTAAGCAAATTGTGGCAGGAAAATGCGCCAAAGTATTCTAGAGCAATGCTCGAAACCTTGGCACTCATTGCCTATCGTCAACCTATAACCCGCGGAGAAATAGAGCAGGTAAGGGGCGTGGCGGTAAGCAGTAATATTATAAAGACACTCACAGAACGAGACTGGGTAAAGGTAGTAGGCCACAAAGAAGTGCCTGGGCGACCAGCACTTTATGCAACTACCAAAGGCTTCTTAGACTATTTTTCGATGACGTCGTTGAGCGATTTGCCCAATGCTGATGCTTTCGAAAACATGGCTGAAAGCGTTGCGTCAGACTCGCCGCTTAAGGTGTTAAATGAGGCACCGTCTGAATAGACCGTGCGACCGTAAACAAGCAATTAAAGAGTGAAAACCCATGACTGAAAAGTTGCAAAAAGTACTGGCTAACCAAGGGCTAGGCTCGCGACGAGAAATGGAACGTTGGATTGAAGAAGGCCGAGTATCGGTCGATGGCACCAAAGCAACATTAGGAGATAGAGTCGACCACACCGCACAAATCCGTGTTGATGGTCATTTGCTATCTCGTCAAACAGAACAGCCAATTTGCCGAGTGTTGATGTACAACAAACCCGAAGGTGAATTGTGTAGCCGTCACGACCCTGAAGGTCGCGATACGGTATTTGACCGTCTACCCGCTATTCGACTAGGGCGCTGGATCACCGTTGGTCGTCTAGACATGAACACCAGTGGCCTGCTGTTATTCACTAACGATGGTGAATTAGCCAACCGCCTAATGCACCCTAAGTGCGAAGTAGAACGCGAATACGCAGTACGTGTATTCGGTGAGGTAACAGGCAAAACACTACATACCCTTCAAAAAGGTGTAGAGCTGGAAGACGGCGAAGCAAAGTTCCTGACAATTTCAGGTGCGCCTACGCCGCAGCATGCTGAAGATGAAAGCATGAACCGTTGGTACAACGTAACGTTGAAAGAAGGGCGTAACCGCGAAGTGCGTCGTCTTTGGGAGTCGCAAGGCGTGCAGGTAAGCCGTTTGATCCGTGTTAAGTATGGCCCAATTGAATTGCAAAAGCGTCTACCCCAAGGTGCGTGGGTAGAACTAGGATTAGAAGACGTGAACGCGCTTCGTAGCCATGTTCAACTGCCGGATGAAACGCAAACTATGGTTAATGTGCGCCAGGGCAAACTTGACCACGCGCGTTTAAGTCGCATGCGTCGCTCGGTTAAAAAGCATAAAGTGCGTAAGCAACAAGGCTTAAATAAACGAGCTGGGCGTCCCGCCAAACGTAAGTAATAGTTAATTTATTCTTGACGTGTAAGTGATTACTCAAAGCCGCAAGCGTTCGCTAGCGGCTTTTTTATTTCAGTGACGTGCATTCTTCAACTTAATCACTAGGTTTGTCCCCCATTTAATTCTGATTTCAGTCACGATGATTACGATCTTCTTTCTAAGCGATGGCGTAGCAAAGTGTGAAGCTGCTACGTCAAGTAGGGTAAGACCAAAACGGAAAAGGAGATAGTAATGAAAGATATGCCTCAGTTAGGAATGGGAACGTTTCGATTGAAAGGTGACGAGGCCCGTGAGTCAGTCAGTAAAGCGCTAGAGGTTGGTTTCAGACACATTGATACCGCACAATTTTATGACAACGAAGCACAAGTTGGCGATGCCATAAAAACCAGCGGCCTTGATAGAAGCGAACTGTTTGTCACCACCAAGGTGTGGCACGAGTCATTGGGCGATACCCATTTTATTCCAAGTGTTCACGAAAGCTTAGAAAAGCTGAAGCTAGAATATGTTGATTTGCTTCTTATCCATTGGCCATATCCTGGCAATGATATTTCACTCGAAAGTTACTTAGGCAATCTTGCAAAGGCGAAAGAGCAAGGGCTTACTCGTCATATTGGGGTGTCTAATTTCACTATTGATTTGTTAGATAAGGCCGAAAAGGTTCTTGGTAAAGGCGAGATTTACACCAACCAAATTGAAATCCATCCTTTCATGCAAAATAAGAAAGTTGTTGAAGCGTGTAAGGAAAAAGGCATAAAAGCGACTGCATATATGCCATTTGCGGTAGGAAAAGTAATGAAGGACGAAACGTTATTGCGAATAGCACAAAACCACGATGCGACGCCGGCGCAAGTTGTTCTGGCGTGGATGGAGAAACGTCACATTTACGCAATCCCTTCATCAACCAGTAAAGTACACTTGGCGGAGAATTTAGCTTACGGTGGTGTACACTTAACTGATTCAGAGCTCGCGCTTATTGATGATCTTGATAACGGCGACCGAATTGTAAACCCGGATTTTGCTCCAGACTGGGATTAACGATTTGTAGAGAGCGTTTGTCTTTAGACTACTAACGGGATAGCGTTTAATTTTACCTAGCTCTGTGTACAGGGCTAAAATCAGGGGCCGCCTTTGAGGTACTAATGGCGGCCCTTGAAGAGTCTTTGAATTACCGGTTCAGATTAAATCGATAGATGTGACTTGGTATGGACTCGAGTAAAGGTGTTTTTTAAGACATGTGATACCGAAAACATCACATGCTCTATTCGGCTTGCTCTATTTCTTTGATGACTTTGGCGGGGTTACCACCTATGACCACATTGTCGCCAAAAGACTTAGTTACCACCGCGCCAGAGGCCACAACCACATTGTCTCCCAACGTTACGCCAGGGTTTATGACCGCCATACCACCAATCCAGCAATTATCGCCAATAGTAATGGGCTTGGCGAACTCGATGCCGGTTGCCCTTTGTACCGGATCTAATGGGTGCGTAGCGGTGTACAAACCGACTTGAGGCGCAATCATGCAGTTATCACCTATCGTGACCTTCGCTGCATCTAAAATCACACAATTGAAGTTAGCGAAAAAATTTTCGCCTACGTGAATATTTTCGCCGTAATCACATTTGAATGAAGACTCGATGTAAAGCCTTTTTCCAGTACTACCAAACAGCGCTTTTAGTAGTCTTGTACGCTTTTTGTGGTCACTTTGACAAGTTGTGTTGAGCTCGTCTAATTGCATACGACATTGCTTGCGCAATGCCGATAATGTTTTGTCTGACGGAAAGTATAAATCGCCAGCAAGCATCTTTTCTTGTTCAGTCATGCATTTCCAGAATGTTAGCTTAAATGATTAAGCTGATAAGTTACTGCGCACCACTGTAGCTTACAATGACTTTTTGCTTAAGTTCGTCGCTTTCAATATCTAAGTTAACAGGACGGTGCAAAACAATGTTGCCGTCCACAGTAACCGATGCACTAATCGATAGGGTAGGTTTGTTGTCCGATTTCTTGCCCCAAGAGCTTTCACTTTCCTTATATACGATATCGCCTAAAACGTGAGAAGAGCCAGACAAAGTAATATCGCCGTTGAGTGTTTTGATGTGTTTTTCAATGGTTGTATCAACGGCTGTTATGTCTCCATTCACTGTTTCAACGCTACCGCCAATTTTACTTTGCGTAGGAAGCGTAACATTTCCATTCACGGTCTCTACACCCTTAAGCACATTGAGGTGTGAAGCTGCACTTATATCGCCATTTACAATATCGATATTTCGGACAGACACATGGCTACCCATTTCAAGATTGCCGTTAACGATACTGACTTCATCTGCGCCACCATGATCGCTAATTTCCACATTGCCATTAACAGAAGAAATATCGCCAGCGTGCTTCCCTTCAGCTATGTCAATATTGCCTAGAATAGAACTGAAATCGCTGCCTTCTAATGCACTAGCGTCTCCAACATGGATAACGCAGCCAGTAAGCAAAGAGGCTGAAAGCAACATAGCTGCACTAGCAATTATAGACTTTTTCATATTCTTATATCCTTGATTATTTTATAAATACTTAATAAGACGCTTTAACGGTATTAATATCAAACACAAATTTTGTTGTGTATTTATAAAATACGTTTCACGTATCATGCCACTCTTAAAAAGTATTTTAAATCAAAAGGTTAGTTTAATGTGCCAAAGGGGGGAGACTGGCTCAATGGTGTAATGACTAATTTTATAGTTTCATCTGCCACCGGATGGCGAATTTGACCATTCTGCACCACATGGCCCTAAGCTCAGAAGGGAGCTCAGAAGGGGACAGACACTCGCTTGAAGAAATTATTTAAAGAAATGGACAGACACTCATTGTGAATACATCTTTTTGGTTACAAGCTGCTTTTTTGAGTGTCCGTCCTCGAATTGTATTTGGTTACAAGCTACTTTTTTGAGTGTGTGTCCAAGAAGTACAGGTAGCTATTTGAGTGTGTGTCCAACGAGTACAGGCAAGGTTTTAGCCTTTGCGAGTGTCTGTCCTCGAATTTCAATAGTATGTTGGTATATGTGGTTTTTACTTTTTAGTGAGGTTAGGTGGCATGATAAAGATTTATCACAACCCAGAGTGCGGCACGTCTAGGAATGTACTGGCGGTGATCAAGGCCGCTGGGTATGAGGTGCAGGTTATTGAGTATTTGCGTGTTGGGTGGGAACGTGAACAACTAACTTATTTATTGAATGCAGCTAACCTTAACCCTCGACAAGCGCTTCGCACAACAAAGTCTCCTGCTGCTGAATTAGGGTTACTTGATGAAACAGTGAGTAACGAAATCATCTTTGAATTGATGCTGGAACATCCCGTTTTAGTGAATAGGCCTATTGTTTGCATTCCCGAAGGTGAACACGAAAAAGCAGTTTCTTTACCTCTTGGGAGAGTTGAAGGTAATTCCTATTCGAATAACGCGAAAGAAACAGTGAAATTATGCCGGCCAAGTGAAGCTGTACTGGATATTTTGCCTGTATGGCCACAAGGCCCTTTTGCTAAAGAAGACGGCACACCACTTATAGACCAAGATGGTAAACGAGTAATTTAAACGGAGTAGTTTATGCAGGACAAGTACACGCAATTGAATAAGGCTAAAAGGCTTGCATTGGCCTGTTTGATTTTTGCCGCAAGTGTATTTGTTTTAACGGTTTTACTTCCTAAGTTTTATCCAAACTTGCAAGGAGCATGGTGGTTGGGGCTTATTAAGATGGCCAGTGAGGCGGCGCTCATCGGTGGTCTAGCTGACTGGTTTGCAGTGACGGCATTATTTAAGCCAATTCCAGCGAAGTACCCCATTCCGCACACCAATATCGTGGCTAGTAACAAGTCTGTTATTGCTAATAACCTGTCATTGTTCGTTAAAGAAAAGTTCTTTCATCCTGAAGCAATAGAGAAGCTAATTCGGGACAGCGACCCTGCTAAGGGCGCGGGAAGGTGGTTGTCACAGGATAGAAACGCTACCCGTTTAAGTCGCTTTCTATGCGATGCTTTTGCAGGCGTTCTGCGTGTGCTCGATGACAAACCTGTGAAAGCGTTTATCGCTAAAACCGCACAGAAGGGCATTAACCAACTTGATCTTAGGCAATTGATGGCAACCTCGTTAAGCGCCGTTACGAAAGAGCGCCAGCATCAGGTAGTGCTTGATAGGGTGTTAGGGAAATTGGCCTCACTGCTTGCAGAGCCAGAAACCCAAATCTACATAGCAGATACGTTAGTAGTCTGGCTAAAAACTGAATACAGTCGTATCGAAAAGCTATTACCGTCTAGTTGGCTAAGCGAGCAGGGGGCACTCATTGCTGTTAAAGCGGTTTCAAGTATTTTGGAAGATGTATACGAAGATGAGCATCACCCCATTCGCCATGCATTTGATGAGCAAGTACAAGAATTCCTCTACGAACTACAGCACAGCCCGTTAATGGAGAAAAAGGTAAACAGCTATCGGGAAAAAATTATTAATGACCCAGCGTTAAACGCGTATGTTCAGCAATCATGGGCCAAGTTTCATCAATGGCTTTTAACGTCTCTTGAACAGCAAAATGGTAAAGCAGAAACAAAGGTGTCGAGCCTTTTGAACGATTTGGGTACCACGTTAACGCAAGACAGTGAGCTAGCAAAAGCGTTCAATAAGCACATTGGAGAAGCGGCTAAATATATGGCGCCTGAGTTGGCTGAATTTCTAACCCGTCACATTCGCGACACCATCAATAGTTGGGATGAACGTGAAATGGCTGAGCAGGTAGAGTTGAATATTGGCCGCGATCTTCAAAAAGTTCGCATAAACGGCACGATCGTAGGCGGGTTGATAGGTGCAATATTGTTTGGCATAGAGGCACTGCTTGGCCTCTAGTCATTTATTTAAGCAAGTCGCATTAGCTGGTGTGGGTATGAATAGCTTAAGTGTCGCTGTTAATCAGCGCTAAAACGCAAACTATAAAGCAACTATTTCAACGCTTTGTATTGGCAATAAATCTTAAAAAAGTCTACTTCGCCGTTAGTGCAAATACCAAATTATCAGCGTCTACTTTGCCTTTCAAACCGCCTTCAAGCACCGAGCGCTCTAACCTCTGAATGTTGTAATCGGCTGAATAAAGAGCGTCGACGGTTTTTTCGTTTACGCTAAAGGGAGGGCCGGCCATTTCATTCTGGTCATACTCGAAAGAAATGATTAGCTGGGGGGCGCATTGAGTAATGGTAATTAAGTGTGCAGCGTATTGCTCGCGAAGCGGACTGGGCAGTGCAACTAAAGCGGCTCTGTCGTAAACACCAGTAACGTCACCTATGTCGCTTGATGTGAGTTTAAAAATATCGCCCACGTGTATGGTTAAGCCGTCTTTAGCATAAACCTTACCCTTTGCTGTTGGGGTAATGGTAGGCTCGGCTCCCAGCTCTTCAAACAGCTGTATAATAGCCACTTCGCTTAGCTCAGCACCTACCACCTCACAACCTTGGGAAAGTAGCCAGCCGATGTCGCGGGTCTTCCCGCATAGCGGAACAAATATGCGTTTCAAAGCTGAGTGTGAGTTTTCAACATCCAACAGGGAAGAGGCATATTTGATAAGAAGCGCATTCCCTTCAGGTTCGTGAAATCCAATCTCGTTCTTTTGCCATTTACTGTGCCAAAAACTATGTTCCATATAAACCTCAAGTAGGTAAGCGATATATCTCTAAAAAAACAGACGTTTTTATGAAGGGTATTAGAAACAAAAAAGGTAGCGAGAAACGCTACCTTTTAAACAAAATTAGTTATCAAGCGGTGTATTGAAGTCTTCAGATAACTCGAAGTCACCTTCAACCGTTGTCACTTTGTTGTCTACAAAGTTAATCACCATTTGCTTTTGAAAATCTTCACCACGCTTTTTCATACCGCGCTTCATATCGTAAACGTAGTACCAAGTATCATCGTCGAATGAGTCTTGAACAACAGGGTTACCTAGTACATAAATAACCTGTTCTTTTGTCATTCCAACGCGCAGCTTTTCCACATCTCTTTGATCAAGGAAGTTTCCTTGAGGAACGTCGATTCGATAAATCCAGTTCGAGCAAGCGGTTGATGTAAGTGTGATACCAAGAATTACTAATAGGTGTTGCAACTTCATGCGTTAATTTGTCCAGTATTGCCTTTGTTAGTGTCAATGAACTTCGCTAAAGCGAATTTCGAGACTGTTTTATTGCAAGCGCGAAGGCATGCTACATTGACAACTATGACCAATCAACTGCATTTTAGTTCGATGCTGCGCTTTTAAGCAGTTCTTTTGCATTCGCTAGCGCCGATTTGGTTACTTTATCACCGGCTAATAGTCTTGCAAGCTCATCGATCCTGTCTTGCTTAGTCAGCGCCAACATCTGGGTTTCAGTACTTTCCCCGTCGGTAAGCTTGGTAACAAACAATTGATTATGTGCCTGTGCCGCTACTTGAGGTAGATGGGTAACACACATTACTTGCGATTGTTTACCTAATTTACGTAAAAGCCCGCCAACGATTGATGCTGTTGGGCCGCTAATGCCCGTATCGACTTCATCGAAAATCATAGTAGGGGTAGCGTGATGGCCGCTTGCTATAACCTGAATAGCCAGTCCTATACGAGAAAGTTCACCACCTGATACGACTTTTTCTAATTTGTCTGCATCTTGACCAGGGTTGGTAGACACTTTAAATTCTACGGTATCTAGACCTGTGCTCACCGGCTTCTTAAGTTCGTCGTATTGAATCTGAATATCCACTTTTGCGTGGGGCATATTCATTTGGCGAATTTGCACTTCAATATCTTCGCTTAGCTTACCAGCAGCACGTTGCCTGCTCTCAGAAAGCGCTTTGGTCGCGGTTAAATACGTTGCACGTGCTTCTTCTACTTCGCCTTCAAGAGTACCTAACAGTGTTTCCTGTTCCGATAAAGCATTGAATTCGGCGGCTAGCTCTTGGTGATGCTGATAAAGTCCTTCTGGCATCACAGTATGTTTACGGGCAAGTTCCATCGCCTTCGCATAGCGCGCCTCAACTTGCTGTAAGCGAAGTGGATCGATCTCTAAGTGATCGCAGTAGCTACGTAGCTCTCCTGCCGCTTCTTCTACTTGAATTGCTGCATCATTAAGCATTGCAATGATTGGCGTTAAACTAGCGTCGTGCGTCTCTAATTCGCCTAAACGTTCAATACTGCTTTGTATAACTGACAGTGCGTTGCCTTCATCGCTTTCATATAAATTGTATACGCTAGTCTGTGCTTGCTCTAAAAGACTTTGCCCGTTACTCAGGCGTTTGTGCTCTATTTCTAACTCTTCAAATTCACCCTCTTCAATGGCGAATTCATCAAGTTCTTGAACCTGATAAGTTAACAGCTGAATTCTGTCTTCGCGCTGCTGGGCTTGTTCTTGAAGCGCCTTTAACGTGCGCTGCTTATCACGCCAAAGAGAGTAGGTTTCTCTAACTTGCACTAATATGTCGTTGTGCTTAGCGTAACCATCGACTAATTCCCTTTGATGGTCTTCTTTCAGCAACTGTAGGTGAGTATTTTGACCGTGAATGGCCAACAAAAACTGGCCTAAGCCTTTTAACTGCTGAAGTGAGGCGGGAATACCGTTGATAAAAGCTTTTGAACGGCCTTCCTTTGAAATAACTCTGCGAATAAAGCAGCTATTCTCATCTTCATCTGAGGTGAGCTCATGTTCATCGAGGAAGGCTTTAGCTAATACATTGCCGTTTAAAGAAAAGTGAGCAATGATCTCCGCTTTTGCGCTACCTTTTCGCACCGCATTTGCGTCGGCGCGCTCGCCTAAGCACAAGCTTAAGGCATCAATAGCAATTGATTTACCTGCACCGGTTTCACCGGTTATAGCAGTCAACCCGTTTTCCAGTTGAACTGATAATTGTTTTACAACAGCAAAATTAGAAATAGAAAGATGCGCTAACATAACCACACTCGAAAAAAGTTGAACATGATGATATATACAGTAACTGATAATATATACAGTATTTGTGTTGTGTAAAGTTAAGTCGCAAAATATTTATTTAAAAACAACCGGCGTCGATAATAATATTCGTAAAATCAATTGTATAGGTTCGATCTTTTAAGGGTGGGTTATGAATAACCGATAATTCGGATTCGCCGCGAAGGGAAAACTTAAAAAGGAGAGCCGAAGCTCTCCTTAACATTACAACTTTAATCTATTGCAGATAGTTCGGATTACAATCTGCAAACACAGTGAACGTATTCTATTGTTGTAGCTCACCGCTGCCAGACTCAATGTGCGCGCGCACAAACCACTGGAACTGTTCTAAATCTGCAAGTTGGCCGGTGATCATATCTTCCGATACTGGGTCAATTTCACCCAAAAGCTCTAACGCTTTTCTGTGGTCACCATTTACACCGTCATATACGGCATCCAGCGCCTTAAGGTGGTCAAGTACTAAACCTTTACCCAACTCATAATCGTTCCAGCTGCGACCTTCAACAATGGCTTTCGGTGTTCCTTTCGGTACGCCACCTAAAGTGGCAATTCGCTCTGCAATTGTGTCGGTCATTTCGCGTACCGCATCTACCTGCGGATCCAACATCTCATGCACACCGATAAAATTTGGTCCTACTACATTCCAATGAATGTGCTTCAACGTTAACTGTAAATCTAATAGTGCAACCAATCGCTGATCCAATACCTTGATTGTTTTGGCAGCAGCATCGTTATCCATTCCAGGGGCTGTAAATTTGATATTGGTGTTACTCATGATATCTCCTATTGAATGCAAATAAGTCAGCGGGATGCGAAACATCATTTAGGCCAAATAACAAAGACCTTGTGCTGACGACTTGTTGTAATAGGTGCAACAGGTATGCCGAAAACTTATATTTCTATAAGTCTTGGTTTTCGTTAAGGAAATTAGAGAAGATTAAAAAATCTTTATTTTTCAAGCCTGTAGCAATCAAGAAAATGCTACAGGCTTATGTAATAAATGCACATGGAATCAACTAAATGGAGCAGGGAGGTTAGTAAAGCTTACTACCCCAACCTAACTTTTTACGAAGTACATTGAAGTAGCTGTAGCCCTTAGGGTGAACAAGATGGAGTTTGTCTACGCTTTTGTTTATTCGAATTTCATCGCCAGGCAGCACCGGCAGAACAATATGGCTATCGCAACTCACTTGTAGCGAGTCACTATTAACCTTTGATACTTTCATCGATACCTGACTGTCAGCATCAACAACGATTGGACGGCTGCTAAGTGTGTGAGGAAACATGGGTACCAACGTAAGTGCATCTAGCTTGGGCATAATAATAGGGCCGCCCGCTGATAAAGAGTAAGCCGTTGAACCTGTAGGTGTGGCTACTATTAATCCGTCGCTGCGCTGACTGAATACAAATTGCTCATCGATGTAAATTTCAAATTCCATCATATGGGCAACTTTTCCGTGGTGAAGCACCACTTCGTTTACAGCAGAGTTGTTACTTTTAAGCTTTTCGTGTCGATAAACTTCTACTTCAAGTAAGAAGCGCTCTTCTACTACGCATTCACCGTTAAAGATAAGGTCAAGTTGTTGAACAATATCATCGGGGTGGATATCAGTTAAAAAGCCGAGATTTCCTCGGTTTACACCGACAACGTGAATGTCAAAGCGAGCGAGCACACGTGCTGCACCAAGCATGCTGCCGTCACCGCCTACCACAACGGCAAGGTCAGCCTCTTTGCCAATAGTGACAAGGTTACAGCTTTTGAAGTTTTCGGTTTCAAGTTCTTCAGCAATACTTTCCTCAACCAATAATTTACAGCCTTTTGCCAATAAATATTCGGCAAGAATGTTCAGGCTGTCGTGGGTTGCAGCGTGCTGAGGTTTTCCAATTAAAGCAACGGTTTGATAGGGCATGGAATGCTAATGTCCTTTCATTTCCAATGGTTGGACATTAGCATAGGTTTTTTGCAAAAGAAAAGCGTTAAACGGCACACAGCGCAAGGTTTAGCGATCTTCTAACCGATTATAGTCGAGAAGACCGCCTTCAATAGGATAGCGCTCGCTAGACCATTGCATTAATTTATCACTAAACGCCCAAAAGTTAGGGTTGGTTCGGCGCATGCCAACATCGTCGAGCAAGGCTTTGTAATCGGCTTCGCTTTTAATGGATTTAAGCTTCTCAATCGAAGACGTTATTTCTGAGGCATTGATATACCAGAATGCGTCAGGGTAACTGCCCAACAAACCATGAACTAGCGTGATTGAATCTTTAGAAGGCTCCCGGTTTTCCTCTTCTTCAAATAGGCTATTTACATTGTAATGCGCGCTATTTCTAAGGGCAGTGAATACATCAATGTTGTCTGGGTTTTTGTCGTCTTGAATCACAATCATGGTAGTTTCAGGCATCAACGTCGCTTGTTGAGCAGGAAGTGAATCTAAGCGCTCTAATGCTTCGAGCTGTTCAGCTGATAGCAAACGTTTATTGTAGGTTGAGGCATTCGGTTGAACCTTAGCCAAGTAATGCGATAACAATTGATAAAGTTCTTGTTGAGGATTATCTGTTTCGAACGCTATGCCAGAAGGTTGTTCGAAACTGTTGATATCACCTTCCAAATAATCGGTAAGTTCAGGGCTTGCGTTTTGATACCAATCGTCAAGAAGGTCATGGCGGGTGATTGGAGGAAGTAGATTAAGGAAGTTCGATTCACCTTCCATGCGCAAGAAATCCATGTATAAACGGGTCAATAACTGATGGCCATAATTGCCGTAAACATCAAAGCCAGCCACAAGCAAGTAGTGAATGCGCTCTAACAAGGCATAGTCAATCACCCATGCTGTTTTAGTGGGCTGGCCAACCATCCCCTTAACAACTGTGGCATTATCGAAATGACGAAATACGGTTAAGCTGGCATTGGTATTATCGCCGTCGCCATCCCATATACTCGACACACTCAAATGCTCTTCATTTTTGAATTCATTGTTCAAAAAGGTGGTTCTTGCACGCATATATTCGCCTTGGCGCTTAGCGTATTTAACCCAGTTTACCGCAAGGGCTGAGCTATCTTTTTCAGCGGGAAGGTGGAGGTTTTCTTTTTGAGAAGCGTAAAAAGCATTTACTTTTTCAGAGGCTGCAATGTCTGGGTCGACAAAGAACACCCAGAATCGATCGTTAATGACGTTAAGCGCGACTTGTCCTCTGCACACGGGACCTTTGATATAACCCATAATGGTGTTTTGCGCGCGCTCAAGCATAAATCGATAACGACTTTCTACTGGCAATAAGGTAAAGGCCGTTAATGGGTTGGCCGCCACTTGGGGTTTGTATGATGGCAATGTTTCTACAGAAAATTCTGCGTCGACAAACCACGATTGCCATTTTTCCATCAGTGTTTTATTAATGGCGTAAGCTTGATGTGTTTTACTCACGATAGTTGAATGCACTGGCTGTAGACGATAGTAAACGCGCTCGACCTCTGGATCGTCGAAGGGTCTGCGAGTAGCAATAATATCTAACGCTTGTCCGGGTGGTGTGCGCGAGCGCACTAGCTTAAAAAACTGAGGCGTTTTACCTTTTTCTGAAATATCTTCGAAATAGAGGTGAGACGTAAACAAGTGTTCGTAAATATAACGTGCGGAAAGCTGCATCTTGTTGCTATCCCCATTAAGCCACACTTCCAAACCAGTTATGTTCTCATTCAGTTCTTGTGAGAGCGCTTTGGGTAAAGGTAACGGCGCACCATGGTTTAACCACTGAATGAGTGTAGAGTGCTCTGCATCCGACAGGGCTGGCAGTGCGTAGGGCATGCCTCCCAGGGGCTGGCCTGCTATGTACCCGCCCATTTCATCTATTGTTGGGCATTGGTTTTGTCGATTTAAGCTTATATCGAAATTGTCACCTAAATGAGCGGTGTTGGGCAAAGGGTGCTGTTTTTTTAGCAAAAGCATTTGCGCTAGCACCGAAGATTGGGTCGGCGAAGCGTTAGGTTTTTCTTTCGATTCGAGCACGTCGAAAAAGCCACGCTTTCGCCATGCGTCTACGTTGTGGGCGTCGAGAAACATTCTATTGGGTTGGGCAGCGGTGAGTCGTGTCCCTTCATAGACTTTTTCTTTGTTAGCACCTCTGGCTATACCCTCTGGAGATGACATCTTTAGTTGGCATGGCGCATCGTAACAGGCGTGGCAGACAACACAGCGCTGCGTTAGTACTGGGTTTACTTGTGTGTCAAAGAAATTGTCGGGCAAATTCTCCATGGCGGGCATGACGTTGTTTGATGAAAGTAAAGGAGCGTCAGGTTTCGGCCATTGCCATATCGCTATAGCGATAATTGCTATAAGCAACGAAATCATACCGAGTTTCTTCATAATCGTAGTCCACAGAAAAGTTCTAATCAGTTTATCACTCATTTCACGTACGGTGATGTTAATAATTAACCATTAACTCTTGGCAATGGAAACAACCACGCATTTGTATGTATTTGGAGGAAAGCTGGAGAGGTAGTGGGGCGGTAACATTATTTTTACATTGTCATTGCTTTGGGCGTTGTACTAGGTATGCTGATGAAAAGAATTCGCAGCGAGGGAAACATGTCTCATCAAATTATTCTGCCAAGAGTGATGCACATAGGGAAAGGGGCGAGTCAGCGGGTTGCTGAAACGCTAAAAGGACTCAACTGCCATAAACCTTTACTGGTTACCGATAAGGTAATGGTTGAGTTGGGATATAGTGCTGCCATAGTACAGGTGCTGGAAGAGGCAGGAATAAGAGCCGATGTATTTTCAGATACGGTGCCAGAGCCCACGGTGAGGTCTATTTATCGCGGTGTGGATGCGTTCAAAACCCACGCTTATGACAGCATCATTGCTTTAGGTGGTGGAAGCCCCATCGATAGCGCAAAAGCCATCGCTATTTTGGGTAAGTACGGCGGCGAAATGCGAGACTACAAATTCCCGCGGGTTTTAGATGAAGCGGGACTGCCGATCATTGCTATTCCCACAACAGCGGGAACGGGCTCAGAAGCAACGCGATTTACCATTATCACCGACGAAGATACCACAGAAAAAATGTTGTGTGTTGGTTTAGGGTTTATGCCAACGGCAGCCTTGGTCGATTATTCATTAACGCAAAGTTTGCCTGCCCGCGTGACAGCCGATACAGGCATTGATGCGCTTACTCACGCTATTGAAGCGTTTGTTAGCCGCAAAGCCAATTTTTACAGTGATGCACAGGCGTTATCAGCCATGGCGTTAATTGCGCCTAATCTACGCACTGTATTTGCAGACCCAACAAATGAAACGGCGAGAGAATCAATGATGCTGGGCTCAATGCTCGCGGGCATTGCCTTTTCAAATGCTTCAGTGGCCCTTGTTCATGGAATGAGCCGGCCTATCGGTGCAGCGTTCCACGTGCCTCACGGATTGTCGAATGCCATGTTGTTGCCCGCGGTTACCGCCTTTTCTATTCCAAGTGCATCAGTGCGTTATGCACAATGTGCTCGCGCCATGGGTGTTGCTACGCAAAGTGACTCAGATGAGGTGGCGAATCAAAAGCTTATCAACGAACTAAAAGCGCTCAATGCAGATTTGCAGGTGCCTACGCCTGCCGATTTCGGTATTGATAAAGAGGCATTTTTTGCAGCGACTTCAACAATGGCAGAACAAGCTTTGGCATCAGGCTCACCCGGTAATAATCCACGCATCCCTACCATTGAAGAAATGGTTGCCATCTACGTATCTCTTTGGGAATAACGCTTTTGCGAAAACATTAAACGAAAAAAAGACTGCTCATTGCAGTCTTTTTTATTTGAAAAGAAATATTCTTTAAAAAACTAAGCGTTAAATCGCTTGCGGGTTATCGAGCCGTCCAGCCCCCATCAAGTACCATAGTTTGCCCTGTTATATTGCGAGCACTGGGCGACATTAAGAAGCTTGCGGTATCTGCAAGTTCTTCAACGCTAACAAATTGCTTTTTAGGCATGGGTTCTAACATTATTTTTGTTATTACCTCTTCCTCGGTAAGGTTATTTTCTTTTGCCTGTGCTGTAATTTGTTTCTCCACCAATGGTGTTTTCACATAGGCGGGGCAAAGGGTATTGATAGTTACATCGCAATCTCCTGTTTCAAGCGCGATAGTTTTTGCGAACCCTAACAGCCCATGCTTCGCCGCTACATAAGCAGACTTATAGGGCGAGGCTACCAACGAGTGAATAGATCCTACATTGATAATGCGCCCGTAATTTTGCTTACGCATGGCAGGTAAAAACGCTTGGGTTAAAAGAGCAGGGCCAACAAGCATGATATTTATAAGCTGCTGCCACTTATCTGCAGGGAAGTCCTCGATGCGTGAAACGTGCTGAATACCGGCATTGTTTATAAGCACATCAACGGTATGTTTCCCTAGTACCTCAGGTAGCGCTGCGACTTGTTCTGCATTGCATACGTCTACCGCTACTGCGCTGGCCGATCCGTCTAAATGCGCAAGTCGAGTCACAGCCTCTTTTGCTGCCTGTTCGTTTATGTCGGCGATGATCACATGGTGCCCTTGTTTCACCATTGACTCAGCAATGCCAAAGCCAATGCCGCTTGCTCCACCCGTGATAAATATTGTGCGCTTAGTCATTGTTACTTCCGTTGGATTTATTTAGTGAAGGTGCACTATTTAATGAAAACAGCAGCTGTTTTACTGCGTTTATTTGTGCGCCGTTCCTGTTGGCGTAATTGCCAGAGGCATAGCCCCACCAATCCCAACAGCCTTGTGGATTTAACGGCATGAATAACGACTTCTTAGTTTGCGGATAAAGCACAACAATATTGTTGTCATCAGCCCATTCATTCAACCCCGTTTGGGTAGTGTAGGCATCGCCAACGGCATCGGCATACTGGTTACAGCCGTGGAAACTAATATGGGCTCTGCACGGCTCGCCTTGTGCACAGCTTTCAGGCACATACACAAAACCTTCGCTTGCTAATGTTTTGGCATCGCCACCCGCTATTTTTTGCTGATCAATTGAATGAATTTGCCCTGACAGTGACTCGTCGGGTGTCGAAACATCTTCAACAAGATGAGAGAGCATGGCACCTGCTGCATCGTAATCGCAGTTTCCAATGAAGGGGCTCTCTGATTTCATGCAGTTAACCCCATTGTTTTTGGTGGGAAAAAGGTGTGCCATCGGTTTGCCATTGATATAGGCAATATTTTGTGTGTCTGTCCACAATTTGTATTGCTCAAATAATAAATCGCTCACTGGTGCAATCACTCTGGTGTCTTGCGTACCGTGGAAAAGCCAGACTTTTGCGTCTTTCATATTGGAAAGCGACGCAATTTTTCCTTCAGTTTCATACTGTTTGGCTTTTTCATTCAGCGCTTCAAGGTTAATTTCTCCCTCTACCTTATTCACGCACTGTGCCAGGGCAGTGGTTATATCACCTTGTGCACAGAAGTACGGGCCACCCGCAATAACGCCAACGCCTTTTACCCAGTCGCTGTGTGCTAATTGAAATTGTGTTGCCATGTAACCGCCTGACGATAAGCCAGATACGGTAACGTTCTTTAAATCAATGGTGAGTGAAGGGAGCGCGTCTTGCGCAGATGACTCGTTACCGAATACCGGTACACTAACGGCAAGTGCGCTTAATACAGACAGACAAAGCGCGTGGCGTAAAAAGGGGGTAGATTTCATCATTGCATTGCTGCCTTATCATTTTCTAAAAATTGGCTAATAGCCTGAGCCTGAGCGGATACATTCGTCACGCCTTCCAAATGACCTAATTTGCCATTTAGCGTAACCAATGTGCTGTCGTTATTCATTGAAGTTAAACCTTGGTGTGCACTTTGCGATAAGTAGGGCATAAGAAGCAAATCAGTTTGGGCTGGAATAAACAGCGTTTTCGCCTTTATCGACGCCAGCCCTTGCTCAAGATTACCTTGATGCCCAGCAACGAAAAGCTGGCAAGCTCGAACCAAGTATAAAAGGTGGTTTGCGTCCATGGATTTTGCCCGGGTCTTTGCTCGCTCACGCAGCCAGTTCACAATACTGTGTGATTGACGTATGTCATTAAGCGGCGCCGACTCAACATTTTTATACCCTAACGTGTTGCCGGTTTGGTTGAAAAAAGAAGGGGTAAGGGCATTTTGCGTAATTAACATGAGCGAGGCAGCTAAGCCATTAAGAGGTGCTTGCTCTTTGGAATAAGCGCCGTTGTTCCAGTTTTTATCTAGAGTGATTGGCGTTGCCCAGTGTTCCAATGCCGCGGTAGTCCATGCATCGCTTTGACCTGCGCCGATAACTGAAATCATACGTTCAACCCAGTCTGGGTAAGCGCTCGCCCAATCGATAGCCTGCATAGAGCCCATAGAAGGCCCAATAACCGCATACAGTTTACTAATACCTAAACTTTCGAGAAGCGCTTTTTGAACATTGACAAAGTCACGTATTGTCACGACGGGAAAGTCTAAGCCATAGGGTTTGCCTGTATCTGGATTTATTGACGTAGGACCGGTTGTAATAACGTGCGGGTCGTAAGCATTTAGATTGGCCAGCGTATCAACGCTTATTACATAAAAGCGGTCTGTATCAATCGCCTTGCCGGGGCCGATAATACTATCCCAGTAGCCTGGCGCTGGATCGTTTTCATCGTACTTTCCAGCGGCATGAGAAGATCCAGAAAAATAGTGGGTAATCAGTATAACGTTACTCTTAGCATCATTTAGTGTTCCGTACGCCTCCCAGCCAACTTTTACGTTTTTAATTTGTTTACCACCAAAGGTTGTGAAATGAGGCATTTCAAAAACGCGTTTTTCTACCATCAGCGAAGCGCTTGGCAAGGAAGAAACGGGCTCAGAAGTAGGTGCTTTTGAAGAACTGAGCAATGGCGATGTATCGTCGGATTCGCCAGCAATGCCCTGGCAATGTACCGTCAACATTAGTGTGGCAAATAATCCCACCAAGGAGCGCTGCTTTTTAACTAAATACACCTCAACCAAATTTGCTAATGCTAAGTGTTTCTGCACTCGTTGTGAGCTGAGCTGTTTCAATAGCTTATTGATGCCTTTGCTCTTATTCCACACTAGCGTGGAAGCAAGCGTCTTTTTCCAATTCATACTTTCTTATCCCTTTCTCTGGCCGCATTTTTAGATGGCAGTGTTTCGCTAGAGTGACTTATATATCGTGCGGCCTTAGGCCATATCGTTGGCTTTGACTAATGCTACATAATGCTAAACAGGCCAATGGCCATGGCAAGGCCAATAACTGGCACCACAACAGTTAGCGCACCAACCGCCCAGTAGGCAGCCTGATGGGTTTCGTTACAAATGGCGCGTATGGTAGTAACCACATAGCCATTGTGAGGTAACGAATCTAGTGCGCCTGATGATATAGACACAATTCTATGTAGCTGTTCTGGCTCTACGCCTTGGTCAAGGTAATGCGGAGCCACCAAGGGTAAGGCAATGGCTTGTCCGCCAGATGCACTTCCTGTTAACCCTGCAATCACGCTTACGGCAATGGCGGCACCAATAAGCTCGTTACCAGGAATTTGGGTCATAAGCGCTACTGTTGTTTGAAACGCTTCGGTGTTTTTTGCTATAGAGCCAAAACCTACAACAGCGGCGGTGTTACCTATGGCGATCAATGCGCCGGTGGTACCCGCATTTATGGCAACCGGTAAACTGTGAAAATGTTTGTAGTTAATCGCCAGCAAACACAGTACGCCGCCGCCTAACGCCAGAATAAGCGCAAGTTGAGCGAGTTCTTCATGGAATAGAAACGAAATGACTAACACCACGACTAACGGCACAATTCCGGTAAGCGGGTGGGGTAGCGCTCTGTCTCGCACTTCAGGGTCGCTTGCTCTGGCTTCAAACACCTCGCCGTTATTAACGGCTTTTCTGATCATCTTAGCAAGCCACCAGTAACCGAAGCATGCCATGAATATGGCGACGACAAGGCTAACTTCCCACGCGGCAAAAGGGGAGGTACCCAAATACTTTATAGGGATCCAGTTTTGGATTTCTGGCGAGCCCGCGGAGGTCATCGTAAATGTTACCGACCCGAATGCCATGGCAGCAGGTATGAAGCGACGGGGTAGGTTGGCATCTTTAAACAAACTCACCGCCATAGGGTAAACAGAAAACGCTACCACAAACACGCTTACACCACCGTAGGTCAAAATAGCGCAAGCTAGCACAACAGCTAATACGGCACGCTTGTAACCAATTTTGGTGATAATCCAGCGAGAAACAGCATCTGCTGCTCCTGTGTCTTCCATGAATTTACCGAATAACGCACCAAGTAAAAACATGAAAAACCAAGAGGCGATAAAGCCAGAGAAACCACTCATATAGGTTTGAACGAAGTTTACGTCGCCGGTGAAGACGCCGATATTATTGGTAATGGCAACTACAAGCGCACACAAAGGTGCAGCAATAAAGAGGTTCATTCCGCGTATTGTCAAAACAATAAGCAACAACAGACCGCCTACTAAGCCAATCATACTTAACATAGTTATTATTCCTTAAAAAATCTGTGACCGCAGATGATCCGAAACAGTTAAGTCGATTTAAGATTTGCTTACACTCAAAACCACAAAGTGTATACAAATCAGATAAAAAGCGTTCATAACAGACATAAAGTTTGACGTTACTTTTATCAAAATCCCATAGTACGATGGTACTACATACTATTAACAATTAATTAACTAAAGTGATTTTGACCGTAGGCAATACATCCGGCAGTGACCAGAACTTAGAACAACAAGGACTCACTATGTCTCAATCAATACACACAAATGGCTTGGTTTTACCCTACCAATCACATTCAGCCTCTGTTAGCACAGTAGAACGCAAAAGCGATTCAGTTAAGCTCCCCATTCGCAGCCTTTGTGCCCTAGCGGTGGCTAGCGTTTTAAGCACAGCGCCAGTATTTGCTCAGGATAGTCAAGCTGATGCCGATGCCGAAGCGCAAAAAGGAAAATTAGAACGCATTGAGGTGACAGCGCGAAAAACTGTAGAGTCGCTACAGGAAACGCCGGTAGCTATCACGTCTATTGGTGCTGTTGAACTTGGAGAAAAAGGGATTAGCGTGCTGACTGAAGTGCAGCAGTTTTCGCCCAACACTACGCTACAAACTAGTCGCGGTACCAATTCCACCCTGACGGCATTTATTCGCGGATTGGGTCAGCAAGACCCGCTTTGGGGCTATGAACCAGGCGTGGGTATTTATGTTGATGATGTTTATATTGCTCGCCCACAAGGGGCCGTACTTGATTTGTTAGACGTACAGCGTATTGAGGTATTACGTGGCCCGCAGGGGACGCTTTACGGAAAGAATACCATTGGTGGCGCGGTTAAATACGTTACGAAGGAAATGACCGGCGATACGCAGATGAACGTTGAAGCTACGGTAGGTAGTTACAGTCAGCAGGATATCAAAGTGACAGGTCAAATACCGTTGATTGAAGACACGGTGTATCTAGGCGTGGGTTATGCCAACTTAAACCGCGACGGCTTCGGTGAATATCTGGTAAGCGCGTTGCCCAATCAAGATAAAGAGAACTATAACAAAGATCTTTGGGCAGCCCGTGTAACGCTAGAAGTTCACCCGAGTGAAGATTTGTTTTTCCGTATTGGATGGGATAAGACCGAAGACACATCAAATGCGAAAGGCGGCTACCGTTTAATCCCAAGTATGTTAACTGATGCGCCCGTGCCTGATTCGGTTTTCGATTCGTACACCAGCTTACCTACATGGAATAAAGTCGAGTTAGAAGGCTATAACTGGCTGGCACGATACAGAGTGAATGATGATTTAGAGCTTAAATATATTGGTTCGCATAGAGAGAGCTATTCACCTACCAACATTGATTTTGACAATACGCCTCTGCCTATTTTTGATGTACCGGCAGAGTATGACGACAGTAATGATACTCACGAGATTCAAGCGAATTATACCGGGAACGCGTTTAGCTTAGTGTCAGGGCTCTATTTTTACGATGGTGAGAGTTGCGGTAATTTTGATGCCATTTTAGGTGTGTTAGGTCAATCGCTTGGTGCCTCAGGGTTAACGCGGGAAGTGACGGGTTGTAATAACTCAGAAAGCTGGGCTGCCTATGCGCAGATGAACTATGACGTAACCGATAAGCTATCGCTTTCGCTTGGTGCCCGATATACCGATGAAGAAAAGACCGCGTTTGTAAATAACGGTCTGGTATTCGCCAATGTTTATCCTTATACCGACTGGATTGATGGGTACGTGCGTCCCGACGGACAATTAGTACCTCAAGTACTTGGGACAGACACCGATGGCGATGAAGTGTTAGATGCGCCAGCGGTAGAGAGTTGGTCGCGCTTTACCCCGCGAGTGGGCGTGGAGTATCAAATGGACCGCGATACCATGTTCTTCGCGAGTTATTCACAAGGCTTCAAATCGGGCACGTTTAACCCTCGTGCTCAGACTAACGAGCCTGGTGTTGAACCAGAAGTCGTTGACAGCTTCGAAGTGGGTGTGAAGAGTGACTTAACCGACGCACTTCGTATGAATATCACATTGTTCTCTTACGACCACAAAGATCGTCAGTATATTGGTGTAGAAGGGGATTTGTCTGATCCAACAGCCCTTGACCAGCGACTGCGCAATGCTGCAGAAACGGCTGCAAAAGGCGCCGAGTTGGAGATGACGTGGGTAGCCACGGATAACCTTCAGTTTGACGTTGCTTACGGTTATATTGACTTTGAGATTAAGAAAAACAATGCAATCCCTCCGTTGATTGGTCTAGCAAGTACGCCAGAGAATACCTTTAATCTTAATGCCAACTACCTACTAGAAACGAGTTTTGGGGATATTACTTTCAACGCCAACTACTACTATCGCGATGATTATCTTATCTTTGAAACCAGCGATCTTATTCAGCAAGATGCCTATGGTATGGTGAACTTAAGCGCGCGCTGGGAAAGCGTTGAAGGCGACTGGTATGCTGGACTACACGTCAAAAACCTGACCGATGAAGAGTATCTGGTTGGTGGTTATGACTTTGTCACGCAAGACGATGAAGGTAACTTCGGTCCGGGCCTTGGTGGCGATACGACACTTATCGGTTATTACGGTGACCCACGTACAGTTCACCTTACGGTAGGTTATCGATTCTAAACGGTATGTTCTGAAGAAGACCAGCAACACGTTTCACGCCTAGGCCATTGCGCTTAGGCGTGCTCACGTTTGCTCGACCTCTTTCGATTGTGTTGGCCGGCGGATATGTCGAGCAGTGAAGGGCGTGGTGCGGAGCCTTACTCAATAACAGATGCACCAATAACAGATACGCCAATAAGATTAACCTTTTTTTACCGGCGTGGTAGTATGTTGATTAACAAGGTAGTTACAAGTTGATAGCATTATGTCTGTGAAAATCTTGATTGCTGACGATCACCCTCTGTTCAGGGCTGCGATGTGCCATGCGTTAGCTAGTGTGGAGCATATCGAACTTGTAGAAACCTCCACGTTCCCCGATACGCTCACTAGTCTTGAAGAAAATGACGACATCGATCTGCTTTTCTTAGATCTCACTATGCCAGGCAATGAAGGGTTAAATGGCCTTGCTGAGGTACATGCGCTCTATCCTGATGTACTTGTTGTTGTTATTACCGCACAAGAAGAGCCTGATGTTATGGCAAAATCGTTTGCGTTAGGCGCAAGCGGTTTTATACCCAAATCAGCTTCGGTCGATTGCATTATTGACGCGGTAAATACGGTGTTAGACGGTGAAACTTGGATCCCGCCTTCAGTTCACAATGCATCAGCGACGATGCCAAATGCCACTGCATCGAATGCGAATGGCCACTCTGGCCAAGATGATTTCACAAACCGATTAAAGCAACTTACCCCTCACCAACTTAAAGTGTTGCGAATGGTATCAGACGGCTTGCTTAACAAGCAGATTGCTTACGAACTGGCCATTTCTGAGTCCACCGTTAAACAGCATGTATCTGCAGTATTGAGAAAGCTTGGTGTTATTAACAGAACCAAGGCCGGTATCGCGTTCAAAAATGCAATGCATTTAAGCTAAACGGAAAGCGATAGACGTCTTCAAGACTATGATCATATTGATATAGTTTAAGCACTAACATGTATTAGATGCTTTCCACTAGATTAGGGATTTTTGCGCGTTCGGTTCATCGTGCTAATTCGATCTCAATCAGCTCATGTGCTAGCGTAAGATTTCAAAGGATTAGTTTACTGGCGTAAAAGGATATTTATGACGCGATTTATTTTACTTTCCCTTCTCTTTAGTTCTTTCAATGCGTTTAGTGCCGTTACAGCATGGACAGATTTCACCCTGGACAACGGTCACGTTTTTTTGCCTGTTACCATAGAAGGCATCGAATCTCGGGTCATGCTGGATTCAGGAGCACAAATAAACAGTATCAATCGCGCGTTTATCGGGAAGCATGATTTAGACCTTGATAAAGGGCGCCCCGTGACCGTTAAAGGGGTGTACGACGTTGAAAGGCGTAACGCTTACAACAATGTAAACGTTGAAATATTCAATAGTGATTTCGAGTTGGATTCCCTTGTCGAATCCAGCTTAGGTCATCACTCTAATGGTATGTTACTGGGGGCAGGTTTTTTCAATAACTTCATCGTTCAATTGGACTATCCCCACAGAAAAATTCGTTTGGTGACGCGTGATTCGATAGATATGGGGAAGGTGGCAAATGTTCGAGCCAACTCTCAACAGGGTAGTGGAATGCCTATCGCGCAAGTAGAAATTAACGGTGTTGCGTTGTGGCTATTAGTCGATACTGGTAACGCCGGTACAATTTTGATTAACCGTCGAGCGGCGTCCAAGGTTAGCTTTCCTGCTGAGGGGCAAAAGACAAACTTAGAAAGTCAGTATGAAAGAACGGGTAGCCGGATAGGTGGAAAGCGGGTAGTTGGCTTAATAGGCTATGATTTGTTGAAAGACTTCGTTGTAACACTTGATTATCGTTACGGGAAACTTCACATCGCGTTACCGCAAAAGTAAAAAGTATCTTGATGCAAACCAGCTACCAAAAGAAGGCGAAATACCTACTGCCGTACTACAAATGCGATCTCGAGTTCTCTATTAAACAAGCGATTGCTTTAGCAGTCGCTTAAGTGCCGCAGGCTTTAAGGGTTTTGGCAGGTAGCTAAATTGTTGCTCCGCCGCTTCCTCTCTTATGTCGTTACTTCTGTTGGCAGTGACTAAAATCTTTAAGGCAAAACGCACGTTATTTTCAGAAAGAATCGCTGCAACGTCAAAACCGGTTTCGCCATAATTTAGGTGATAATCGGCGACGAGCACATCAAAGTGTTCTTGTGAAATACTCGACACTTCTGCTCCGCCCGCTATCAATGTTGTACACCCTCCCCAATCTCTCAGTAAGGTACACATTGCATTTGCCACTTGCTCGTCATTTTCTACAAGTAGAAAACGGGTGTCTTTTAAAAATGCATTGTTGTTTTTATTCGCTGAGTCTAAAGAGGGCATTTGATGGGAGTGCGAGGAGACAGGGCGAGAACGGCTGTCTAATGCGCTTTTTTGAACGCTTACTGAATTATTTGGCGCACTTGCTGAGTTCTTCGTTAATACCGAGTTATTAAAAGGAGAGTCAACATGGTTAGTGTTACTTACGTGCGCGGTGGGTATCGAGGCTTCGCTTTGAAATGCTCTAGATACAGCCACACTGAAGCAGCTTCCTTTATTTGGCGATGAAGTCAGCCCGACTTCATGACCGAGTAGTCGACATATCTTATCTACAATAGTCAGGCCTAATCCAATTCCTTCGCCTTTGTTGTTGCTCTCTAGCTGGTGGAACTCACTAAATATTTCATGCTGTTGGTGGTCGGCGATACCTAGTCCGGTATCGTAAACACAAAGCTTTATAACCTGCTCGGTATTTGTGACTCTTGTGCGTCTCACGCCCACCAAAATACGGCCTTTTGCGGTATAGCGGACTGCGTTGGACAGCAAGTTTTGAAGCACCCGTCGCAGTAGTACTTTGTCCGAGTACACCATAACTCTGGTCGGTACATACCTGAGCTCAATACCTTTTTGCTTTGCAATGACACTAAATTCCTGCACCAATGAAGACAACATATCACTGACTGGAAATTCAGTCTTTTGAGGGGTAAGCACGCCAGCGTCTAATTTCGTCATATCAAGTAGCATTGAAAGTAAGCTCTGAGCATTGTCCAAAGAATTCACCACGCCTTCAGATAGTGTGGCCAGTTCACTGCCTTGCGTCTTTTTGCTGAGCATGCTGGCAAATAATGTTGCGGCGTTGAAAGGTTGCATGAGATCGTGCCCAGCCGCGGCCAGAAATTTGGTTTTGCTCTCGTTAGCTTTGTCAGCGTGTTGTTTGGCTTCTTCTAATTCTGCTGTACGCTGCGCAACCCTTGCCTCCAAGTCTTCTTTTGCACTTTCTAATTCTTTTTGAATTGCTATGTATTCAGTTATATCGCTATAGGTAGTCACGTAGCCGCCACCAGGCAGCGGCGCGCCGTTAAGTTCTATCACTTTTCCGTCAGGCTGTTTGCGAATATGTTTATGACGGGTGCCTTCCAGCATGTAGCTAACGCGCTTTTCGATAGATGAGGGGCTAAACAACCCTCGGTTTGCGTTGTAGCTAAGTATATCGGTAATGGGCATGCCCGCTTTTAGAAATCCTTTAGGGTAGGCAAATAATTCCACGTAACGTTCGTTCCACGCCAGTAGCTGCAGTTTGTCATCAAGCACACTTATGCCTTGCTCAATGTTTTGCACTGACGATTGAAGTACCTCGTGGTTAAACTGAAATGACTGAGAAGCTTCTTCTACCCAGTCAACCAGTTCTGGAAAGCTATCGCTGCCTGTATCGGCGATGGCACCCAGTAATATACGAGCACTAGGTGCTCCTACTTGTGCGGCAAGCAACTTATTTACCCTGTCGATAAGCGCCTGACTGGCATAACCACTGCTAGCGGCGCGATTGACGTCAACTGATAGCTGCTTAACCAGTTGAGAGTGCGTGGCACTTTCGAGCACACGTTCGGTGAGTGCAATTAAGTCCCTCACTTTTACCAGTAAACGAGGTGTGTCGTGATCTGTTAGGAGCGTATTATTTGGCTTCGTGCCACGTCTTGATGTAATCAATGCAACCGTAACGAATGTTAGGCAATTAGCCAATAAGGAAAAGGCAAAGCCCAAACCAAGCGCTTGGTCAGTGGGTGCTGGGTTGAAATAATAACTCGACAGTAAGCTTGGGTAGAGGAGGAATGCTGCCCAACATGTAAACCCTACCAATAAGGCGCAAATAGCGGCAGCTTTGTTGCTTTTCGTCCAGTAAAGACCAAACATAAGTGCAGGCATGCACTGTGCTAATAATGCTATAGCAATCACCCCGCTTTTAACCAGAGGTGCAGCCTGACTTATATTCAAGTGATACCAGAGCGCAATACTAAGTACGACTACAACGGTAATACGACGTATAGACAGTATTTTGTTTGGCTGCATTGAACGATTGGGCGATGTCTTTAGTCTCGCTTTTAGCCAAAGTGGCGTAACAACATTGTTCGAGATCATTATTCCCAGCGCCAAGGTTGCAACAATCACCATGCTGGTGGTTGCAGAAAGACCTCCTATGAAAGCAAATGACGACAGCGCGATATTTTCAGCATATAAAGGTAGGGCAAGCACATACGCATCAGAGCTCGTATCCACTGGCAGCAGCATTTTTCCTGCAAGTGCAATAGGAATAATAAAAAGGGTCATGCCAAATAAATAGAGGGGAAATAGCCACCTTGCTGTTCTAAGCTCCCCCTCACCGTTCTGCTCAACGAAGTTCATATGAAACTGTCGTGGCAAAACGAACATAGAGCAAACGCCCAAAACAACATGTGATACATAAACCCAGGGTGCGCTATCAGCATAAATGACTTCTCGAGCACTGCCATTTGAAGCGGCGTTAGACACCAAATCCAACACACCATCAAACAGATAGAAGCAAACGAAAACACCTACAGCGCACAGGGCAACAAGCTTTATAACCGATTCAAACGCTATAGTAAGTAGCAGACCGGGGTGTTTGTCGGTCAAGTTGAGTGTACGGGTACCGAAGATAATGGCAAATAATGCGAGCAAGATAGCTACGTAGATACTTAACCATGGCGTGCTTGTATGCGCGTCGTCAGTCAACAAATTTATTGATTTCGTAATGGCGTCTAACTGCAGGGCGATGTAGGGCACTACACCGAAAAAACACAGTAAAGTGATAAGCGCGGCAATCAAGTGGGAGTGCTGGTATTTAAGTGAGATGAGGTCTGCTAAAGAGCTGATGTTGTGTTGTTGACACAGTCTGCTTATATGAAGCACCACAGGAAACGCAAATGCCATAGTCAGCATAATCCCTAAATAAGTAGGGATAACTGCCCAGCCATATTGTGCTGCTTGAGAGGTAGTGCCGAAAAATGCCCAAGATGTACAATGCACGCCCAATCCAAGGCTGTACAATATTGGGTGTTGCCGGTTGTCACGTAAACGCTTATCGCCCCAAAATGCTAAAGCGAAAAGCGCGAGGAGATAACAACCAACAATAGTGCCAACCGTCCAGATACTTAGCATAGATATTCCGTGTAGTTGAACGCATTTATTAGCGCAATTGAAAGCGCGTTTTATTGTTGATTTACATTAACATAGTTTTCACATGCGAGGTATCTTCTGTTGGTACACAAGCAATATTTCGGAGTTAATTATTTGCAATTTGAACGATAAGTGATAGGTTTTTATACAAGGCGACGTCTTTTTGAGCAGTTGGATTTACACATAAGTCGGTCTTAGCCATGACCGAAATAATAAAAAGGGAATTTAATGAAACAAAACTCAGCAAGCACACGTATTCTGCGAATCTCACTACTAATTTCAACTATAATATCTGCATCTGTTTGGGCTATTCCGAATCAACCTGAATGCGCAGACGAAGATTGTTCACTTGCTAAGCTGAATACACTTCGAGCTTTGGCGTCCAGAGGTCATGAACAAACCAGCTTCTCCCTCGGCCATATCTTTATGAACCCTGAATCTGGGGTAAAGACAGATTTAGAAAATGCCTATTATTATTTTGATAAGTCTGCCAAACAGGGCTTCCTGCCAGCTTACCGACAAGCAGCGGGGATGGCTGCACAGGGAATTGGTACACAAAAGAATATGGCTGAAGCCAAGCGATTGATGAAATTTGCTGCAGATGAAGGCGTTAATAGAACGGCAGAGGAATATGCTGTTCTCGTCTTTTCTGATAATGAATCTACCGACGAAGAAAAAGCGACTGCGGTTGAATTTTTGGAAGCCGAAGTTGAAGAAGGAATGAGCTACCTCGCTAACTATGTATTAGCCGTTCTTTATATCAATGGAGAGTTTGTGGAAAAGGATATGGTGAAAGCGAAGTCTCTATTAGCATTTCCAGCGTCAGGTAAATACGCCAATTCGGTAGAGCTACTTCAACAATTAAGTGGAGAGAAAGTTATAGCGCAGGATAATGAGAACCCTAAGTCTACAGCTGGTCTCGATAGCAGCATTGAAACTATTACGGTGACTGGAATTAGTATCAATATGGGCGATGTTCACGGGTTGATGCTAAGTGAACTCAGAAAGCACCATGGGCAAACGGGAAGCAGGATAAAAGGGAATGGTTGCAAAAGAGGTGACCCTCAGTGTGTTATCCTAGATAGTGGTTCAATACAAACGCCAACATTTTGGCAAGTTGGTACCACTAGGTAACTAAATTAAAGAAACTCATTAAAGCGTTAGGAAGCCAAACTTAGTATTGAAGTTTGGCTTTTTTTATATTTTTTTAAAATCACCCACAAAAATAATGTGGATACCCTTGATCACCTTAAATCTAGCCCCATAACTAAGCGCAACAGACTTATTCCCAATAATTTTAACGTTATTGGGCAATGCCTAATTAAGAAAAACGTTTGGAGGTAGGCATGAGCGATAATCGCGACGTGCAGGCAGAACAAGAAAATACAGTTGATCAAACTGTACAAAATGCTGAAGAAGCGCAAGTAGAAGCGTCACAAGCAGAAGGCGTAGAGCTTGATGAAAATGCACAACGCATTTACGAGCTAGAAACTGCACTTTCTGAGGCGCAAGCCACAATCAAAGAGCAGCAAGATGGCGTGCTTCGCGCGCGTGCAGATGCTGACAACGCACGTCGTCGTGCTGAAGGTGAAGTAGAAAAGGCGCGTAAATTTGCCCTTGAACGCTTTGCTGGCGAGTTGCTTCCGGTTATCGATAACCTAGAGCGTGCTATCGAAATGACCGATGGCGACAATGAAGCGGTTAAGCCGCTTTTAGAAGGTGTGGAAATGACCCACAAAACTTTCTTAAGCACTATTGAGAAATTTGGATTAAGCCTTATTGATCCGCAGGGCGAAGCCTTCAACCCTGACTTGCATCAGGCAATGTCTATGCAAGAAAGTGCAGACCACGAGCCAAATACGGTGATGGCGGTTATGCAGAAAGGTTATCAAATTAACGGCCGCTTGTTACGCCCTGCCATGGTTATGGTATCGCGTGCGCCAAGTGGTGGTGTGGACACGCAAGCGTAAGTCACGCTTTTTGCGATAAACACACAAAAATGTCAGTTTTTTTACTGACATCTATTGAAAAGGCTGGGGAATAACCCCACTAAAAGTACAGAATTAAGAAACTTTTTCGGAGACACGAAATGGGTAGAATCATTGGTATCGATTTAGGTACAACGAATTCATGTGTCGCAGTTCTAGACGGCGACAAACCTCGCGTAATTGAAAACGCGGAAGGCGATCGTACAACCCCTTCAATCATCGCTTACACAAACGATGGGGAAACATTAGTTGGTCAGTCTGCAAAGCGTCAGGCGGTAACTAACCCGACTAACACATTATTCGCAATTAAGCGTCTAATTGGTCGTCGCTTTCAAGATAAAGAAGTACAGCGTGACATCGACATCATGCCTTTCAAAATTGTAGGTGCTGATAATGGTGATGCGTGGGTAGAAGCGAAAGGCGAGAAAATGGCGCCTCCGCAGATTTCTGCTGAAGTACTTAAGAAAATGAAAAAGACAGCTGAAGATTATCTTGGTGAAGAAGTTACTGGCGCAGTTATCACTGTTCCTGCTTACTTCAACGATTCTCAGCGTCAAGCAACTAAAGACGCGGGTCGCATCGCTGGTCTTGAAGTTAAGCGTATTATCAACGAGCCAACTGCTGCTGCTCTTGCCTACGGCATGGACAAAAAGCAAGGCGACAACGTTGTTGCAGTATACGACTTAGGTGGCGGTACGTTCGATATCTCTATCATCGAAATCGATGAAGTAGACGGCGAACACACGTTTGAAGTACTAGCAACTAATGGTGATACTCACCTTGGTGGTGAAGACTTCGATAACCGTGTTATCAACTACCTAGTTGAAGAGTTTAAGAAAGACCAAGGCATCGACCTTCGTAAAGATCCGCTTGCTATGCAGCGTCTTAAAGAAGCGGGTGAAAAAGCAAAAATTGAGCTTTCTTCTTCTCAACAGACTGAAGTTAACCTGCCATACATCACTGCTGATGCAACAGGTCCTAAGCACTTAGCTATTAAGCTTACTCGTGCAAAACTTGAGTCTTTGGTTGAAGACCTAGTTAAGAATTCACTTGAGCCGCTTAAGAAGGCACTAGCTGATTCAGATCTTTCTGTAGGCGACATTAACGACATCATCCTAGTTGGTGGTCAAACTCGTATGCCGCTAGTACAGAAGTACGTGACTGAATTCTTTGGCAAAGAGCCACGTAAAGACGTAAACCCTGACGAAGCAGTTGCAGTAGGCGCAGCAATTCAAGGTGGCGTACTGTCAGGTGACGTTAAAGACGTACTACTTCTAGACGTTACACCTCTGTCTCTAGGTATCGAGACTATGGGTGGCGTGATGACTGTGCTTATCGAGAAGAACACGACAATTCCAACGAAGAAGTCGCAAACGTTCTCGACTGCGGAAGACAACCAGTCTGCAGTAACAGTACACGTACTACAAGGTGAGCGTAAGCAATCAAGTGGCAACAAGTCTCTTGGTCAGTTCAACCTAGAAGGTATTCGTCCAGCAGCACGCGGTGTACCGCAAATCGAAGTAACATTCGACCTTGATGCTGACGGTATCCTACACGTGTCTGCGAAAGACAAAGACACAGGTAAAGAGCAGAAGATCACTATCAAAGCCTCTTCAGGCCTAAGCGATGAAGAAGTAGAAAAAATGGTAGCTGACGCGGAAGCGAATAAAGAGTCTGATAAGAAGTTTGAAGAGCTGATTCAAGCGCGTAACCAAGCTGACGGTATGGTTCACGCCACACGTAAACAGCTTGAAGAAGTTGGCGATGCACTAAGTGCAGAAGACAAAGCGCCAATCGAAGAAGCACTTTCAGCACTTGAAACTGCAGTTAAAGGCGAAGACAAAGCGGACATCGAAGCGAAAACGCAAGAGCTTATCCAAGCATCTAGCAAGCTGATGGAAGCGGCGCAAGCTCAGCAAGCTGCAGCCGGTGGCGCAGAAGGTGCAGAGCAGCAAGCTTCTTCTGGTAAAGCAGACGATGACGTTGTTGACGCTGAATTCGAAGAAGTGAAAGACGACGACAAGAAGTAAACTGTTGTGTCAGGCCCGTTACATAGCATGTTAGCGGGCCGTGTAAGCAGTTCAGGCGCAGCAGGAATTTCTTGTTGCGCCTTTGTTGTGTAAATGACTTGGCTTTATTGAATGTGTGTTCAGGTTATTTTCACAACAGTCAGATGTAGATTCGATGAGCATAAAATGCTTATCGACAAAAAGTAGGATATGTAAACGATATGTCGAAACGAGACTACTACGAAGTACTCGGGGTAGATAAAAGCGCAGGCGAACGCGAAATTAAAAAGGCGTATAAGAAGCTGGCGATGAAATATCACCCTGACCGTACGCAAGGCGATAAAGGCCTGGAAGATAAATTTAAAGAAATCCAGGAAGCCTACGAAATTCTGTCAGATTCGCAGAAACGTGCAGCATACGACCAATATGGCCACGCGGGAGTAGATCCTAACCGTGGTGGCG
>Ga0208704_100041_pt1 | contig 50740 bp, 43 predicted proteins | sample DeeseametaMP0144_FD_184221 | JGI IMG/M metagenome (GOLD analysis project Ga0208704, IMG submission 184221) | Marine microbial communities from the Deep Atlantic Ocean - MP0144 (SPAdes) | ecosystem: Environmental > Aquatic > Marine > Oceanic | place: West of Cape Verde, Atlantic Ocean | collected...
TGTGAGAGTAGGACACTGCCAGGTCCCAATTAAAGAAACCCGCCTAACGGCGGGTTTTTTGCGTTTGGAAGAAAGAAAAAGTTGGGGTCAGAGTACATTAATCCCCACTCCCCCCAGCAAAACCTCAAATTGGGGTCAGAGTACTTTATTGCTTCAAACATCAGAACATAGTCATTCTCTTACCCCCAGTGCCGCTAAATCAGTGAAATGTACTCTGACCCCATTTCTTGTGTGCTTGTGCTGTAAGCATATTTTGACTGGGAGAGATCTAGTAATAACATCTCCTTCCTATAATTTATTCACAAAATCCTATATAAATAATTTATCAGTGAATAAATCGGTAAAAATGTGAAACGTAAGGTTCTTTTAGGTTACTGCTTAATTCTTATTTCTTGGGCGTATTGCGCAAGCTCTGAAGAAAATTTAAAAACAGAAAAGTCTATTACGCTTGGTGTCGTTGAGTTCCCACCATTAGTGATTAAAGAACCCGACTCTTCGCGTTGTCATGGTGTAGCGATAGATGCAACTGTAGCCATATTGACTAAAATGAATTATCACGTGTTAGTTGAATGCATGCCTCCGGCCCGTTTGTTTGAACGTGTGAAGACTGGGAAGGTCGATGTCACAATTAATGTCAGAGGTACTTCAGCGTTAGATCAGAACGCTACATTTATAGACGCTCCATTTGTTTACTTATCTATTGTACTTCTACATAACGGACAACTTGCGGATGATAAGTCAATTTCGGCAATTCGCGGCTATGACTATTTAGGTATTCGACAGGCACTTCAGCAAGAAGGTTTTGAATTTTTTGATATGCCGACAAGTAGCGGCGCGATTCACCTTTTTGATGTTGGAAGAACGTCTTATCTAATTAGCTACAAACAACCCTACCAATTTTATACAGAGTCCTTAGGTAGTCGATTGGTTGAGGTAAGTATTTCAGACAAGTTGACCATACCTTCCTATTTTGCAGTTTCAAATCACAGCAGGTACAAAGATGAACTTGTTGATAGTTTGAATCTGGTTACTACACATATAAGTGACTCTACAATATTAGAATCCTATCGAAGTGCGAATAAATAACTCTTTCCTTACCAAGCTACGCAACTGTTGCCTATACGAATCGATCGGCTCCGTGCCCCACTCAGTGTCAGGCACTTCATACTCGTGTCGAATAAAAAGCTCACCGTTAATATGGGAGTGGCAACGAATGAAAATCTTTGTTATGAGAACATAACTTCGCTGTTGCAAGCGGCTGATACGCTTTTGTATAAAGCTAAATTTCGAGGCAGTGAACAAATATGTCTAGGCCAGCACCGAGCAACGATCTCGTCAGAGGATACTACTTCTCCTTTTTGCTGACACAACAGCAGCAGAACATCCATGGTTTTCGGCTCTATAGTCCTCTTAAGCTTGCCGAGAGATAGAGTATTGCTGGTTACATCGACTTGCCATTGACCTAGATAAAATTGTTGCTTCACCGCGTTTACCCTGTACTTTTTGTAGGTACTGTACTTAACTTTTCCTGTTAACTTATTGTAAAAGTATGCAGATACACTTTTTTTAATATAAAACCTTTTAATATCAATGTCATAAAAATTAATTGTAAAAAAATTAATTTTTGTGAAATATCCTTTAAGCCCACAGGGTCTTTTAAAGTACACGTGCTTACTGTACGTCAAACATGACTAATATTATTGAGGGTACATCAATGAAACAAATCAAAAAATCATCAGTAGCGACAGCGTTGGGTGCAGTTGTAATTGGCTCTTTGGCGTCAACGGTCGCAGTAGCAGATGTAAATCCATTTGGTATGCAAGCATTAGAATCTGGTTACAGCCAATTCGCTGCGGAAGGCAAGTGTGGCGAAGGTAAATGTGGCGGCGACAAAGCAGAGAAAGAAGGCAAGTGCGGCGAAGGTAAGTGTGGCGGCGACAAGAAAGCTGAAAAAGAAGGCAAGTGTGGCGAAGGTAAGTGCGGCGGAGACAAGAAAGCTGACAAAGAAGGCAAGTGCGGCGAAGGCAAATGTGGCGGCGACAAGAAAGCTGACAAAGAAGGCAAGTGCGGCGAAGGTAAATGTGGCGGCGACAAGAAAGCTGGTAAAGAAGGCAAGTGCGGCGAAGGCAAATGCGGTAGCATGTAACCGCCATTCAAAAAGCATAGTGTAGCTTGAAAAAGAATGATGAAGGCTACACGAGTTACGCTTAGCAAAAAAATGGCTGTCGAATGATGGCCTTTTTTGTCTAGTAACGTACGTTACAATTGTGCAATCCCATGCGGTAAAGGGGAAGATATGAAAAACATCTGTGGCGCAGGTCTTGGGTTTCGTCGGGAAATGCTAAAAGCGCTTTTACCAACATTGCCATCTGAAGTCGATTTTTGGGAAGTAGCCCCTGAAAATTGGATCCCACTTGGTGGGAAGTACCAAGAACAATTTCAGCAAGCGTCTTCGCAAGCTCCCTTTACAACTCATGGTTTATCTTTGTCTATCGGAAGTAGCGACAAACTAGATGTCGAGTTTGTAAAAACCGTTAAGCGATTTTTAGATGCAAACAATATTGCATTGTATAGCGAGCACTTAAGCTTTTGTTCTGGCAACGGGCATATGTACGATCTGATGCCAATTCCTTTTACTGAAGACGCGATTAAGCACGTAGTATCTCGAATTGTTCAAGTTCAAGATATCATCGAACGACCGCTGGTCTTAGAAAATGTCTCTTATTACATTGCGCCAGGCCAAGAGATGGATGAGCTTGAATTTACCAAGAGCATACTAAATGAATCGGGTTGCAAGATGCTTCTCGACGTAAACAATGTTTACGTGAACAGTATCAACCATAAATACGATGCGAAAGCGTTTATTAACGGCTTGCCCTCAGACAAAATAGTATATGGACATATTGCTGGTCATTATGATGAAGCAGAGGATTTGAAAGTTGATACTCACGGGGCTGATGTCATTGAGCCAGTTTGGGCGCTGTTGGAGCATGCTTATCTTACTCACGGCGTATTTCCAACTTTGCTAGAGCGTGATTTTAATATTCCTCCTTTAAGCGAATTATTAGCGGAAGTGAAGAAAATTAAGCAAATTCAAGCAAAATGCGAAGCTGTTCAAGCATCAAACGTTAAAGGAAGTGTCGCGTGACTCAGTCATTTCAAACCACTCAAAAAACGTTCGTTGATGCGATCAAAGACCCACAGACATTTTGTGATACCGACGCTGATCACATTCGTCGGATGAAAATCTATCAATCCCTGTTTTTTAACAATATCGATAATTTCGTCAGTACCGGTTTTCCCGTTTTAAAATCTATTGTGGTAAAACAGTATGGTGAAAAAGGATGGGAGAGTATTGTGCGTCAGTTTTTTATTGAGCACGAATGCCGCTCTCCTTATTTTGCTGAAATAAGTAAAGAGTTCGTTGAGTACCTTTCAACAGAGCCAAACTTCGATATTACTCTGCCTGACTTTGCTGCGGAGCTTGCTCACTATGAGTGGCTTGAGCTTGACGTTAGTATCAGAAAAAACGAAGACGACATTGAATTTTATCAACAAGGAAACAATGTTACCACAATTAGGGTGTCACCGTATGCCTCGTTGGCGGCATATCAGTTCGAAGTCCATCTAATTGGTGAGGATTATATCCCAGAGCAACCTGCCGAAGAACAGCAGTTCTACGTTGTTTACAGAGACCGTGAGTTTGACGTTCAATTTACTCATGTTAATCCGGTGACGGCTATTTTAGTCAACACGCTGGAACAAAATGAACTGGGGATGGAACTAGAACAATTAGCTGAGTCGTTGTGCCAACAACTTCCCCAAATTCCTTCAAACGTGCTCATAAATGGCATGAACCAGATCCTCACTGACATGTTACAAAAAGGAATACTGCTTCCAGTATCCTAAGTAACCATTACTATTTACCTGCTTTATATTAAACTTTCGCTAGGATCTGGTCTGAAAGTGAGCGATCGATCATATTAGCGCTGTCAATCGGGCTTGCTTTCGATTAACATTTAGCACCATTTTTTTGTTCACAAAATTGTTTAGGTAGTGCAAATGGCTGACAATTCAGATTTCAAAGAAGTCTATAACAAGTGGTACTTTCTAGCATCGCTAGTAACTCTAATCGCGTTCCCGTTGATGCATATCATCGCCGGCTGGTTCACCTTCTGGTTATAACGCAGACATTCAAGGCATAATTGTGACTGCAGAATATATTAAATCAGTAGTGAAAACCGTACCTGACTATCCAAAGCCAGGTATTTTATTTAGAGATGTGACCAGCGTTTTAGAAGATCACAAAGCATTTAGTAGCTGTATCTCGTTACTTGTAGAAAAGTATCAAGGTATGGGATTTACCAAGATAGCAGGTACTGAAGCACGCGGGTTCCTTTTTGGTGCGCCATTGGCCATCGAAATGGGCATTGGTTTTGTTCCAGTGAGAAAACCCAACAAACTTCCTCGTGAAGTAGTTAGCGAGAGCTACGAGCTTGAATATGGCATGGATACATTGGAAATCCATAAAGATGCCATTGAGCCAGGTGATAAAGTCCTTCTTATTGACGATTTACTTGCAACTGGTGGAACGATAGCCGCTTCTGCGAAACTAATTCGTTCACTAGGCGGTGAAGTAAACCATGCAGGTTTTGTTATTAACTTACCGGACTTAGGTGGCGAGAAGAAATTGAGTACGCTTGATATAGAAAGCTACTCTATTTGTGAGTTTGAAGGCGAATAATCGCTATAAAGCATAACTAGCAAAAGGCGAAATACGTAATAATGAGTTATCAGGTACTAGCAAGGAAGTGGCGACCGGGCAAGTTCAGTGAACTTGTGGGTCAGGAACATGTTGTCTCTGCCATTTCAAATGCTTTGGATAACGATCGTCTACACCACGCTTATCTGTTTACAGGTACGCGAGGCGTAGGTAAAACTACCATTGCACGTATTTTTTCGAAAAGCCTTAACTGCGAAGAAGGACAAGGGGCAAACCCTTGCGGTCAATGTAACACCTGTAAAGAGATAGAGCAGGGGAACTACGTTGATTTGTTAGAGATTGACGCTGCATCAAGAACCAAAGTTGAGGATACTCGCGAGCTTCTTGATAACGTGCAATACAAACCCACTCGCGGGCGTTACAAAGTGTACCTTATCGATGAGGTACACATGCTTTCAAAACACAGCTTTAATGCGCTGTTAAAAACGCTGGAAGAGCCACCTCCACACGTTAAGTTCTTACTGGCTACCACCGATCCTCAAAAGCTTCCGATAACCATCTTATCCCGTTGCTTGCAGTTTAACTTGAAAGCCATGTCTCGGGAGCAGATTGTTGGACAGCTGCAGCATATTTTAGAGCATGAACAGCTGCCTTTTGAGCCACAAGCGCTAGCGCTTTTGGCAAGAGCCGCCCAGGGCAGTATGCGTGATGCGCTGAGTTTAACTGACCAAGCGATTGCACAGGGTGGAAATCAAGTGTTGGCATCGGTGGTAACCGATATGCTGGGGCTGATGGACAAGAACCAGTTGCTTAAAGTGGTTCATGCTGTGGTAAGTAAAAGTCCTGCTGATGTATTGCAGTTGGTCAATGACATCGCAGAGCAAGCCCCCGATTATGACAACGTACACAGCGAATTGGCTAGCCTGCTGCACCAAATAGCATTAACGCAATGGGTGCCTGAAGCATGTAAGCTAGAAACTACATCGGCTAAAGCGATATTTCAATTAGCGAAAACTATTCCAGCTGAGCAAGTGCAGCTGCTTTATCAGATTGCACTGCAAGGAAGAAAAGACTTACCGTTTTCTGCGGATGGAAAAAGTGCGTTTGAAATGACATTGATGCGAATGATGTCGTTTGCTCCAAATACCCCCATCAACGACACCGCAAGCGAGATTGAAAACGGGAGGAGTGAGCATAGTTTACCTGTAGATCATGCTTCTTCCAGTGGTGGCCCGGGAAACGTCGGTAAGCAGGAGGAAGCGCCGTTAAGCGAAACTTCTGCAACCAATGTGCAGGAGGAGAGGCCTTCACATCTATCGGTTGAATCTACCTCTGCTCAGTCGTTAGAAAGTGCGCCATCTACCCCTGATTCACTTGCTACATCAATAAGTGAAAAAGAGCAGCAAGAACAATCGACGTCTCCATTTGAATCACAGCAAGAGCAGAAACACGCAGCCGCTGATGAAAGCGAGTTGAGTGGAAGTGATACTCTGTCGGTGCTACCTCATGCAGAGTCAGGTGCAACGACGACTCAAACAACGGCACTTGAGCGTGATGCTTCACATGATGATGAATCCGTAAAGCCAGCTCCAACTTCGTCTTTTGAAGAGCAACCCGTAGAAAACACCGCGGTACAAGCGGTACAAACAGAGAGCGTTGTTGCAGAGCTTGAACCAACGCCAAGTGAAGTCAGTGCGCCCCATAACGAAGCAGCGCAATATTTCGATGGACCTCCGTTAGATGCTTACATGGACGATATGCCACCTCCGTCAGAAGATGATGGTTCCTTAGGTTTTGAAGGTTTTCAAAGCGCTGAAGGCTCTTATGACGCTGAAGGTTTTCATAACGTTGAAGGCTCTCATGACGCTGAGGGCTCTCGTAACGCTAAAGGCTCTGAAAAAAACAGCGAGTCGTTGGCACACGAGAACGAACCGTCCTCATTAACCGCCGAAGAGCAGCTTACCTCTACGGCTGATATGTTGGCACTTCGTCAAAAGTTAAAGCAAAGAAAAGCACAAGACGCAGAGTCAAAAAGTACCACTAAGACCGAAAGTGCAAGTGATATTCAAGCGCGCTTTACCAGAAGTAAAGCCGAGGCTTTGAGTACTGCACAAACTGCACATGGAGTTATCAAGGGTAGCGATAATAGTGCAGGGCAGGCTAACGCTGATAACGAAATCAAGAGTGGTGATTTAAACCCCGTTGGGCATGAAGACAGCCGTGAGCAGCAAGACCATAGCCCTAAGCCTCTAAATAATAGCCCAGAGCTTAGAGATAACACCCCGGAGCGTATAGATAGCGGCTCAGAACATAAAGATAATAGTGTTGCGCGCGGTGACACTTCTCAACTGGAAAGTACAAATTCAGGCTCGTCTTTAGGTAATACTCACGCGCATTCTTCTGACACTATGCATACTAGCGAGTCAGAAAAGAGTCATTCTAGCTCAAACAACACGAGCGATTTCTCGCTTGATGAATTTGAAGAGGATATGCCTTTTTCAAATGACGAATCTGAGGCGCAATCAAACTCGGAAACACCTGTTGAGGATATGCCACCTTGGGCTACTGATTACGATAATCACCCACCTCAACACGTTGAAGGTGCTGACTATGTTGAAGCGCCCTCTGATAGCAGTTCGAATTACGACAGTGCCCCTGAGCAGATGGAAAGTGCGGGAGATCGGTCTTTTGCGCGGGATGCTCTAAATTTTGATACGCCGCTGAGCAGTACCTATGACGGGCAGTTGAAGGCGTACTTAAATGACGGAAGCAAATTAACTCACGCTAGCCAAATTGACGAATGGAGCAATCTAGTTGAGCAAATGCCAGTTGCTGGTCTACTCAAACAATTGGTGCTGCACGCATCATTTTCTCGAGCGGGCAATCAAGTGTCCCTTGAAATTGACCATAGTCAGACGCATCTATTAAATGATAGTGCGAGAAAGCAATTGGTTGATGCAATCCATCATGGGTTGGGTGAAAACGTTGAAGTAAATATCACGTTAGGTGAACCAGCATCTACACCTTTTGCGTTACAACAAGAGATTCATGCCATGCGCCATGCGCATGCACACTCGGTGATTAAAACCGACGATACAATTCAAGCATTGCTATCGACTTTCGATGCGTCAGTGCTAACCGATTCGGTTAAAGCGCGATAGCAGAATTATTAACACCAAAACGAAGCGAGACAAAAATTATGTTTAAAGGTGGAATGGGCAATATCATGAAGCAGGCGCAGCAAATGCAAGAGCGCATGCAAAAAGCACAAGACGACCTAGCCAAAATTGAAGTAACAGGTGAAGCGGGTGCAGGCATGGTTAAAGTAACCATGACGTGCAACCACAACGTGCGTCGTGTAGACATTGATGAGTCATTGATGGACGACGACAAAGATATGGTTGAAGATTTGGTTGCTGCAGCATTTAACGACGCGGTACGTCGAGTTCAAGAAACTAGCAAAGAGAAGATGGGTGATGTAACTGGCGGAATGCCATTACCTCCTGGCTTCAAAATGCCGTTTTAAGCAAAAATCCCCGTATTTATTGGTCTCTAACAGTTTAAAAAGTGATGGGGTCAAGTAGGGGTCAAGTGATTCATATGAAAAAGCTCTGGTTCCTCCAGAGCTTTTTTGATTTAAGATTCCAGTGATAGTCTTTAAGCGGCTGGACTCTGGTAAGTATTGTTGACGAACGTACGCTCTTCAAAGCCACGCGGAAACACTTGTTCGCGCTTGATATGGACTAGTCGTCACTTAACCTGACACTTTCAGAGATAGAGCTAGACCAAATCTGACAGTCTCTTGTGTACGTATAGCAGGCCTTTTACCTGTGCTATGAAAACACAGGATATGGTTCTTCAGAGGAAAAGGGTGTTACTATGAAAACTCAGTAATAAGCTGTTATACGCAAGAATAAACTAAATCATGGAAAGAGAAGAATTACATAGGCGCATAGAATTACTCCAAGAAAAACTGAAAGAGGGCAAAGTTAAGTTTGCACCCCATTTGGTTGATGGTTTTTGGGAGAGTATGAAACAGGTGAGGATCTTACCTGATGGAATGGTTGACCCTGAAACTGTCGATGGAAGAGTTAGATCATTATGCATGTTTATTGCGTATGAGAATGACCGCCAAGAGTGGAAAGAAGCTGTCTCGTTAAGAGAGATTCAGGAGGGGTTCTTTCAGCGAGTAAATTACGCTTTTGGTCAACTATTTGAGATGATGACTGAAGCTAAAGCTGATCCATACAGGTTTGCGGGGTGGTTTTCATCTGATGAGAATAGGGTCAAAGACTGTTTGCCTGTTATTGATGAATTCTACGAGGAAGTTTTTGATTTCTGGGAGAATATATCGGAGCCAACATGGATTCACCTAGAAGATACATTTGATTCTAAGGCTGTATTTACTGGCGAATTATTTCCTGATGGAAGTTCAAACGTAGCAAGCTCTACTGGGTTGTACTTTGATACAACAGTGTTGCCAGACCCGTTTTTAAAAATCTCTCCCATGATTCAGTTCATGAGTGATGAAGAGAAGTGCTATGAAGTTGTTCGGCTTGCTCTTCAGGTTCTTTCATACAGGTCACTAGCTCTTGCTGATCTTGAGAAACCGATTGTAGCGATTCTACCTGATAGGCATCATTTGGAAAATGGGTATAGGGAATTTGTATATGATTGTGCGGTTGCTGATTCGATAGATCATACAAAAGCTCTTTTTGGACAGGAGATTCAAGATGAGGATGAACTATTCGCTTACTACTCGCACTTCAAGGATGCTGAAGATGTTGAGAGAAGTCTGTTAAACCCAGACAAGCTAGTTTTTGCAACTGAGTGGGACGGCTCTCTGGCTCAGCAAATGATGCGTTTGCTAGATGAGCAGGGCGAAAAGTTAGGCATGGAGACAGCGGGACAGGCTGTATATATGCACCTTATAAGCAGGTTCTCTCAGGCTAATGATGCTTTCCAACGTAGCATGCAGTTACACGGCACTCCAATAATACGAGCTGAGACAAGTTGGATTTGGTACAACCAAATGCTTGAATATAACGCTGGGAACAGCGAGACAGACAAGCTAAATGATCTTCATATTGCGCGAGCGCTAAATTCTACTGTAAAGAACGAAATGCCATGGATGGGAAATATACCACCAGATGCTTTGATAGAAATTAGAAGTTCGGGTGCTTTAGATGAGATACGCGATCTATTGTCTGGAGGGCTTAAAAGTTTAATTGAAGCAAATCCCAGCAATTTCTATCGAACAGGCGATAAGGTTTTCGATAACCTCGATAGTGCTTTTAAAGATCATGAAAACAAAATCAAAGAGCTGACATCTAAGCGTTGGACATTTGCTGGAAAGGAGGTTGGTTCCTTTGTCGTAGTTGGTGGTATTGAAATTGCAGCAGCATTGACAGGCTTGCCTATGTTCGGGGCGTTGGGGGCAATGGCCGGTATGACTGGCGTGATCCCTAACGTGAAAGATTTAAAAGACAAGTATAAGCAATTAAAAGCGGAAGAGAGTAAAATTAACAATACGGGTGTTGGGATCTTACTCAAAAATAAAAGTGTATAACAAGTTGCTGCATAAGGAAAAAATACTCGCTACGCTCCCAATTTTCCGGATAGCAAGGCGTTGACCGTCCGCTCTTTGTCTAATGCCGACTGTCAGGGCAAGTCGAGACCTTTAAATCAAAGTGTCAGATTAGATATGAGCCACTACATAAGTTTAGGGGCTGACATAGCTATACAGCCCCAATTTTTATTATTGTCAGTAGTTTTGCCCTAACTTTTTTGCCAACTGCGCTATATAGTTAGGGTTGTCTTCAGGTATCCACTTTCCATATATCGTCGCTATCATATTTGTATTCGCATGGCCCATTTGACTTGCTAGCCAAGCTTCGTTACACCCTGCTGTAAGCATCCTACTCGCATACGTATGTCGAAGTTGATACGCAGCGCGGTAAGAGACACCTGCTTCTCTCAACCACTTTTCCCATTGCTTTGGGGCTGTTGTAAGTTCTGGTCTTTTGTAAGGTTGATTAGCTCTTCCTAAGAAGACTCTTCGTCTTTCGACGATATCAAATTTACCGTATTTGTAATGAATTTTATCAGTTACAGGCGGAAGAGCTGCGGACTCATCCTTCATTTCTTCTAGCACCGCTAATGCTGCTGGAAGAAGCTCTACCACGCGGTAGCCGCTTTTGGTTTTTGGTGGTTTTAGCTTACCTTTTCTCGTGAGATTGTATTTAACAATTATTTTCTTGTTTTCCAGATCGACGTCTTCCCATGCCAGCGCCTTCAGTTCACCGTGCCGCAGTCCCGTCCAGGCTAGGAATTTAACCATTTGTTTCACTGATGGAACATGGATTGTGGCGAGAAGGCAGTCTAGTTCATTCACTGTGAAAGGCTTAACGTAACGATCGTAATATTCTAAATTAAGGTCGTCTTTTTTCAACGGCGGTACTAATCTCATTGGATTTTCTTTCAAGTGTTCTTCTTCAACAGCATAATCTAGTACTCTACGTAGCGTACTGCTGTACTCGTTAACTGTCGTTACCGTGCAGCCAGCAAATTTCGTTTTCCTATTGCCTAGTACGCTCTTTTTTCTTAAATCTTTAAGAACTGTCTTAGTAAGATGTCCAAGTGGCTTTGAGGCGAGTCTGTAGTGCGAGAGCCAGTTAAGAGCTGTATTAAGTTTATCTCTAATTGAGTCGGAGAGTACCGAATCATTTTCTTCTACATAGCTTTTGAAGCAAGCTTCTACAGTGATCGATGAGCCTACGTTACGTGTACTAGTGGGGAAGTGCTTAGACCAAAATTCTTCCTCATCATATTTAAATAAGCCATTTTCGATGTCCTTTTTTATGTTACGTAGTCTGTTAATAGCAACATCAATATTATTCAAGGTTGGGGGATAACCAAGCGATTTTCGAGTATGTCCAAGTTGTCCTGGAAGCTTAAATTGCAAACGCAGGCTACCATTGTGCACTGATACCCCTTTGGCTGCCTTTAGTGCGACTTTTAAAGGGTCATCCTCCTTAGTTCGAGTTTGAGACATCACATATACTTCCTAAAATTTGCTACGTTTACAGAGATGGCGTGACCCCTGCCAGCCTGCTTCCAAACTTTGCCCTCTGGCATCGGCTTCTTCGTACTTTTCACTCGCTGACGAACTGCGCTTACGCTTTTCCCGAGTTCAGCAGCGGCTTCTTCTAGAGTTAGCCACTGACTTTGAGGCTTTTTGAGCTTCGCAAGCTCTGTTTCTAGGAAAGCGATCTTATTCAGAATCCATTCGATTTTTTCAGGGTTGTCCATTACCTCGGCGATATTTATGCTAGTTGGGTTGGTCAAGACTTTTTTCTCTTTGTTTATAAAACTGATATCAGGTTACAAAACAAAAAAAATTTTCAGAAAAATTACGTGCTTTTGTGTATGTCTTTTAGGTATATATAAATAATAAATTTGCATAAAAGTTCTTAAAAGTTGTCTGTGAGTTTTATACCGAATTTTCGCACTCAACCTCTGCTTTCAATATTCATCAAAACCATTGTCCCAGGTGCTGTCAAAACTGTCAGATATAATCTCGCTCGAAGTGTCGCATTCAAATATGGTTTCTGAATGTGCATGAATCAAATCGCAACTAAAAGAGTCAGTCATGTGATTCTCGATGTCTTGGAAGCTAAGTGAAGAGGTCTGTTCTTCTGTAAAATCAGAACCGAGTGGATTACCCGCTACATCAACAGCCGAGCCTTTTATCATAGGTAGCCCAGATGCTGGATTTACCGTCACAGGATTTTGTATATGAGTGTCTTCTATGCTTGGAGATGAATTAACTTCAACATCGCAATGATCGAAAAGTGTTTTTGAAAGCAACGTCATGTTTTCCTCGATTAAATCGTATTTCCACCACTAGAAATTTACGGAAAAATATGCTAATTTCAATTTCATTGACTGCGATAGCTCAGCAGCAATGTGATTGCTAAGTAGATTCGCTTCACCCTCCAAATATCCAATTTTTGACGCTTGATTCTGTGTCAGTCGTTATCTCTTCATAAAATCTCCCAGAAGAGGGACTAGTTAGTTCTGAGGTTTACTATCAGGACTTATAAATGAGCAACAAGACAAAAACACGTGATCTGAATATCAGGTTTATTCATCAATTTAAGCGTTCAACCAGAACTGAGTGGCCGGATAGATTCCGTCTGTGTTGGTTCTTTGACCCAAATTCTCTCGATTATATTTACGAGCATAAAAACGAACATTTCATCACTAATGGTTTTGTTCTGTCAGATGCTCTAGTAAAGCAACTACCGGAGGGGTTTCAAAGGAAGTATTTTGAACCACACGAGAGATGTTTGTTGTTTTTGCTATTCGAGATTCAAATTGTCAATTTCATCAACTCTGACGTTGTAGGTTCTGACGAATTTGAGAATACGTTTGGAGTTTCAAAAAAGCGATACTTTTCTGCTGATGCGATTGACGAATGGACTGAACAGATCGAACTACTTTAGGGCTGCGTTGCAGCCCGTTTTTTATGCAAGGGCGATGACAATTTCTGAGCGTGCGGATGAGAGATATACTTCAACTTTATTAGAATCCTCCTTTTGATTCGTCTGTCAAATCTGACAGTCGCATATGTGCCAAAAGCAGCCGTTCAAATATTTGTAATTAAACGGCAGAAAAGTACGTAAACCAGTCTTGCACTGACTTATTTTTGCTTTTTTTCAAGTCAGCACGATAAGAGCTAGGCTTTTTAAGCGTTAACGCGCACTAATGAATAATGCCAATGTCGTCCAAAATAACAGAGACATCATGTCTTGGAGTAAACGTTATATTAAGAATCAAGCTATCTTCTTGTCTAACTTTAGATAAAAACTCAATCGGAAAAACCACTGTCTGCAAAGTCGGCTCCGTAGGTGCGAATTTTACATCTTCATTTTCTAACTCTGAGTAGTCAGATACTAGCAACGGAGAAATACTGGCCTTAGGTTTCGTCTTTTTATTGATTACGACATCATCCTTATTGAGAAATTCTATCTTAATATCAGAAGCTAAGTTATAGGGTCTGCATGCCTCATGCTCTTCGGATGTGTCTATCGCGATAGACACAGTTAGATTCTGTTTATCTTCAGCAGTGACATGCAAGGTTGGTAATGCGAGTTGTAGCGTCGTTGCAACTTGTTCTTCGAGTTTCAGTTTCAGTACCGTGTTTGGCGTATCCACCCCGCCTCTTAATTGTTCCTTTTCAATCGAGAATGACACTGGCTCATCTTGGCTATTAACCCAAATTTGAAAGTTCTTGTTTTCTTTCTTAACGCTTTCAAAGTTTTCAATAGACCTGAATGTTGAATTACTAAACCGAGATACATAGATATCATCGGGTAAGCCAAACTCTGAATATGGCGGGTACCTCAATATGTCCTTATATTCATGCTTTCCAGATAGGGTAAGTTCAATGAACGCTGACACAAATACCTTGGTTACTTGCTCTTGCTGTTTAGGTGTCAAGAGCTTTTTATAAAACTTCTTACTGCCTCCCCAATGAAAATCATCAGACATATCTTCATTGAAATTTATGTGATTTGCTTTGTGTATGTAGATTAAATGATTCACGTAATTTTTGCCGTCATCATATTCAACCCTTTGCCACTGTTGACTCCCCAAGAACTGGTAAACGTCGGCGTCATGGCCGCCCTGTAAAACAAGATAATTAGTATTCTTAAGAATGTTTTTGCCATATTCGTGTTGGTATTGTCCGTCCATGGGCGCTAATGCCACTACCGATTTAATTCCAAATCCAAACTCTGTAGGTCTTCCACTGTTCGGTATCGTTTTCAAACTGTTGAATGTCGAAGCTAAAGCGACAGCTTCTCCACCTCTAGACATGCCAATGAGGGCAACATTCTCTAAGTCCAGCTTGTTATAAAACTTGTGATCACGTTGGTTGTTCCACACGCCAAGTAGCTTTAGATGCTCTAAAAGAATCCATCCACGAGCACCGTTTTCTCCCCACAAACCATTTAAATAAGTTTGATCGACCTGAACAACAAAAAAACCGCGACTGGAAAACATCTCTCCTAAATAATCAAAACCGGGAGCTGAGTTACCATGAACCAAGAAAATGACAGGTAGCCTTTCTGAAGTTTGGGGCAGCCAAACTTTAGCTTCTAAAGGTAAATTTTTGCTATCAAATCTATGGTAGGCATCATATTTATAGCCTTGGCTTTTGGAATAGTCAGCAAGAAATTTTGGTAGCGTTACGTTAGGTGCGACTAGGTCTGGCTTATCGATGGAAAATAAATATGGCTTTTCTCCATAAGTCATTACATCATATTTGTACTTGCCTGTTTTTGCTGGATTCGAAAGGCTACTTATCTTCTTAGCTGGAAAAGTATAGCTATCTGAAACGCACTGTAACGTGTCGGACGCCAAGGTTGAATACGAAACAGCTAAAGCGATGCTGGTAATAAATATTGTAAGCAAATGCTTCAACGAATTTTCCTTTTTAATCAAACTATTTATTGGCTTCATCTCTGACGACAATAAATCATTAGTGTTTTAGATACCATGTTTAATTGTCCCTGTGCAGCTAATGATAAATCATTGCTGTAACAAGATTTTTATTTTTTATGTAACATTGGTCGCATGTATGTATGAAAAAGTTTAAATAATCTAATTTTTATTTTTTCCATAATAACTAGCCAAAAATAAACAAGAAAATGTCAAGCTTTTTCGCTTGACTGCCATTGGACGTCCATTAACAAATGGCGACTTCAGGCGTTAACTAGTAGTTTAAATAACTGGAGTGAAATTCCGGTATTTGTCTATTGATGCCCGTCAGCCATCGCAGTTGGGCATTTTCGCATGTTAAGCGGACTTCTCGTTACTCAGCTTATTTGAAACTTTGAGTTAGCTACATTGCCCCTGCTGAACCTGAATCAATTTATATCAGCTATTAAGGGGTAGCTCAGTACTCCTGCGCTTTGCAGCAAGCGGACTCTTATCAACCCACCTAAACAGATACATTATAATTAGCTTTGTGACACCGCTTGTAATGGCTAACACCAACAGCGGCCAGCCATCTGCTAAACCCATACTTAAAGCAAATATAATCGTAGAGATATCCATCATAAATATGAACTGGCTCATTTTAAGGTCGACTGCACCGGTGTGCCCAGAGCTACAGAAGAGTCTTATCTGATATAGTCGTGTAAGCCGACCTATCGCAGGAACATGATGACGCAAAACTGTTTAATGCCGTCAACAAAATGGGACGACTCGCGGTGCTAGAAAACAACGCAGGTACTTTGGAAGCATTGAGAAGTTTGTTCGAGATAGCTTATAGTAATTAATATCACTCGTACGCACAAAAGCTCACCGGTGGACTCAGCGTTCACTGCACAACAATAATCATGGACGTAATATGAAAGTCTTATTTATCTTAACCATTATTTTCTTCTCTCCCTTCAGCAATGCTGTAGTAAAAAGACATGATGTTCCCCCTGAAAATTATGTCATTGATAAAATGCCTGAATACCTAGTTGATATGCCCCATGAAGGACATGGTGTATTAATTAATTCACAATGGGTTGTCACTGTAGCACACACTATTTTTTATGATTATGTTGGCAAGGAGCTATTAATTGGCTCAAAAGAGTATGAAATTGAGAGCGTTCACATACATCCAGATTACGCTCAACCTAATGAAAATTTACTTAAAGGTGATTTAGCGCCCTTAATGAATTTTTTTAAATCTAGAAGTGATATAGCGTTAATCAAATTAACTTCAACTGTTAGCGGTGTAGAACCAATCAATATTTATTCTGGTAAAAGTGAAAAAGACAAAACAATTACAGTCTATGGTAGGGGTGCTACCGGGGACGGATTAACTGGCGAAAACCCAGATACTAAATCACTTCGAGTGATGAACCGGTTTCAAAATATTGTTGAGAGAGCGGAAGATAACTGGTTAGCATTTAAATTTGACGAACCAGCAAACGCACTGCCACTTGAAGGTATGCATGGTTCAGGAGATAGCGGAGGTGCTTCTGTTATCTTTCAAGACGGTGTTCCTTTTCTAGTAGGTTTATCAAGTTGGCAATTAGGGCACGGCGATATATCTACTTTTAAAGGTGGATTGTATGGTACTACTGCTTATCAAGTCAGGGTGTCAAATTACCATGGCTGGATATTAAGTGTATTGGGTAGCTAACAAGCTGTTTAATCAGGACAAAATTTAGTTCGTATATTTCGTTGCTCAACAATTTTAGCCAACTAAATTTTTTGACCATTGACAACGACGTTGAACGTCCGCTCCTTGTTTGGAGCGGACTGGCGAGTTAGAAGTATCCAATGTCCGCTTTACGCTCATAGCTGCCTGTCAGATGGAATCTAAACCCATTCTTCGAAACTGTGTGATCAAATATAAGCTACCATAGCTAAACACCTAAAAGTCTTGTGACTTTTACGCGTTGAACTAAAAAAGCACCCTCACGGGTGCTCAATATTATTCGCTTTTCAACTTTCGCATAGCCAAAAACGCAATTAACGCTAGAGCTAGACCGACCCCAACACACCCGAAAGCAATTAGGTACAGTCTATTCGAAAGGGGTTGGTATACAATGAACTCTGGATAATCCAGCAGCAAAAATGCAATGTTCCAGAGCGTATTAATTGTAGCAATAGCAATTATTTTGTTACTCAGCGACATCCACTTACCGCTCATTTTTAAGCACGCGTTGAAAAGGCTTTCATAGTTTATTCTCATTTATTTTCCTGATAGTTAGTCCTGCAACTAACTAAGCTCTAGGAAGGGAAAATTTGTCGTTGGTCAGAGGAAATTTCTTTTTTCTAAAAAATTTCCGAGAATTCTGTTTCGAGGAAAGCCAGGCCATTCAGTCTAGGTCTGATAATGGGTAGAGATACTTTACATTTAATTTTTTTCCAGTAGGCACTATAAAGCCTCGATGTGAATCGATGCTTTTGAGACTAACAGAAGCATTGTAAAAAGGACGGTACGCCTAGTTGGATAAAGCTAGAACTTTATCTATGTACAGTGGATTAAAGACTCCTCTGCAAGGTCTAGCCGTTACTTGTGGCAAGGGCCAGCGCCAGTCATTTTAAGCGTTTTTTATGTCATATTCTTGCTCCCGTATGAGATTTGGTTATAGGCGTACCGTTAAGTAGCTGAGATGAAAATATGTCGCGATCACGTTCCCTTCTCAACAAAAAAATTGTACTCCAGCTAAAGTTTTCAGTGTCACGTAAATTATGCTGAAAAATTTCCTGATTAGAGCCTATGTAGTTTTAGTTGAGTTAGCCTATCCTTTACATACACTGCTTAGGATTCATGAAACTGGGCGGCACACTATTGAAAGTACGGTAAACCTCGGCTGCGCTTTCCTCGCTAACTCGTCACATGTAGGGGTACATGTGTTAAAGGTGCTTTGTCTATCAACACGATATTCAATGCCCCTTAAAGCTACTAGAAGCCATAAGAAGAGGGAGCCTACTGGCTCCCTAAGGTCACTTCTTTATCATTCTAATAACCCTAATGCTTTACCTGCATCGCGAAACCCATCCAGCCTAAGTTCAACAACTCTGTCACCACTGCGTTTAGCAAGCTCTTCCATTTTAGCCAATTGTTCAAGAAATTCGTCCCTATGGACAATTGATGATCTTTCGTCTCCCAGCTGCCTTTTGCTGTTGAACATTAGCTCATATAAAAGACTGCACTCTTTGTGCTGGAATTTGATTTGCTCGTTAAGCCTGGCTTGCTGGCTTTCAGTAAAAGTGCTGTGGCTATTAGAAAACAGCCTAGCGTGTGCTTTCTCAATCTGAGTAAGAAATCTTTGTCGGTGGCTATACATGTATACGAACTCGTATAGCCCACTCTCGTCTTCAAATTCTTGTAGATATTTCGAAAGGATTTTGGCGCGAAGATCACCATTTGATTTATTCTTTGCGTTAGATGTTTCCATTTCAATTGCGATACGGCAGTCTGTATTCGCATCAACGACAAGAGCATCAATGAGTCTTGGGTCATTGGCGCGATTTTCTAGTTGGATAGCGATATCACGCTCAGAAGCAAAGCCTTTTATTTTATTGGCCTTCACAAGGTCAAGCACAACAAGTTGCACTGACAAATCATGGATCATGTTTCTTTCATTAATCCGACTCACATCTGAGCGCAAATGTAACTCTCGGTTAAGTAATAGCTCTGCTTCGCGAATACCTTGAGATGTTAGAATGATAAAACTTCGGTCAATATTAGCGAATGAAGGGTGAACCGCTAAAAGCCCTTTCTTTTTCATCCTGTTAATGAGTTTATTGACACCTTCCCGTGTTAACTCAAGATGTCGCTGAACAACGGTTTTCGATGTGACGCCATAGCTACCAATGATAGCAATGACAGCATTTTCTCTCAGTAGTCCGAGGCTAGCTGGATCGCTCGGTTTTGATACAAGGATGTGTCTAATCGAGTTTTCAATCGCTCTTTCTATATAGTTCATGTTTATCTCCATTTTATAGTTTCAAAACTACATAGAAACCAACCCAGAGAAATCAGCAGGGTAGGGCATGATGCTTTGCATCCTGCCGGAGCTTCGCAACGCTAAGCACTACGCTTAGCAATTATGATTTTCTTACGAAAAACACAAACAACTTCGTTGTAGCAACACTTCTGCAAGCCTGAGCGGACGCGACTTGTCGCTGCTCTGGCACTCATTGCTACGCGAATTCGACAGAAGCGTTGCTCGGAGTCAGCTACCGCTGATTTAGCCACATTCCACCATGCTCTACTCAGGGAAAGCTGCGCTTTGAATACCCCATCGCAGAGTTCACACCGTTGGTGTTTCAGTTGCCTGCAATTACTTCGTAATTACAAGCAATTTTGCATAAGCAAAATGAAATCTGGCTAAATCTGCGATGCTGCCTCCGGCTCCGATAATTGTTCTGTTTCACAAAACTATCATCTGCGCAGTCGTTATTGAGCTTTGCTCAAGCCGTTTTGCAAACCCCTTTGGGATTTGCAGGTTTACATCTGCGATGAAAAGAGCACCACGAAGGTGCTCTCAGTTTTATTTGCTCTTTTTCAATTGCTCAGCACTGATGTGACATGAGAGTGACAAAAGATAAATGAGCAGTATTGTTAGATAACCGCGAGTACCCAAAAACGGGTACGAAGGATGCGGTTCAAATTGAGTGATCAGCTGTACAACGAATACTGCAAATATTACATCCCCAATATTCTGTAAAAGTGCACTCAACGTACACAACAGCTTAATGAGTGGCCTTTTTCTAGATTGCATGAAGCCTCCATATTTAATGTCTTCAGCATTAAAAAGAGTCAATGCAAGAGAAATATCGTTATAGGCGTATCTAAATGAGCCAACAATATTTTCACTTTACTTCATTATTACTAAGTTAAGGTGAAGAACTTAATGTTCGCTTTAAACTAGAGTACAAAGAGTAAAACATTAAGCCATAGTGTTAAATTTCGAACATACGGCCCCCTTCAGTTCAACAGTTTTAATATCAACTGTTTGGGTGTATTGTTAATACTTAAGGATAACAAGAGTTTTCAGTAAAACTCGCAAAACAAGGATGTCTAATGAAGCTTTCAAACGTTCTGTCTCTCGTCAATCAAGTCGAAAAATCCAAATTCATCAATGCTATAGATCGTATCTGCAATGAAGCCGTCAAGCACGATAAGAAAATAGCGGCCCAGTTAGACAAACTTGATGGTCAAATCAAAAATGCATCCAGTACCGACATTACCCAATTATTCAAAATAATTCTTCCTTACTTCGAGAAGTCAGTAAGAGAGCAATTGGCAATGCTCGGCGCGCAAGCTACGTTGCTTACAAATATTTTAAGTCGAGACGGAAATTGCATAGCCCGCGTTACATGGGTTGAGTCGCTTTACACTAAGGAATGGGGCGTTATCAACTCAAGAGCTAATGAGTTGAAATCGGAAATTGAAGCCGTTGATGATGGTGAAAGCTTTACTGATGGGAAGCGATTAGGGATTTATTATGCTTGCCTCAAAGAAGCTTATTCAAATGATGAGAAGATAAACAGAGAAGCAAAGATCACCGATGACGAGCGAGGCATTCTGAACGTACTTGCTAAACAACTCGATGTTACTGCTGATGATCAAGCTGGGGTAGAGCATCTCATTGATGAGATCCCAAAAAATGGCGTGCAGGACGCATTAAATGAACTCCGTGAAATCGGTTTGGTATTCATAAGTAGAAAGCTACAGACAGTATACGTGCCAGATGAAATTGTCAGTCTTTTGCATCGTTTGCAGGGTAAAGACCTCGCTGATAAGCACCTATTGCGAATTTTACGAACACTTAGTGATGCTGAACTATCAAATATCCTTAAAAATCATCGTAAGAAAATTCGTGGTGTAGAACGTAAAGAAAAGATCGTTAATATCATGAAGCTGGGTGTGCCTGCTGTCCAACTTCTTCAGGTAGATTTATACAGTGAAGATACCAATGTTAACGACAGAAAAGAGCGTCTCAAATCGTTAATTCAAGACTTGGATCTTGACCTTGATAAGCTTGGTACAACGCTTGATGAGCGTACGGCATTAATACTTGATTCCTTAAACTCATGCGCTGAGCGGGAATTCAATTCTCTTAGCGCTACAGGGTTCAAAGAACTCTTTGCTGCATTACAAAATCACTTCCCATCTTTAAATGCAATTTTAAAACAAGAATTCGAGCTTGAAGAACAAGAAGAATTGGATGTCGAGAAACTCAGAGCATTGAGTATTACTCCGTACGATATTCTTTATATGCTCACAAACGAAGAAGTAAAAACTGTCGTTGAAAGTATGGGGATTAAGAAGCGAGGTAACTTACGTTTAAATATTCTGGCAAGCTTCGCAGACGCAACAGACAAACTCATCGATAACTATGGTGCGTTAGCAAGAAGAGATTTAGCGACCCTTAAAGCCGACAACATCGAAATTGCTGAAGGAGATTTAGGCGTTAAGTTTGAAGAGGTAACTAAGGCGATTTTTGAACAACTGGGTTTGCTAGTTGATGAAGACCTTCGCAGAGCTATCAATACTGCAAAAGACAAAGCCGATGTTCTAATCTCGTTGAGCGAAGATGATGTAATCGTTGGTGAGGCAAAAACTTGTAAGAACGGAGACTTTGCAAAATATTCCACTACATCGCGCCAGGTAAAAGCATACGCTAATCGATGCGAGCAAGCAGGCAAACGAGTCGCGCAAGTATTGATTGTAGCACCTACATTTTCTGAGGACTTTGTAGAAAGTGCTGAGATGGATACAGAGGTGAACATATCACTATTAGAAGCGGATGGTCTGAAGAAGATCCTCGATGCATACAAGGCACGACGCAATCCAAAGTTTTCTGCAAAGCTATTCACAAAAGGTGGATTGTTAAAAGCTGATTTAATTGCGAAAAATATTTAGTTACAGCAGTGTTGCATTTAACAACTTAGATGAGTCTAGATCAGATTAAAGTTAAATCTGATAGTTGAACTTTAACTAAGCTATCTATGAAATGCCCCGATACAACGATAGAGGTGAATAGTGTCAGGAGGACAATCTCAGAAGTTACTTTTTAAATACTTGCAATCATGCGAAAGAAAAGGTGCACAGTTTACAAAAGAGCAATTAATTCAAGCGGTCGGTTGGAAGCCTGCGACTTTCACAACCTATTACAATAAAGGGCAGTTAACTCAGTTTGTAAATGAAATTGCAGATAATTCGTTTGATGCAACAAACACACTAGATCTGAATTTTACGCAGTTCAAAAAGCGACTGTCTCAAAGCAAGCACTTTCAGGAGTTAGGTCATAAGTGCAAGTCTCCCTTAGCAAGGGCATTATTAAAGAAGTCGAAAGATAACATGATGCTCGCGTTAGAGCTTTATAATCGTCCATCACTTGAGAATAAGCTTGATGGTTTCGTACTTTTGTTTTGTACGGCTTGGGAACAACTATTTAAGTCAGTCCTAATTGAGCGTGAGGGTGAAGACTTCATCTACGAGAAGCCGAACAAACAAGGTGTTAGAAGAACAATAAGCCTAAGACAATGTCTGCCTTATTTGTACAAAGAATCAAGTCAGATTCGGAGGAACGTGGAGAGAGTAGCAGACTGGCGAGACAAAGCGGTGCACCTGCTGATGCCAGAACTTCAATCGATAGCATCAAGAGTATTCCAATCTGGTGTGCTTAATTATTCTTCAGAATTTGAAAAATACGCTGATGTTCCGTTTATATCATCCCAACACACGGGAATGATGTCTTTAGTGGGAGACTTCAAATTGCCACCTGCGTCAACATTGAAAACCTTGTATGGGGATGCCGCCACAGAAATGCTCGAATTAGCTGAGACATTACAAGATGAAATAGAGCAGACTGACGACATTGGGTTTGCTATTCCGCTCAAGGTTTCACTTGTGTTCGCTAAGCAGGAGGGCGAAGAGCAAATCGTAATAGCTAAAGCTAACGGAAGTGCTCAAGATCTGCAAAACCTTCGAAATGCCATGATAGTTGAAAAGCCTGTTGACCCAGATAAGTCACATCCATACAGTTTGAAAGCTTTTATCAAAATAGTTAACAAGAAGCTTACAGAAGAGCTTGAAGAGAGTAAGTTGGCTAGAAAACTACCTAAGAAAGGCTTCGATGGTAAACCTGCTATGAATAGCCATTGTGTTCAGGCATGTATAAACAAATTAAACTGGAAGGCAGGTAGCAATGAATTTCATTATCACAGTCAGCTGTCTAACCGCCATCAATATTCAGAAGCAGCGGTAACAGAGCTGGTAAAGCGTATATCTAAAGACGATGATTTTGTTTCAAGGGCTAAACGGGGGAGCAGGTGAGCGATTCTAAACCGGAAGTGTTGTATAAATACAGGTCTATAAACAAATTTACGCTGGACACATTAGTCAGTAATCAAATTTACTTCCCAACCCCTGCCAAATTTAACGATCCCTTTGATACAAAATGTTCATTCAGTAAAAGTATCGAAGAAGCGAGTTATGAGGAAGCAAAAAGAGTTTTTGGCAGCGACACAGATAATATGCACTTGTTCAAGGCTGGAGGCTCAAAAAGTGCAGCTATTGATAAGTTCATACAAGAGTTGAGTCAGAAAGGAATCCTTTCTCTCTGCGAAACAAAAAATAATCAACTATTGTGGGCGCACTATGCATCTAACCATACAGGCATATGTATTGGCTTTGAGGTCTCAAACGAAAATTCACTCGGTGATAGTAAACACACTCACAAAGTGAATTATACGGAAAGCTATCCTTCTATCTCTCAGAAGTCCTTAGGGTCTCCACGGCAGAGAAAAGAGGCGCAACATAGGGTTCTCCACACTAAATCCAAACTTTGGAGCTATGAGCAAGAATGGCGATGTATATACTCTGAGGGAGATAAAGAGTATGATGTGCCAGGCAGAATTTGCGAGATAAATTTTGGTTGCAGAACTACTAATTCCGACAAATCGCTCATTAAAAGAATACTTGCTGGAAGCAACCTAAAGTTTTACCAAGCTGAAATGAAGCAAAACGACTTTGGTCTTAAGTTTAGACTCGCAAGAGAATTTTGACCGCTTGGTGTCTGTTGTTGTTAGCAGGATAAAGACAGTGGCGATTCATAATATGTGACTGCACAATGGGGGCCAAATAGGGGCCAAAGAGTAAGGTTACAATGAGTGCTGATAAGTGATGAAACTATTGCTAATGGCGCTACAAGCCAATGACAATGTGACATCGACACAAATCAGCAACGAAGCCTCATTTGGCTTCAAAATGCCGTTTTAAATAATTATGTAAAGCTAAAAGCGAAACAGCTTGCAAGTATTTTGCGAGTGAAATCATAGAAAATTGCCGGCAACACGCCGGCGATTTTTATTGAAAATATAAAATGTTGCCGATGGTCAGGCCAATGCGTTGCGCATTACTTTTCTATAAATGCTTGTTCAATTACATAATGCCCCTGACGACGCGAGTTAGCTTTCGAGAAGCCCTTGTCGTCTAGCATAGACATAAGGTCTTGTAGCATATTGTCGTTGCCACATAGCATGAATCTGTCATTTTCAGTGTCTAATTCAGGCATACCTATATCATCCAGCAACTTTCCGCTTTCAATTAGCTTCGTTATCCGTCCTTCGTGAGCGATACCGTTTTTCTCATAACTTTCTCTCGTAACAGTAGGATAGTAAATGAGTTTCTCACGCACTTCGTCACCGAAATAAGGGTTGTTAGGAAGTTGGTGCTCAATTTCGTCTTGATAGGCAAGTTCAGAGCGCCACCGCGTTCCGTGAACTAATATAATTTTTTCAAAGCTTTCATAAATGAAAGGATCTCTGATAATACTCATAAATGGTGCTAGACCTGTACCAGTGCTGAGCAAATAAAGATGTTTTCCGGGTAACAAGAAACCAGGCACGAGCGTACCTGTAGGCCTAACATTAATCATTACCTGGTCACCAGGTTCTATATTTTGAAGGCGAGAAGTAAGCGCACCATCTGGCACCTTAATACTAAAAAATTCCAATTCCTCATCATAATTTGGGCTTGCGATGCTGTAGGCCCTCATCAGTGGCCTACCATCTACTTCAAGACCAATCATAACGAATTGACCACTTTCAAAACGAAAAGATGATTCTCTCGTTGTTTTGAAACTAAACAGAGTGTCATTCCAATGGTGAACTTGGGTTACGGTTGCGTTTATAAGATTTCGCATTCGTTTTCCTACTTACTTAGTCATCAAGCCATGCTGCCATTCTCGCACACTTTACAATATGATAATAGTTATCATTAACGTTTGTGGTGTCGGTATACGCACGTAAAATCTAACGTGCTATCAGTTTTAAATAAGTATTTTTAGCAATAGTTCAACCAGGCCTTTCTTCCGTAACATTAAAACACTGTCACATTCAGTCATTTAGCTTGCGCATAGCAAAGGAACACAAATAATAGAATGTGGCAGTTCGAAATGAGGGAGGACGCTGTGTTAGCAAAAATGTTAAAACGCTTTCAGGCCCAACGTGATTGTGCCGTCGAAAACCCGTCTATCAATAATACCGCTGTATCCCTTTGGAAGGACACAGGCCAAGTCTACTATCTAGAGAATACGCTGAAGCTTACTTATCAGTCCAACGCGGGAAAGATAACAATTGAAAAGCTCTCAATGGCGTCTTTACCTCAAGTTCTTGCTGAGCTTCAAGCATTGGATACCGTCTCAACGCTAGCGCGAAAGGAAACTGCTAATCAGGTGGATGCATTTAGTGTTAGTGTGTGTGGTGTAACTTGGCAAACCGCAGACAATGGTCAGAGCATCCGTATTAAAGCGCTTCCAGAAGCTGCTACTCTGCGCAGCCCTACTGCCTGCTTCACAAAGTCTCAAGCAATTTTCAAACACGCCTTTATGCTTGAACATGATGACTTACTCACACCTGCATCATTGAGTAAGCCCGGGATCTTTACATACAATCGGATATCGTTAAATGATTTCATTAGTCAGTTAGCGCTGGCTAACGAAAAGTTAGCAAATGGGCAAAAAGCTACAGTGAGCGTTGGTCATCAAAATTTTGAAACTGCATTTACTGACCATGAGCAGTCAATCATTGAAAAATTCATAAAGCACGATGAAACCGTATTCAATAAAGATGGACGTCAACGTCTACTTACTGATAAAGGTTAGGCTTGTTTTCAGCATGATACGTTGATAATTATGGGCTGATACACAGCTTACAAATATTGAGCGCATGCCCAACTCATCGACATTAACAGTAAAATCTCATTTAACCGTTGTTCCGTAGAAAAAGTGTCCCAAATAGTTGAATGATCGTTGTATCATTGCGTTTTTTATCTTTCAGAAAACTCAACGTGTTCAGTTAACCGCTAATCGCGAAAGTTAACTCGTTAAAATAGAGGTTTTAGTAGTGCTAAGGAAAGGCTTAGTTATCACCACGGTTATTTTACTACCCATCGCAACCGTGTTGTTTTTTATGAGTATTCACGACCTGTTTAAAATGAAAACAGTAACGGTCGACCCGAAGCTTAAGGAAATTTCAGGTATAGAATACGATAAATACAAAAGGCTTTGGGCCATTAACGACAGTGGCGATGGACCTATCCTTTATATGCTCAATAAAGATGGAACTATTGAGAGGGAAGTTACAGTTACAAATGCCAAAAACGTCGACTGGGAAGATATGACACAAAACAGTTTCGGTCATTTCTTTTTAGGAGACTTCGGTAACAATGACAACAAGCGACGCTGGTTAACGATTTATAAAATTGAAAACCCCATTGACATAAAAACCGATACCACAGAAGCAGAAATCATTAAGTTTACTTACCCGGAAATGGGAAAAGGAAAAGTAAAACCGAAAGACAAGAACTACGATTTGGAAGCGTTCGTGGAGTACAAGCGTAACCTCTACCTGTTTACAAAAAATAGAACAAAACCCTTCGATGGCATCACCAAGTTGTATAAGGTGGGGGACCATGCCGCTAACTTTGACGCACAGCTCATCGGCGAATTTAAAACCTGTACTACCCTTGAAAAGTTATGCTGGATCACATCGGCTGCAATAAGCCCTGATAGGACTAAACTGGTGCTGTTAGATTCAACAAGCCTGTGGTTATTTGAAAATTTTGAAGGCGATAACTTCTTCAGTGGCGATGTGTCGCGTATTGATTTAGGCGTAGTCACACAAAAAGAGGCAGTGACGTTTTATGACGACAACACGCTGGTTTTCACCGATGAAGAGTACAAGGGGTTATTTGGGGGCAACATTTATGAAGTTAAGCTCGACCAAGCAAAGCGGAACGTGATTAAATACCGCGAAAGCTCGAATCAAAAAGAAAAAGCACCAAAGCAGTAAATACTATGAAGTTCAGTCCGCTACTCTCAGAATTAATTCAGGCACTAACGTGTCTTCCCGGCGTTGGCAACAAGAGCGCTCAGCGTATGGCATTCCACCTATTAGAGCGTAATCGCACTGGAGCAATTGATTTAAGCAACGTATTACACAACGCCATGGAGCATATTCATCATTGTAAGCGCTGCAGAACATTTACTGAAGACGAGCTATGTGACATTTGTCGTCACCCTGAAAGAGAAGCAAGTGGCTTGTTATGTATTGTTGAAAGCCCACAAGACGTACTAGCAATCGAACAAACCTTAAGTTACAAGGGGCAGTATTTTGTGCTTATGGGTCATTTGTCTCCTATTGACGGCGTTGGGCCAGAAGAAATTGGTCTTACTGAGCTTGAGGCTCGTCTTGCCGCAGGTGGGATAAATGAAGTTATCCTCGCCACAAACCCGACAGTAGAGGGGGAGGCCACGGCACATTATATCGCTCAACTTTGTGCAAGCCATAACGTTGATGCGTCTCGAATTGCCCACGGCGTGCCGGTTGGGGGAGAGCTCGAGTATATTGATGGTAATACTCTCACCCACGCATTTTCGGGTCGCCGCAAACTATAGTACTGTAAATTGGAGTATACCCATTCTTAGTAATTAAAACACTCAACGTGGGTCTGCATCTGGCGGGCCTACGTCACGTTCTCTCTTATCGCTCGCCCACAAAATACTCAACATCAAACTTTATTGAAGATAAATCTCCTTATAAAAAATAAATTTTCGTTCTAAACGTTGAAAAGTGCGTTGAGCGACCTTACCTGTTTAACATCAAACGTGATCCATTCAACGAGGAGATATTGGATTATGGCTGAAGCAGCCCACAAAGAAACCCACGGTTTTCAAACAGAAGTAAAACAGCTTCTTCATCTGATGATTCACTCTTTGTATTCAAACAAAGAAATTTTTCTACGTGAGTTAGTGTCAAATGCGGCAGATGCTGCGGATAAGTTACGCTTTCGTGCGCTAGAAAATGACAGTCTTTACGAAAACGATGGCGAGTTAAACGTAAAGCTTAGCGTCGATAAAGAAGCAAATACCGTCACCATTACCGATAACGGTATTGGTATGACTCGCGATGAAGTCATTGCGAACTTGGGTACAATTGCTAAGTCAGGCACTAAAGACTTCTTTAGCAAACTTTCTGGCGATAGCGCTAAAGACTCACAACTCATTGGCCAGTTTGGTGTTGGCTTTTACTCTGCGTTCATCGTAGCTGACAAAGTAACGGTGCGAACCCGTGCTGCTGGTGCAGATGCATCGCAAGGTGTTGAGTGGATTTCAGACGGTGAAGGTGAATTCACTATTGCTGAAATCAACAAGCCTACACGTGGCACCGAGATTACACTTCACCTACGCGAAGACGAAAAAGAATTTGCTGATGCATGGCGTTTACGCTCTATCGTAAGTAAGTATTCTGATCACATCAGTATTCCTGTGCAGATGTGGAAAGATGAAGTGCCTGAAAGTGAAGGCCCTGATGGCGAAAAAATTGAAGGCCAGCCTGGTGAATGGGAAGTTGTAAACAAAGCCACCGCTCTTTGGACTCGTGAAAAGTCTGAGATTACTGATGACGAGTATAACGAATTCTACAAGCATATCTCTCATGACTTCGCTGATCCGCTTGTATGGGCGCATAACAAAGTAGAGGGTAAAACAGAATATACAAGTTTATTGTATATCCCTTCTAAAGCGCCGTTTGATATGTGGAATCGCGACCAAAGTCATGGTCTTAAGCTTTACGTTCAACGCGTTTTCATTATGGACGACGCCGAACAGTTCATGCCTACTTATCTACGTTTTGTTAAAGGTTTGCTAGACAGCAATGATCTTCCGCTTAACGTGTCTCGTGAAATTCTACAGGACAATAAGATAACGCAAGCGCTACGCCAAGGTTGTACTAAGCGCGTATTACAGATGCTTGAAAAAATGGCGAAGAACGACAATGAAAAATATCAGTCGTTCTGGAATGAATTCGGCAACGTGTTAAAAGAAGGGCCGGCTGAAGATTTCAGTAACCGCGAGAAAATTGCTGGCTTGCTACGCTTCTCTTCTACACACGGTGAGTCTGATGCACAAACCGTATCATTAGCTGACTATATTGAGCGAATGAAAGAAGGCCAGGATAAGATTTACTATGTGACAGCAGATAGCTTGCAAGCTGCCAAGTCTAGTCCTCACCTTGAGATTTTCCGCAAGAAAGGAATTGAAGTGCTATTGATGGGCGAGCGCATTGACGAATGGTTAATGTCTCACCTTACTGAGTTTAACGAGAAGCAGTTTGTCTCAATTGCGAAAGGAAACTTAGATTTAGGCGACTTAGAAGACGAAGAGTCTAAGAAGGCGCAAGAAGAAGCAGAAAAGCAAGTTGAAGGTGTTCTTGAGCGAGCTAAAACTGCACTTGGCGATAAGGTTGTAGACGTTAAATTTACCCATCGCTTAACAGATTCACCTGCGGTCATCGTAGCAGATGACAATGGCATGACTACGCAAATGATGAAGCTTATGCAGGCAGCAGGGCAGACCGTGCCAGACGTGAAGTATCACTTTGAACTTAACCCTGAGCATAGCTTGGTGAAGCTGCTGGCAGATACCCAAGATGAAGAGCTGTTTAATCAGTGGGTAGGCGTATTGTTTGATCAAGCTGCATTGTCAGAACAGGGTAGCTTGAAAGACCCATCTAGTTTTGTTCAGAACTTGAACACACTTCTAATGAAGTTAGCTAAATAAAGCAATAAACCATTAGGTTTACATTTAAAAACGGGCGTAATGCCCGTTTTTTTATTTCTACGACTAACAAAAGTAAGTTTAGCCATTTTATTGTGCTATATTTTGGCGGTCTAAAATTTCAAGTTAATCATATTAAGAGTTAGCTTATTCATCTTAAATAAGATGAGTTACTGAATGGGTGTAGGCGCAAATTTACAAAAGTGCCTATAAGCTGAACATATATTCGCCATTAGTCTTAAGATTAACTTTACGGTACTGCTTACACTTGTCACCCCAGTGTTGAATGTGTAAAGTGCCCGAAGTAAAAAGTTTAAAAATCATAAGCGGAGAACGCACTCATGCGAATCATTCTTCTCGGCGCTCCTGGCGCGGGTAAGGGCACACAAGCTCAGTTTTTAATGGGCAAATATGGCATTCCACAAATTTCAACGGGCGACATGCTTCGTGCTGCAATTAAAGCAGGTACAGAGCTAGGCCTTGAAGCAAAGCGTGTAATGGATGAAGGCAAACTAGTATCTGATGAGATTATCATTGGCCTAGTAAAAGAGCGTATTGCACAAGATGACTGTAAAGACGGTTTCTTGTTAGACGGTTTCCCTCGCACTATTCCTCAGGCTGACGCAATGAAAGAAGCAGGTGTCACTGTTGATCATTGCATCGAGTTTGACGTTCCTGATGATGTAATCGTAGAACGTATGGGTGGCCGTCGTGTACACCCTGCATCAGGTCGCGTTTACCACGTTGTTTACAACCCACCAAAAGTGGAAGGTAAAGACAACGAAACAGGCGATGACCTAATCGTTCGTGATGACGATAAAGAAGAAACAGTGCGCAAGCGTCTTGCGATTTACCATGAGCAAACAAAGCCGCTTGTGAACTACTACAGCGCTGAAGCGGAAGCTGGAAACTGTGAGTACCACAAGCTTGACGGTACGCGCCCAGTTGAAGAAGTGAGTGCTGAACTTGCTGAACGTTTAGGTTAATTGCCAACAACGTCAACAAAAGGTCGCTTAGGCGGCCTTTTTTGTTGCTTGTAACTTATTAGCGGATAACGTTTAATGACAACCATGAATGTTGAATTAAGCGCTGATTAATACAACGCGATATAACTAGAACATGTGGAGTAGACCATGGTTTTGCCAATCACGGCGTTTTACGCCAGCTTACTGGGTATTTGCTACCTGTATTTGTCGTTTTTAGTCATTGGCGCCAGACGTCGCCATCAAGTGGGAATTGGCGATGGTGGCCATGAAGATCTAAGTCGTTTGACTAGAGCGCACGGCAACTTTAGCGAGTACGTACCCATCACCCTTATTATGATAGCGTGTTTTGAAGCTAATACTGGCCAAGTGTGGGCTGTTCACGCATTGGGGAGCGCACTGTTATTTGGCCGTGTATTACATGCCTATGGCTTAGGTCGTCACTCAGGCGTTAGCTGGCAGCGCTTCGCGGGTATGATCCTGACTTTCCTTGCTATGCTGTGTGCAGCAATAGGTAATTTGGTGCTCATTCATTTCGGATTGTAAGCGTTGCAAAAGAAGCAAATACATATAAAAAAAATGCCAGCTTAGCTGGCATTTTTTTACCTCACTTCCAATCAGGTTGAGCTAATTCAGATATTGAGGACAGGTTCGCTGTGTGTATTGCGAAGGTATAGTCCCTGCAACAGAGAAAAAAACGCAACGAAGCGACTTGACGGAACTTTTGCCACCTAAGAGTTTCGTCCTGTTTGGCCGTTTAACCGATTCGGTTGGAGTCTAAATGCTAAAGATTCTTTTAATTTTGGTATTTCTAGTTTTTTACACCTACTTGCTGAAGCGTAGGTTTAAAGTGAAGATGATGGAGGCATGGCGCGCCGAAAAGGTGGGGTCTGAGGTTATGGTTTATGTGATGATTGTATTGCCTGTGATTCTCGCATGGCTCACTACTGTGCTCTTTGAATATCTTTTTTTCTAAACACATGTTAATACATGAATGAAAAAAAGCGCTCAAGGCATGCCATTGTTAAGCAATGCCGTTGAGCGCTTTTTCGTTTTAAAGGCTTTTAGAAGCGGTAAGTTAGTTTAGAGTATACGAAGCGGCCACGCGGGTTGTGCACGCCGCCTACATAGCCGTATAAGTCGCCATCACCATCGCCGATAGCAAACGGAGGCTCTTCGTCAAGCAAGTTGTTTGAACCAATTACAAGGCGAAGGTTATCGCTGTAGTTGTAACCAAACTGCAAGTCCACCAACATTTGAGAATCAACCGTTCTCGAGGTATTTTCTTCAAAGTCCAACACACCGTCGAAATCAATGTCAGGCGTGTCTTCAAACTCACCAACAAAGCTAATGTTTAAGTTGGCATCGAACGCACCTTTAGACCACGTTGTGCCGAATAACCAACGGTGTTCTGGATAGCCATATTCGCCAGTGTACTCAAGACCGTCTTTTTCGAACTCGTTCATGTAAGACCAATCAAGGTTAAAGCGTACGTTACCGAACTCTTGCAACTCCATGCGGTAGTTAGCGCTGAAATCAACACCAGACGCTTCTTGAGATGATACGTTTTGGTAGGTGTTGAAAATCTTTTGAATTACACCTAATGACTCGCCTGGCTGCGGATCTAAGCGAACACAGATTGTGCTGTCTTGGTTATTACATTCCGCGTCGTAAACTAAACCGAATTGCTGCTCATCAATTTTGTTATCCTGCGTAATACTCCATACATCAATGCTCAGGCCTAATTCTTGAATAGGTGCGTAGATAACTCCTACGTTCCAAGATTCTGACTCTTCTGCATCCAAGTTAGGGTTACCCGCAAACTCGATATTGTAATCCAACGATTCACAATCTTGACCTGTTGCATCACAGCGATATTTGTCTACGAAGAAAACACTTTTCTGTGATGGGCCAAGGCCAACTTGTGCAAGAGACGGTGCTCTAAAGCCCTGAGCCCATGAACCGCGCACGGTTACTTCATCACTTGGCGCCCAACGTAATGCTATTTTAGGATTAGTTGTACTACCAAAGTCACTGTAATGGTCATAGCGGCCAGCTAGTTGAAGCTCAAGCTGTTCAGCTAAAGGTATAGATAGCTCTAAGTATGCAGCATACTGGTCGCGTTCAGCAGAGGCAGAAACCGATTCAGTACCGAAGATTAATCCGCGCTGGAACTGAACATCAGGAACGTCAGATACTTGCTCTTCGCGATATTCAACACCTGCTGCCATCATGACAACATCGTCGCCGAAGCTGAATGCTTCACCGGTAATGTGAGCGTCAACGCTGGTCATTCGAGATTCACCACGGCGCACAAGGCTAGTAGTAATATCATCAATTACACTTTGTGGGTTAGTAACGCCACCAAACGGGTTGTAGTTACCAAGGTTAATTTGTTCCTGAAGCCAGTCAACGCGAACCCAGCCTTGTGACTGATCACCACTTTGTTCTGAACGGCTACGGCCTTTTTGTACAGATGCTTCCCAATCGTAGTCATTGAACGTGCCACGAAGGCCTGCGACTAAACGAAGGGTGTCAGATTCGATATCCCAGCGACGGGCACCTGCGTCAACAGGGCGGTAGCGACCAATTTCAATGTCTTGTCCAAACGGGTTATCAGGATGAGTACCCGGAACGGTTAAACCAGCATCTTCATCAAGAGGTGTTGCTGCACCGCCTGCTTCAGACGTATTGTGCTGCATTGCAACTTCCATAAATGCTGTGGTTTCGTCGCCAATTTTATAGTCGAACTGACCAATAAAGCCTACGCGCTCAGAAGCCGGTATGGTTAAACCAAATGGGCCATAATCGAACAGACAGCTGCCAGACGCCGTTGCGCTATCTTCTGGACAATCAGGGTCGATAGTTTTAACACCATCCACATAGAAGTAACCTGGGTAACCTCGTGAAGAACGGAAGTCCATACCACCATAAGGTGATTGGTTAGCTGTTCCGAATCGACCCATTTCGTCAGCGCCAAGCGTGCTGTTGTTGAAATAGTCGATGATAACTGTAGCACTGCTTTTTTCGCTTTGAGAGCCCCATAGAATACTGGCGGTGGTCTCATCATAGCTTGGGCCTGTTGTACCACCATAACCTGCATTAATCTCTAGACCTTCGTAGTCTTTCTTCAGTACTACGTTTACTACACCAGCAACAGCGTCTGAGCCGTAAATCGCAGAAGCGCCATCTTTTAATATATCGATTCGTTCGATGGCAGATACAGGAATAGAGTTAATATCAACAAATGAGTTAGTGATACTTTCAGCAAAGGCACTTATTGCCACGCGACGTCCGTTTATTAGAACAAGCGTTGCATCTGGTCCCATACCTCTGAGGGATACCGCTGCCGCGCCATTGGCTGTTGAATCTTGGCTGTTATTACGTGTCGAGAAGGTACCCGCACCTGTGGCCGGCATACGCTCGAGTAATTGTTGAAGGTTTTCATAGCCCATTCCTTCAATCATTGTTGCATCTATTGATTGAATAGGTGAAGGGCCTTCCATATCTGTACGTTTGATACGAGAACCGGTGACTGCAATTCGTTCAAGGTTGGCTGCTTCTTCGTCAGCTTGCTGTGCATACGCAGGAGATAGAGAGGTTAATCCTGAAAGTGCTAATCCCACTGCAATTGCACTTACTTTACGACCTTGTTTCATTGTTATTTCCTTATTTCCATTTTACTTGTTGTGTGTTTTTGCAACACGATGATGTTGCAAAATTATGAATAGCACTCCTAATACTTAAGTTGCAATAGGGGAAAACACGAAAGATGTGACACTTGGTTACAAAGTGTGTAAACCATGTATTACTTTTTTAAATGTGAAGCGGGATGAAGCGGCCGTGAAGTTAAACTAAAAACAGCGTAAAAATAAAGGGTTGCGGCTTAGTTAATTGGTGTTGAGGAAATGGGAATTTGATAAGGAACAAGACCGCTATTTGTAATTCATTAGTAAGAATTTACGTATATGCAATTGCCCCTACATTTTTCTTTATATACGTAAATATCACCGCTTTATCAGATCTGACCAGATTTTTTTTGCCGAAAAATTGAACGCAAGTAAAGGTCTAGCTTGGCCTTTTTGCAAGTAAGGGTATTGTTCAGCCCTACTGAAGTGATGTGAAAAGCCTGTCTTTTCGCGGTAAATACATATCGTCCGGATCTAGTGAAAATGCAACTGAGTTGGCTTTGCCCTGAATTTCTTCAATTGGAATGAAGCCATAATAACGAGAATCAACGCTATTGTTCCTATTATCCCCCATTGCTAGCACGTGATCTCTGGGCACAGTGATCAAATTAAAGTTTTTCGCAGGGCTAGGTAATGGGTTAAGCGCTATGGTTCGTGTTTGACCTAAAATATGCTCGGAATAAAGATTGTGACCTTTGACGCTTAACGTTGCTTTTTCACCATTGATAAAAAGAACGTTGTTTTCTAATTTGACCTTATCACCTTCAATGGCAACCACACGTTTAATGAGTCTGGTATCAGCTGCATTACTGTCAATAATTACAATGTCACCGCGATTGATGTTACCAGTTTTCGCGACAACAACGTCTGTGAACGGCAGTTCTAGCGTGTAGGCTGATTTATCAACCACTACGCGGTCGCCTACTTGAATGGTGGGCTCCATAGAGCCTGTAGGGACATAATACCAATCAGCAACACTGCTTCGAAACGAGAAAAGCAAAACCATAAATAAAATGAAAGGCAGGTTGTTCTTAACGCTCTGTTTTAGATTTAACACGGCTTCGGTTCTCACTTTTCGTACATTGCTCGTTAGATCAAAGTTTTATCACGACATGGCTTGTGTAATAGATGTAGATTGTAAATTACCTAATTTGTTCAAAATTGAGGTGTGGAAAATGTAACGAACTATGTCGGTAGCTAATTAAGGTTGCTCTAGCTACAGGGTGTTGAGCGTTGAAAAAAAGCAATAAAACTCATATTAATCATATGTTTATATTTCACTCTGTAAAAGATGAACGCCGCCTTTTTAGGCATGCTAAAAATGTCTGAAAAAGGAATGTCATGGCACTGGTGGTGCACTTGTGGTACTTGTTACATTTTTGACTGGCAAAGAACATATATAATGCTTGAAACATTCAAACGAACAAGAATGTACACTGCAATTGCTGTAATAACACTAAGTGCAGTTTCGATAGGGTGTACGCATAACACCAATGATCCACAAAATGTACGAACTGCTTCCGATATAACCAGCGAAACAACCGCTAATGCAGATAATAGTACTGCTTCCCAAAATACGTCACAGTTCAACGTAGACTACGAGCGTTTTACTCTGGATAACGGGCTTACCGTTGTACTGCACGTTGACAGGTCTGATCCCGTTGCTGCTGTCGCCCTCACTGCGCATGTGGGTTCAGCCAGAGAAAAAGAAGGGCGAACAGGTTTTGCGCACTTGTTTGAACACTTACTTTTTCTCGAATCAGAGAATTTGGGAAAAGGCGGTCTTGATAAACTCAGCGCGAAAATTGGCGGTTCAGGTGCAAATGGCTCGACGAGTCGTGATAGTACCAATTACTTCCAAACTGTACCCATTGATGCTTTAGAAAAAATGATCTGGGCTGAAGCCGATAAGTTGGGATTTTTCATTAATACCGTAACAGACCCTGTGCTCGCCAAAGAAAAGCAGGTGGTGAAAAACGAAAAGCGCCAGAGTGTGGATAATCGTCCTTATGGTCACAATCAATATGTGATTGATAAAAACCTTTACCCTGAAGGGCACCCTTATAGTTGGCAAGTGATTGGGTCGTTAGATGATCTGCAAAACGCAACGCTTGCTGACGTTAAAGAGTTTTTCAAAAAATGGTATGTACCTAATAATGTGGTGCTTACCATCGCGGGTGATATTGACGTAAATCAAACTAAAGCGTGGGTTAAAAAGTATTTCGATGAAATTCCTGTGGGAGAGCAAATCAATAAATTATCGCCTCAACCTACGAAGCTGAATGAGACTATAAAACGATTCCATATAGATAATTTTGCACAAGCGCCACTTTTAACTATGGTGTGGCCAACCGTACCTGAATATCACGATGACTATTATCCACTTCAAGTACTTTCTCAGTACTTAAGCCAAGGCAAAAATGCTCCGCTGAACAAGGTGCTTGTTGACGAGAAGAAGCTCACCAGTGATGTTTATCTTTATGGCTATGATGCTGAGATCGCTGGACAGCTACAGCTGCAGGTTATGGCATTTAATGGCGTGAACTTAAACACTGTTGCAGATGGAGTTAACGAAGCGTTCGCCCGCTTTGAGAAAGACGGGATTTCTTCCAAGGATTTGGCGCGCATAAAAGCAGGTCAAGAAACAGAATTTTATCAAGGACTTTCAAGCGTCTTAGGTAAAGGTTTTCAATTGGCGCAATACGAAATCTTTGCGGGCGGGGCTGAATTTATCAGCCAAGATGTTCAGAAAATTCTGGGCGTTTCACAACAAGATGTAATGCGTGTTTATAGCACCTATATCAAGGATAAACCGTTTGTCGCCACTAGCTTTGTACCTAAGGGACAGCAAGAGTTGGTGTTAAGCGGCTCTACTGAAGCTAATGTAGTGGAGGAGCAAATTGTCGCGGGGGCGGAAGAGAGCTTTGATGCGTCAGTTGCGGCTGAATACGAACGTACTCCGTCATCGTTTGATCGCACGAAAGAGCCTGCTTATGGTGAATCAATAGAAATTACACCACCTAAGGTTTGGCAAAATACACTTTCGTCTGGCATCAAAATAACGGGTATTGCTAATGACGAAGTGCCATTGGTCGCGTTTGAGTTAAAGCTAGATGGTGGCATGCTTCTAGACTCAGAAGGTAAAACAGGAACCGCCAATTTACTTGCCGCAACCTTGCTTAAAGGTACGGCGGAAAAAACACCCGAGCAGCTGGAACAGGAAATTGAGCTTTTAGGCGCTTCTCTGGAGGCCAGTGCTTCTGAAACTGATATTACTATTAGCGGAACGGTATTGTCTAAGCACTACAGTGACTTAATGCAGCTCGTCACTGAAGTGATACTTTCTCCTCGCTTTGATGAACAAGAGTTTGAATTAGCTAAAGACGATACAATCAACCAGATTGAACAAATAAAAGCGAACCCTAATGCCATTGCATCGGTTGAGTTTAAAACACTGCTTTACGGAGAGGCGCATCCGTTTGCTCAAACGGTTCTTGGAGATAAGCAAACTGTAGATGACACAACGCTCGAACATGTTAAGAAGTATTACGAGAAATACTTCACACCGTCATTGGCAAAGTTCCATGTTGTGGGAGACATCAAACAACAGGACGTTGTAAAAAGCCTAGCGTCACTTAATGCGCGATGGTTACCAAAAGATGTTACTTTTGCGAAGGTACCAGAGCCCAAGCTTCCAGAAAGCGCCCAACTCTTTTTCTATGACGTTCCTGGGGCTAAACAGTCAGTGCTTTATTTCGGCCATTCCGCCCCGAATGTTACTCATGATGATGCTTATAAAGTCAGTGTGATGAATTATCGTTTAGGCGGGGGCGGTTTCGCCTCACAGCTTATGCAGGAACTACGTGAAAACAAAGGCTACACCTATGGCATTCGTTCGTCGTTTTCTAGCGATCAATACACGGGTGAATTCACCATACGAAGCGCCGTAAGGTCGAATGTTACCTTAGAAGCAACGCAAGCTATCATGGATATATTAGCAGCGTTTGGCACAAACTATTCAGATGAAGATTTAGACGTTACGAAAGGATTTACTCTTAAATCTGGCGCTAGGGCGTTTGAAACGTTAGGCGCTAAATTGAATATGGTTAGCGAAATTAGCGACTTTGGCTTGCCCAATGATTACGTTTTACAGCAAGAAGCAGAGGTAAAAGCGTTAACCGTGGGTGAGATAAAGCGCCTTTACGGTAAATATGTACATCCTGATAGAATGATTTATTTGATAGTAGGGGACAAAGATACCCAGTTTGAGCGTTTACAAGCGCTTGGGTTAGGGCAACCAACCTTGTTGAACCCTTAGTTCATGTTTTACGTTTTGCGAGCATTATAACGGCCGTTAATAAGATCAAAGCCCGTGTGAACAGCGTTCACGCGGGCTTTTTTATTAAAATGAGTGCTATATCTGAAATAGGCAAAATTATTGTGACCAAAAACGTGCTTAATCAACGTAACCGAATAGGGTGGTCTGTTAGTGCCTGTTAAATAACTGTGTCGTAGACCAAATACTATGTAATTGAGGCAAACGTCCTAGTTAAGCAAAGAGTTGCAGGAGACATGAGTGACGGAAAAAATAAAGGAGTCTGGGCGCCAAGAGCAAGACGTTGCCCTTAGTCATACTGAAGAAAAAGATGTACGAGATAATCAGAGCTTAAATTCTGTTTCTTTGTACGCCATTGTCCACAGGGAAGGGTTAGAAGAACTTCAGCGTCCTATGATGTCATTGTGGTGGTCTGGTGTGGCGGCAGGCATTGGCATCTCGATTTCAATTCTTGCTGAAGGAATTTTGCATCACCTCTTTGCAAATTCTCCCAATCAGTTTGTTATCGAAAACCTGGGCTATACGGTTGGTTTCGTGCTGGTGATTGTTGGTCGACTTCAATTGTTCACCGAAAATACGCTTTCGGTCATTCTACCCTTGTTGAGTAAACCTTCGTTCAATATGGGCTTTTGCATTGCGCGCCTGTGGTTCATCGTTTTCACCGCCAATATGTTCGGCACCTTTTTGGCTGCGTTTTTCAGCTTTTCGCTGCAATCTGTTCCACCAGAGCTGGTTGAAGGGATGACCGCTATTTCTGAACATTATGCCAAGCTATCACCATCAGACGCTTTCTCATACGGCATTACGTCCGGGTTTATCATTGCCGCTATTGTATGGATGAAGCCTTCGGTTAAGCATTCTCAAATATTGATGATAGTTATTTTTACTTATTTAATTGCTATAGGAAATTTTACGCACGTGATAGCCGGTTCAACAGAACTTTTCTTGTTAGCACTGCAAAATAAAATAAGCGTTCTTGAAACACTCTCACTCATTGGTGCAACATTATTAGGAAATATTGTGGGCGGAACGGGGCTGTTCGCGCTGCTGGCTTATGGCCAAGTGGTAAGGGAAATCGAGAAATAGAGAAGTCAAAAGGTGACCCTAGGTGTGCAAACAGTGGTTAATTGAAATTAGCTGCGTTATAACATGCCGTTTAAACCACTAAGAGGTTACGGTGCTTCGCTTTCTAACAGCAATAATTCTTGTCGGAAGTGCATTTTCATGTGCTTTTGCTGAATCAATCATTAAACCTATCATTTCTGAAGCGTCTGTTTCGTTACCTAGAAGCAAAATGGTGACAATAGAAGATACGGAAACTGCACGTAAATATACGTTATTTGTACAGTTGCCAAAAAGCTATAACGCATCTCCTTCCAAGGATTACCCCGTAATATACACAACAGATGCGCCTTACAGTTTTCCTATTATCGTAGGCTCTATGCGAATGCCAGTAAACGTAGGCCAAATGGAAGAAGCGGTCATAGTGGGGTTGTCTTATTCCCTAGAATCAAAAGGCGTAGAGAGTAGAGTAAGGGACTACACTCCTGCCATAGCCAATAGTTGGAAACTGGAAACCGGTCTTGCTGCTGAGTATCTGTCATTTATTAGACGAGATGTATTAACATTTATTGAGTCTACATATCGAGTAGACGCCAATCGACGGACTTTTATTGGGCATTCATTAGGCGGGCTATTTGGCGGCTACGTGCTCATGCAATCCCCTGAAACCTTTTCTAACTATGTGCTTGTTAGCCCTTCAGTGTGGTTTAATGACGATTACTTACTAACCTTAGAAATGGCTGAAACTCAATCGCCCAAGCGTGTTTACATTGGTGTGGGAAGCTTTGAAACGCCTGAGTTTGGCGAGGGTCAAGATATGGTTGCGGGGAGCAAAGCATTGGCAAGTAAAATCAACGCTAAGGCAGATCAAAACATAACACTACAATTGCATGTTATCGGCGGCGCGTCGCATGCGACCGTATTTCCCACCGTTGCTATCCATGGAATAGATTGGATATTGGGAACGCCGCGCTAGTCGCGTTTCTTTAACCGAGGGCTCACTTTTCGTTCGATTGTTAGACAGGCTAAGCAGTGTTAATTTCAATAAAGTGCAAAGCTCTGCGATACAAAAATGCCCTTCGCGTAGCAAACGAGAAGGGCATTTTTATATAAGAATGTAATTTAAATCAACGCCTTAATCAGTACGCTAGTTACCGAGTTGTTGAAAGTAGAAACATTACTGCACTTTGAGAGTTAAGACCTCAAAATTTGCTTTTTTCTTCGAAAAACTAAAAAAGCTAAAGCACTCATCATTAAGCTAAAGGTTGCTGGAGCGTTTACAGGAGTGTTTGTTGGTATTGAGGATGTATTTGTGAACGTGGCCGAAAGTATTTCATGAGTACTTGCATAGGAGCCTGTTCCGGATGTGAATCCCAAGAATGCATCGGTTGAACCTAAAATAGAGGCCACATCTAAAATTCGTGAAATGCTACCTCCTTTCGTTGAATCGGTTTCCATGGACCAAGAAACATCGAAAAGCTTGCTAATTCCGTCGAAAGTTATCAGAACATTCCAAACATCGCCTTCATTGAATCGGAATGGTTCATTGACGTTATTAGAGGTATTAACGTTGCCGTTAATACCTATGCCAACGTGGTTGCCGTTATTATTATCCCAACTGGTGTTATTAAAGGTATCAAACTCGACCGCAACTGAATTATTTATACCTTGATATCCTAAACCACCACCAGCACCGCCCACGTTTGCATTTTGTGTCTGTATTACAAAAGCAAGACCGTCTGCTCCTAAGCCGTCAGTATCCCCGCCTAAACTGTTATTGTCTATTTTGAAAGAAAAGCTTGTCGCAAATGAAGAGTCGTTGATGAGAGAGATTGCATTTGTGGTAAAAACTGAACCGCCTTGCCACGCAATATTATTCGTTAGCTGCAGGTTGTTATTTACTACCTGCGTGTTGCCGTTTAGCGTAAGCCCCGTAGTGTCGGAGAAATCATTGTACTGAATGACTGTTGCAAAAGACGAGAAGCTTCCTAAAAGCAAAAAGCATGAAAGTACTTTTTTCATTACATATCCTTATGTGGTTAGTGAACATTGTTATTTAAACAATCGCAGTGTAAGCATTATCCATGCCTTCAGGTAATCACATTGAAAATATGAGATTTTTTCTGCGAATACGAACTCATTGTAAAAAAAGTGGACAATTTTAGAGCGATGTTTAGCTTTTCAAGGAGCGTTGGGAGATGTATTTAGGAGTTTAAAGGCCTCTAATACGTGAACGTTTAGAGGCCTTGATGTTAACTTTTGCGTAGATCGCTATCGCTATTACTATTTATGACGCTCACGCAACACATTAAGCGCTTCGTTTAACGACATATCGCTTGCCTGAAGTAGTACCGTTAAGTGGTACAACAAATCAGCGGCTTCGTTTTTAAGCTCTTCTTTGTCGTGTACAGTTGCAGCCAATGCGGTTTCTACACCTTCTTCGCCCACCTTCTGCGCTATGCGCTTAATGCCTTTGTTGTAAAGGCTAGCGGTATAGCTGCTTTTAGGGTCGGCATCTTTACGGGCAGCCAATACACGCTCTAAATCTGCAAGAAACGTAAAAGCCGGCGTGTTGCCGTCGAACCAACAGCTTTCAGTACCAGTGTGGCATGTCGGGCCGTTAGGGTTGGCAAGTACCAACAGTGAATCTTGATCGCAGTCACAAGCAACGCTTACTAAATCCAGCGTATTACCAGATGTTTCACCCTTGGTCCAAAGACGCTGTTTTGAACGGCTGAAGAATGTCACTTTGCCCGTTTCAAGGGTTTTCGCCAATGCGTCTTGGTCCATGTAGCCCTGCATTAATACCTTGCCAGACAGTGCGTCTTGCACAATGGCGGGCAGCAGGTTGTCCATTTTATCCCAAGACAGTTTATTGCTGTTTTCGTTAGTAATGATCACGGGTTTACTCCTTCTGCTTGCGCCGTTAAACCGTGACGCTTACGCATGGCAACGCCATTGCTGGTTAACTCTGCTTTTAGTTCATCAATGTTAATGATGCCTTTGTGAAATACTGATGCTGCAAGCGCGCCATCTACGTCAGCCTGCTGAAACACATCCGTAAAGTGGGCAATTTCACCTGCGCCACCCGATGCAATTAGCGGCACTTCACACACATCACGCACGGCTTTCAGCTGCTTCACATCGTAGCCTTTGCGCACGCCGTCTTGGTTCATGCAGTTCAGTACAATTTCACCCGCACCGCGCGACTGAACTTCTTTGATCCAGTCAATGGTTTGCCATTGGCTTTTTTGCGTACGCGCTTCATCACCAGTGAATTTGTACACTTCGTATTGGTCGGTTGCTTCGTTATAGAAACTGTCGATACCAATCACTACGCACTGTTGACCGTATACGTCGTGCAGCTGGTTAATTAGATCTGGGTTATTAAGGGCAGGGGAGTTAATCGAAATCTTATCCGCCCCCATTTCCAAAATGCGCCCAGCGTCTTCAATGCTTTTAATGCCGCCAGCTACACAAAACGGGATATCAATAACCTGTGCAATACGGCTTACCCAGCTCTTATCTACTACGCGGGCATCAGAACTTGCGGTGATATCGTAAAATACCAACTCGTCGGCCCCCGCTTTTGCGTATTGCTCGGCAAGAGGCACTATATCGCCAATAATTTCGTGGTTTCTAAACTGAACGCCTTTTACAACTTTGCCGTCGCGTACGTCTAAACACGGTATTATGCGTTTTGCCAGCATGCGATAGCCTCCTTCACCGTAAACTTACCTTCAAGCAACGCGCGGCCTAAAATAACGCCGCCAACGTTTGTGGGTTTTAGCGCTTCGATATCAGCAATGCTGCCAATACCGCCAGACGCTTGCCAGCTAACGTGTGGGAAACGGGCTGCCATTTCTTGATACAGCTCAGTGTTCGCACCTTGTAGCGTGCCGTCGCGACTAATGTCGGTGCACAGTACGTGCTTTGCGCCCACTTTAGCGAAGTCTTCAAGCAAGCCTTCAAGGGCTACGCCCGAATTCTCTTGCCAACCGTGGGTAGCAATAAGTTTTTCACCGCTGTCGCTAATATTGATATCAAGGGCCAGTACAATGAGCTCTGGGCCGTATTTTTCTACCCAAGACTTCACAAGCTCGGGTTGTTTTACAGCCAAAGAACCAATCACTACGCGGCTTACGCCTGTTTCGAGTAACTGCGCCACTTCTTCTTCGCTTCGAATACCGCCGCCTGCTTGAAACTGCATGCGCTTAGTGTCGACCATAGACTTGATGAGCGAAAGCTGACGCTTACTAGTGTCTTTAGCGCCTGTTAGGTCAACAATGTGTAACCAGGTTGCACCTTGGTCAGCATAGTCGTGAACCACTTCAACGGGGTCCAGTTCGTATTGGGTTTTCTGCTCGTAGTCGCCTTGATAAAGGCGAACTACGCGTCCGTCAATAAGATCAATCGCTGGAATAATCATTATAGGTTCACAAAGTTAGTCAGTAATTGTGCTCCGGCCTCGCCAGAACGCTCTGGGTGAAATTGCACCCCGTAAAAGTTGTCTTTATTTATAGCTGCTGAAAACGTATTACCATAAGTGCAGCTTGCAAGCGTGTGCTCGTATTCAGGAACGGCAAAACTGTGCACAAAGTAAAAGTAGGTATCTTGTGGGATGCCCTTAAATAAACTTTCTTCTTTATGACCGCTGTTGTGAGAAACGGTGTTCCAACCCATATGAGGTAAGCGCACGCCTTTCGATTCCATGCGAGCCACATGACCTGGCATTAAGTTCAAACAGTCGATGTTGCCTGTACCTTGAAAACCACCTTCAGCGCTGGTTTCAACCATAAGCTGCATGCCTAAACATACGCCTAGCACAGGTTGGGCAAGCGACTGCAGGGTTTCCACTAGCGCTTTTTGCTTAATGCTTGCCATCGCTGCTGCCGCTGTTCCTACGCCGGGTAAAAACACTTTATCAGCGTTTTTTATCACGTTTACATCGTCAGATACGTCCACTTCAACGCCTAAGCGCTCAAGGGCAAAGCGTACTGATGAAATGTTCGCGCAGCCGGTATTTACTATGACTATTTTTTGTCGCTGGCTGGGGTTTACCACTGACATTACAGGGCTCCTTTACTACTTGGTAGCGCGTCGCCTTGGCGCGTAATGGCTTGACGTAGCGCACGGCCAAATACTTTAAACAGGCTTTCTACCTGGTGGTGTGCATTACCTTCGCTGGTGGAAAGGTGCAGCGATAGTCCCATGCTTTGCGCTAGCGAGTAGAAGAAGTGCGGCACCATTTCAGTGGCCATCTCGCCTACCTGGTCGCGGCTAAATTCAGCGTCAAACTTAAGGTGTGGGCGGTTAGAAATATCCATAATACATTCCGCACGACATTCATCCATTGGCAACGCGAAACCAAAACGACCAATACCGCGTTTGTCGCCCAGAGCCTTTTTAAGGGCTTCACCAAGGGCAAGGGCGGTGTCTTCTACACTGTGGTGATCGTCAATATGCAAATCGCCATTGGTAGTCAGGTTTAGCTCGAAGCCACCGTGTGTAGCAATTTGGTCAAGCATGTGGTCAAAAAAGCCCATGCCGGTTTGAATGGTTGATTTAGCCTGCGAGTCCAAATCTACACGCACGCGAATATCGGTTTCAGAGGTGGTACGCACCACTTCTGCAATACGTGAAGACGCAAGCAAGCTTTTCTGAATATCGTTCCAGTTTAAGCTTTCGCGATTGTACTGAAAGCTGCGAATACCCATGTTTTCAGCAAGCTGTACATCGGTAATTCTATCGCCAATAACAAATGAGCGGGTGAAGTCCACTTTGCCTTGCTGTAGGTATTCTTGTACTAAGCCAAGCTTTGGTTTGCGGCATGTGCAGTTATCAGCATCGAAGTGCGGGCAAATAAGCACGTCGTCAAACACTACACCCTGGCTTTCGAAAATGGCCATCATGGCATTGTGTGGCTTGTCGAAGTCTTCTTGCGGGAAACTGTCTGTACCCAAGCCGTCTTGGTTACTTACCATCACGAGTTTAAACCCAGCTGCCTTTAGTTTAAGTAGCACAGGAATAACGTTTGGCTCGAAAACAAGCTTCTCTAAACTATCTAATTGCTTATCTACTGGCGGCTCTTCTACGAGTGTACCGTCGCGGTCAATAAATAAAATGGCTTGCTGACTCATGCCGCGTCCTCATTATTTTTAAATTCGTTAATTAGCTGCATTAAACGCTGGTTTTGCTCTTCAGTGCCTATGCTTACGCGTAAACAGTTTTGTAAGTTAAGCTGTTTTGATTGATCGCGAATAAGCATGCCTTGGCTTACCAAGTACTGCATTAGGGCTTGCGCTTTTGCGTAGCGGAATAAGATAAAGTTTGCTCGTCTATCACCCACTAATTCAAAGCCTTCGATAGATTCCAGCGCTTCGGCTAGGGCTTCTTTTTCCCGGTTAATAGTAGCCACCTGAAGCTCAAGTAACGTTAGCGATTCAGCCGACAATGCTTGTGCAGCAATCTGCGCTACTGGCTCTGGAATGGGATAGGGCGCTATCACTTTAAGTAGTGCTTGGATGACGGGTGCCTGAGCAAGTGTAAAACCACAGCGAAGACCGGCAAGAGCAAACGCTTTAGACAGCGTACGAAGTACCACCAAATTCGGGTAGTTGTTAATCTCATTCGCCCACGTATTGTCGGCATCGAACTCAATGTACGCTTCGTCTACAACAACCAGTGCTTTATCGGCAAAGTGGCTGAGCACAGTTTTAATGTCTTCACGAGCAACTGGCGTACCGGTTGGGTTATTTGGCGCACAGATGAAAATCACGTTAACGTCATCTTCAGCGCATACAGCATTCACGTTAAGGCTAAAGTCGTCGTTAAGCGGTACTTTCTTAATGCCCACATCACAGGTTTCAGCACTGATTGCATACATACCGTAGGTAGGCGGGCATATCAGAATGTTGTCTTTACCCGGCGTGCAGAAGGTACGAATAAGTAATTCAATGCCCTCATCTGCACCGCGAGTAACAATAAGCTGCGATTTGTCGAGCCCTGCGTAGTTTGCGTATCCATTGACTACAGCTTCGGGCTGACATGACGGATAGCGGTTAAAGTTGCTGCTATCTACACTGTATTCGTTGGCATAGGGTGACTCGTTGGCATTAAGCCAGTCTTGACCACCTGAAAACAAGCGGCGCGCCGACTCATAAGGCTTTAGCGGCACTAAATTTTCGTTAATTAGGTTATCGATAAGTGCCGACATTAGGCGTCTCCTCGCTTAAGTGCCTGCATGCGAAGTGCAACAGCTTGTTCGTGTGCATCTAAGCCCTCGGCGGCTGCTAATGCCATAATCGCAGGGCCTAAATTACGCATGCCGTCTGCACTTAGCTCTTGAATAGTGTAGCGACGCATAAAGTCTAATAATCCAAGGCTAGAGTAATTCTTAGCGTAGCCATAGGTTGGCAGTACGTGGTTTGTGCCCGACGCGTAATCACCTGCAGATTCTGGTGACCACGGGCCTAGGAATATAGAGCCTGCGTATTTAATTTTTGGCAAATAATCACGGGCATTCTCTATTTGTACAATTAAGTGCTCAGCGGCGTAGGCGTTACTTGCTTCAATGGCTTGCTCAATGGAATCAGCCAAAATATAACGCGCATTTTCCATAGCAGGGCGTGCAATCTCAGCGCGAGATAGGGTTGCTAACTGACGTTCAACCGCGGCTTTTGCCTCTTCAATAAGCGCAGCGCAGTTAGACACCAAAATAGCCTGCGAGTCTGGACCGTGCTCGGCTTGAGATAGTAAGTCTGCCGCTACAAATTCAGGGTTTGCGAACTCATCAGCAAGTACCAACACTTCTGATGGGCCGGCCGGCATATCAATAGCTGCACCATCGGCACGTTGGCTTACTTGCTGTTTAGCTTCAGTCACAAAGCTGTTACCTGGGCCAAAAATCTTATCTACTTGAGGAATGCTGTCGGTTCCCAAGGCCATAGCAGCGATTGCCTGGGCACCACCACATAAAAAGATCTTATCGATACCGCACTTTCTGGCCGCATATGCAATTTCAGGCGCGATAAGCTGTTCTTTGTTTGGTGGAGTACAAAGTAGCTTATTTTCGCAGCCCGCCACCAATGCAGGTACGCCTAGCATCAATACGGTAGAAGGAAGCGGCGCGCTGCCGCCTGGAATATAAAGACCCACTGCATCAAGGGCGGTGAAGCGCAGCTCGCATTTAACACCAGGCGTTGTGGTTAGCGCGATATCACTAGGCATTTGCGCTTCGTGAAACATTTTTATGTTGTTGAACGCAGTATCGATAGCACTTGCTACCTCTGGCGTTACCTTCGCAGCAAGAGCATCAATGTTTTCTTGTGAAAGTACAAGGCTAGTTAAGTCTGGGCAGTCAAATTTACGTGTGTAATCAAGTACTGCCTCATCGCCTTCTTTTTCAACGCGGGCGATAATGTCGCCCACGGTCTGCTTTAACTGTTGGCTATTGGCCATAGCCGGGCGGGCTAGCGCCTGTTTTTTCTCATTTACCGAAAGAGATGACCAAGTAATCATAATTGCCTGCCTTTTAGCCCATCATTTTTTCGATTGGCATTACAAGAATAGAGCTACAACCAAGGGCTTTAAGTTTCTCCATGGTTTCCCAGAACAAGGTCTCTGTAGAAACAACGTGGATAGCAACTTGTTCTTCATTTCCAGCAAGTGGTAGAACCGTAGGATTTTCAGCACCTGGAAGTAGGCTTTTCACCTGCTCTAAATACGCTTTTGGTGCGTGTAGCATGATGTACTTGCTTTCTTTTGCTAGTAATACGCCATCAACACGTGGCATTAGTCGGTTAACCAGTGTTTCTTTCTCGTCGCTAAGCTCGCCATCAGCGCGCTTAATAAGTACCGCTTTACTGCGGAAAATAACGTCTTTTTCAACAAGACCGTTAGCTTCAAGGGTTGCACCGGTAGATACAAGGTCACAGATAGCGTCAGCTACACCTGCTCGTGGGGCCACTTCCACAGAACCTTGTAGCATTACAGCCTTTGCATTTATGCCCTGTTCTTTGAAGTAGCGCTCAAGTAGGTAGGGGTAAGTTGTTGCTACTTTTTTGCCTTCTAGCGACTGGATTCCTTGATAATCCATCTCATTAGGTACCGCAATAGACAGGCGGCAGCCGCCGTAGTCTAGACGACGCAATACTTCATATTCGAATGGCTTGCCCGCAGCTTTACGCTCTAGCATTTTCTCTTCTAGCTCATTTTCGCCAATAAAGCCTAGGTCTACTACACCATCCATAACAAGACCTGGAATATCGTCGTCACGCACGCGAAGCAAATCAATAGGCTGGTTCGTAGAATGCGCAATCAGCAGGCGATCACGAATATTGAGTTTAATGCCTATAGCTTTCAGTAGGGCAATGCTGTCATCGCTCAATCGACCTGATTTCTGTACGGCAATTCGAAGTCTTTTGCTGTTACTCATTGAAACGTTCCTTACACGTTGTGTTTTAACTTTTGATTGCGCCTAAAACGAAAAACCCCCGGAAGTTTCCTTCCGAGGGTCGAGAATTTGTTTTATCTGCGCCACTGGAAGGATACATAGACCTTCCAGCACGAACCTGAAAGGTTATGCTTTGTGGTGATGGTGATGTTTCGTCGCGCAGTTAATCATTTTGAAAATTTTAATTCCTAATTTCGAACGGCTGAAACATTAGCGTTTTGAATTAGGATTTGCAAGGCTAAAGTGAACTCTTTTGGCACATTAACTCTAATTTAATGTGTATATAATAAAACAATTCGTTATGAATTAGTTTTGAACCGTAATTTTAGGCAACTCGTTGCCGATAAGTTATAGAGACAAATGCAAACTTCTGGAGGGCGTATGAGCAACGATCTACTGTTTCCCATTTTGCCTCGCAACACAAAAGTGCCGATTGAGACGGACGACCGCGTGAAGAAAGTGCAAAAGACCAAAAAGTCCGAGCATTTCAGTGAAGAAGAGCGCGATCAGTTTCAAGACGTGAAGCGAACTGAGATTATCGAAAAATCAGCTGAAAACTCGAAAGATAAAGAGCGAGGTAACAGCGAGGGTGGGCTTAAGCATATTGATATTGATGTTTAGCGAAACTTGTTAGCGTTAGGTTTTGCTCGCATTGAGTTCTTCAAATAAAGCCGCAATTTGATTCGTCACTTTGTGCTTAGGTAAGTAGAAAGGCAGCGGCATTCGCTTAGAGTGAGACTCTTTCACTTTTACCGTGGCACTTATATAACTTTCTAACACTGGCAAATCTTGCTGCTTAAGTGTCTCAATTAACTCTCTTGGAAGCTTTGCTCGGCTATTG